>Ga0070735_10001503_pt1 | contig 22535 bp, 16 predicted proteins | sample Coa_R1_FD_66443 | JGI IMG/M metagenome (GOLD analysis project Ga0070735, IMG submission 66443) | Surface soil microbial communities from Centralia Pennsylvania, which are recovering from an underground coalmine fire - Coalmine... | ecosystem: Environmental > Terrestrial > Soil > Unclassified ...
CTGCTGCACGCGATCACGGACCTAAAGGCGCCTCACGCCATGCTTTTTCGTGAAGACCTGAAAAAGCTTTTCGTCGTAGATGGAGACCTTCCGGCCTGCAAAATTTATAACAGCGAAACTTACCAGCCAATCACCTCGATAAAACTCCTGAATGACGCCGATTCCATGAACTACGATGCTGTCACAAGATATCTCTACATCGTGAATGGCGGCAGAGAAGCGCATGTACCTTATGAATTGATCAGCATCATTGACACAACAACGAACAAATTAGTCTCCGAGATGAAAGTCGACTCTCACCATCTCGAAGCTCTGGCCATTGAGAAATCAAGCTCCCGAATGTACGTCAGCATTACCGGCCACGATGCGATCGGCGTGATTGACCGCCAAACATCTACTCTCAAAGATACCTGGTCAATTGCCGAGCAAGGAAGCGGAAACACACCTTTGGCGCTCGATGAACCCGACCATCGCTTGTTCACCGTGACTCGCAAGCCGGGTAAATTTCTGGCTCTTGATACCACTACCGGAAAAATTGTCTTTAATATTCCGACCGTCAACCACGCGGACGACCTGACTTACGATGAGAGGATGAAAAGAATTTATATTGCCGGCGATGGCGCCCTCGACGTTTTCAAACAAACCGATCCAGACCATTATGAACTAATAGAAAGAATCCCAACAAGTTTTCGCGCCCAGACCGCATTTCTGGTCCGCGAATTGGATACGTATTTCGTCGCCGTTCCTCATCACGAAAAACAATCCGCGGAAATACGTCTGTACAAGATCGTGCGTTAACAAAATCGTGCAGACTCGCGAGCCAGACTCGCTTTTGTGGCGCCGGCTTCACGCTTTTCCTGACGAAGGAAGGCCCGACTCTTTGTGTCAGACTGAAAAATCACCGGCCGGGCGCTGGCTAGTGCACATGCTTGTCGAGCCAAGTCACGAAGAACTTGGCAATGTCGTCGCTATTTTTGTCGAGCATCATCTCGTGCTCGTTGCCGGTCAGGCCGACATCTTCCATCTTCACGTATTCCGTTTTCACTCCCGCCTGATTCAGCCATTTTGGAATACAGGAATCGAAGATGCGGTGATAGCTCGCTTCGCCCGAAACTTCCAGAACGGGAATGTCTTTGAGGTTCGTTAATTTATGAGCGGGCTCTTTTTGCAGGTAGCAAGGCACGACGTCGGGTCCCTCGGATTTTTCTTCGAGCACCGGCTGTAATTCAGATGGATCGTTCACTGGCGGATCGTAGTGCAGCGGCAGCGACGTCACGCCCCAACTCAGATTTGGACTCTGGTTATACGCGATCTTTGCGATGTCGACGCCCTTTATCGGCGGCCCGGCCGGCTCGGCGGTGATAATAGCCTTGACGAGCTGCGGCCGCGCATCGGCAATCTGCCAGCCAAATTCGCCTCCCTGCGAGTGTGTGAGCAGGATGACGGGCGTGCCAATCATGTCCAGCAGCGCGATATGGGCATCCAGATTCAACTGTGCCTGCTTTCCGCCGGCCAAAAATTGCACCTGAGTCTTCGCGAAAGCGTCGAAAATCGGATCGCCCATCTTTCCTTTGTTTGGTCCGTCGCCCGGCCATTGCGTGAATTTCTTGGCCTGCGGCCAATTCCCTTGCGCGCCAATATCTGTAAAAACCTGTTCCAGATTTTTGGCCGTGCGAATCGTCAGATTGCCGTCAACATCCGGAACGTACGCTGAACGTCCGCGTGCCGGGTAATCCACCATGTACACGGTGTAGCCCTGCTTGAGAAAGTAATACGCCCAGCCCGCGCGCCCGTCCGGCGTTTGCAGCCAGTCCGTGCCAGTCTGGCCCGCGCCATGGAAAATCACAATCGGATACGGGTGACGGAGTTTTTTCGGAACCATCACTTCGACATATTCGGCGCCGTCCATCACTTCTTTGCCCGGCGGTCCGACATACTTTCCGCCCGCATAAAAAAATCCAGTCCGGGCAACATCGTCCGTGGAAAATGTAGGAATGGACGCAGGGGGAGCGCCTGCGGGACTCTTCTGAGCTCGCAACCCCGATGGCCCGAAGAAAACAACAGCAACAACTAGCGTAGTGAATTGAAAAAACGATACCTTCAATTTCATAAGTGGCTCCCCTGCTGATTCGGTGTGGGATTTTTATTTTTCAAATCGAGCCGTGCGAGTATACAGCACAACTCCTCAGCCCTGAAAGCGTCCGAGGCACGAAGGTAGCGTCCAGGACGATTCGCTCCCGTTCAAACCCAAATTGAAACACTGCTTCAATGTCTGAGGAATCAAGCATTTAGATACCTCGCGATGACATTATTTCTCTGAAGGGTCATTCGTCACAACGAGGTGTGATTCGTATCACTGCTTCCGGTCCAAATAACCATTACAAAGTAATCTGTAATGGGTGGTTCGGTCCCGTTCCCTCATTTTGCAGTCGGGCCAGCAAGTTTCCAGGTCACTGGGCTACGTAAGAAGAAGAAAGGGAGGCTCATGATGAAAATTCCATTCCCGTGCGCTGCCGTCCTGCTATCTGCGTTGATTTTTTCAAGCGCGGCATTTGCAAGGCCGCAAGAGACGGTGAAAAAGATCAAGAAGGCGCCGATTGCGGTGACGTCCGCGGCGTCGGGCGAAGAAATGTTCAACACCTATTGTGCTGTTTGCCACGGGACAGGTGGAAAGGGAGACGGCCCGGCAGCAACTGAATTCAAGATCCCGCCGGCTAACCTGACCCTCCTGGCGCAAAAGCACGATGGCAAATACCCAGGTTCCTATGTCGCTCAAGTCATTGAGACAGGGCCTCGCGACGCGAAGGCACATGGCTCGAAAGACATGCCCGTCTGGGGCGCTCTGTTTAAATCAATTGGCGACGAAGCAGAAACAAAACTACGCATTCACAACCTGAACGCGTATGTCGAGACACTCCAGGTCAAGTAAGAACGCCATTCCCGGGCGGATATGCTTGGCGCTGGAATGCATCCGATTGAATCGAAGTTCGAACCTGGACGGGTAGGTGGCGGGGTTCTAATACACGCACAGCAAGTCACAGTATAAGACGGTGGTTAATAAATTTCGGGGCGCGATCCTTGTGGATCGCGCCCCGAATGTTTTGCCCTAGATCTTGCTAACAACCTTACTTGCCGATCTCCAGAACGACGAACGAGCCGTTGATGGGCGTCGGCCGCGGTCGCGGATTGTCCGGAGTGGGTGCAGCAGCAGCTTTAAAATCCGCAGTCACTGTGAAGACATGGCCGGTCTTTGGATCAAAGGCCATGGTGCGGGTGCCGAACTGGGTGGTGATGTTGCCCAGCACGCTGTACTTGTCGGCTGAATCCTGGTGGATAACGGAAACCAGGCCTTCGCGGCACGCAGCGAACAACATGCCGGTGTTCGGATCATAAACATTGCCGTCAGGATCGCCGCCGATCGGTGGCGATGCGACAACTTTGCCCGTATCTCCGTTTGTGACAACCATTACTTTGTCGCAAGCCGAAAACAAGCGGTGGTTCTTCAAGTCAATCGCCAGAGCGGAGGGGCCTTCGCAAGGAGCGAGTGGCCACGTTCCCTTAACCTGAAGTGTCTTGGTATCGAATTTTGTAAGGGAGCTGGTGGTCTCGATGTTGACGAACATGTTGCCCTGACCATCTAACGCGGGCTCTTCCGGCTTGCCTCCCAGCGCGACAGTCCCGACAACCTTTCCAGTGGTGGCGTCAATAACAGTCGAGTCATTGCTCTTGCCATTGAAAGTGAAGACTCGCTTCGTCTGGGGGTCGTAAATGATGGAGTCCGGATCTTTGCCTGGTATCGGAATTACGCTGGTTTGGGCCACGGTCTTCAGATCAAATACAGTAACGGTGTTCGCGCCGCCATTGCTCGTGAATCCCTTGCCCAAATCATAGGCAAACGCCATTCCGTGGATGCCCTTGGTGTCCTTGAGATCGGCGAGGAGCTTGCCCGTTCCTTCGTCAACAACCATCATGTGGTCGCCGCGCGAAAGGAAAATTCTGTGTGTGTCGGGATCCACCCGGAGGTAATCCCATCCACCGTCACCCCCGACTGGAATCCGCTTTAATACCTTGTAGCCGCCGGCATCGTTTGCAGCAAAAGTGAGTGCCCCACCGACGAGCGCCAAAGACCCAGCAACAACACATGCCATGATTCGTTGCCTTAACATGCTGAATTCCTCCCTATCGAGACAGTTTTTTGACTTTTAAACGCGCAAAATCGATCGAGTCCTACGGATTGAATTTGTCTTCCAAAGATATATACGCAGCCTGGGCCCTGAATTTTCACCCGAGACGCCAAGTGTATGGCAACCGCTTTATAGCAAACCTGCCTGAAGCTCCACTTGGAGCCAGCACGTAACCTCGGCGAGTTCCAAGTATATCCCTTATCCTAACTTTGTGGCGCGTCCGCGAGTCAGATAGTACTGCATCGCGGGCGTGATAATCAGTGACAAGACCATGGAAATCAGAATGCCACCGATGACCGCAATAGCCAAGGGCTGAAGCATTTGCGACCCTGCACCCAGGGCCAAGGCCAGGGGGAACATTCCCGCTACGGCTGCCATCGCGGTCATAACAATCGGGCGCAACCGGCGACGACCCGCCTGAATCATGGCTTCTTCGGGCTCGAATCCGAAGTCCAGGAACTTCTGGTTGGCATCGAGCAAGAGAATACCATTCTTGGCAACAATCCCGACGACCATGATCAATCCCATGAAGGAAGACACATTGAACGTGGTACGTGTGATCAGAAGTGCGAAGAAGACTCCTGATGTGGACAGGACTGCTGAAGATAGAATCGCGATAGGTGCCGTATACGACCGGAACTCAAAGAGCAAGACAAGGAAAATGAGTACCAGGGCGAGCAACAGAACAATCACGAGATCGTGAAAGGACTTTTGCTGTTCCTTGTACGTGCCTCCGTACTCGACCCGAATCGAAGGAGGCAGATGCATGTCGGCAACAGCTTTCTGCACCGCCGCTATGCCCGTACCCAAGTCCACTCCTTCCAGTCGCGCTGTGACTTCCTTTTCTTGCTGCAAATTATCGCGAAGAACTTCAGTCTGGCCGGGCAGCTCGCTTATGGTGGCCATTGAACCAAGTGTCGCAGTTCCGCCGTTGGAGTTGACCAGAATCGTATTGCTCATCGCTTCCACCGAAGCCCTGCTGGCCGGGGGATAGCGTACACGCAAAGTGTAGGGGCGGTCGTTAACGATTACTGGTGTGGTTGTTGGCTCACCATCTACGATGGCCGAAGCGACCACACTGAGTTGGTCCGTTGTGAAACCTGCTTTCGCGGCCGTTTGGTTGTTAACATTAAAAACGACAGCAGGGCCGCTCGTTGTATTGTCTATCCCGTCCTCGATGTCCACGACCGGCTTGGTATATTTGACCTGCACCCTACCGATCGCATCCGCCACTTTGGGCGCATACGTGGCTAAAAGCTCTGGGTCCGGACTGAAAAGCTTAATCACGACAGGCTGCGGAGCCCCGGTCAGGTCGGATATCATGTCCTGGAGCACCTGTGTGAAATCCGTATCGAGTGCGGGTTCTTCCTTCTTCACCTGCGCGCGCACCTGGCTTATGATTTCGTCGATCCCGCGACTCCGTTTGTCCTTTAGCTTGACCGCGATATCTCCGGTGTTTGGCTCCGTAACAGCGGCGAGTCCCAACTGCAGGCCGGTACGCCGTGAAGTGCTCTCAACTTCGGGAACACTTCGAACGATTTGCTCGACGTGGTTGATGACGCGGTTGGTTTCCTGAAGCGAACTGCCAGGCGGCATCACGTAGTCGAGAATGAAACCTCCCTCATCCATGTGCGGTAGCAGGTCGCTTCCCAATGCATTGAAGCACATATAAGAAACACCGATCAGGATGAGGCAGAGGCCCGCCAACCAGACTGGATGTTCTAGGGCGCGGCGCATCCAGCGCTCGTAAAATTTAATGATGTGTTCAAACCATCCTCCTCTTAAGGAGGCCTCTTCCGCCTGCATCATGCGTCGCGTTTGTTCTTTGCGAGCGAGTTCCTCGGTCTCAGGTGTAGACATCACCGCTGCATCGTGCGCGTGGGCATCCAACGATGCCTGGTGCTCTTCGCTGGTCCCTTGTCCACGACGGATCAGGAAGATGCCCAAATTGCTCGTCCACACCAAGGCGAGTACAAGAGAGGTAAGCAATGAAACGCTCATGGCAATGGCCAAAGCGCGGAAAAACGTTCCCGTAACTCCGGTGATCGTAATCAGTGGCAAGAACACGACGATAGGAGTCAGCGTGGATCCTATAAGCGGAACCGTGAGTTCTTTGAGTGCGCTATTGGTGGCTTCTAGCGGCCCTTCACCACCGTCGCGATGTAGAACGATATTTTCCACAACCACGATCTTGTCATCAATGACTAAGCCGACGGCGGCCGCTAACCCGCCCAACGTCATCATGTTGAAGCTTTCCCCCAGGATTTTCATGGCGATAAATGTCACGAAAATCGTTGCGGGAACGACGAGCCCCGTCATGATCGCGGTGCCCCAGTCCCTGAGGAACAGCCAGATGATAAAGCCGGCAAGCAAAAGTCCGATGATGATCGCGTCGCGTACGCTGGCGATCGATTCCTTCACAATGTTGGATTGATCGTAAAAGGCACTCAAAACAACGCCGGAAGGAAGAGTAGAGCGAAGGGTCTCGATCTCTTGATGGACTAAGTTTGCGACCTCCACGGTATTGCTATCGGGCTGCCTGCTGATGCTGAGCAAAACAGCGGGTTTCCCGTTCGCCGTAACTACTGTGAACTTCGGCGCGGAGGCAGGAGCAACGGTGGCGACATCCCGGACTCGAACCGGAACATCATTCACGTTCTTGATGACCATGTCCGCAATTTCGTCCGGTGAGTGAACCTGGGAGTTGACCAGTCCCAGGAACAGCTGGTGATTCTGGCTCAGAAGCCCCGGCGAATCGATCAAATTCGTCTTATTGGCAGCATCCAAAATGTCCTGCAGCGCGACGCGAGCCTTCTGCATCCGCGCGGTGTCAGGGGTGATATGAAATTCGGGTTGCTGTCCTCCCTGCACCAATACGGTGGCCACACCATTGAGCCGGTTCAATCGGGGCTTGATGTCATACGTGGCCAACTCCCACAGCTGAGTTTGAGGAATTTTGTCCGATGTAAGGCTGTAGCCGATTATTGGAAAGCTTGCAAAATCCAGCCGGTGAGCTTCAATCTGCGCCGTCGACGGTAGCGTGCTTTGAATACGCGCTATCTCGGAATTAACGTACTGAAGCGTCTGGATCATGTCGACGTTCCAGTTGAATGACAAATCGATTTCCGCTGATCCTCTGCTCGTAATGGAGCGAACATCTTCCAGACCCGGCACACTATTGACCGCGTTTTCGAGAGGACGGGTAATAGTCACTTCCATCTGGTTGATGGGCATGACCCCGTTATCCACGCCGATGATAATTCGCGGAAAGTTAGTCGCTGGAAATACAGCGATGGGAATCGATAGCGCCTCATAGAGTCCCACCACGGCGAGCATGCTGATGAGAAAAACAATCGATTTGGAGTGGCGGGAGAACCAATAACGATTCTCCTGCTCCGCTGCCGTAGAATGTTCTGCCTTATTTTCCATAAAAAAGCACCCGTAGCACTGACAACTCAGTTTGAATAGAGTTCAAATTTCCACAAATACTAAAAAGGTTCGACGTAACCAGTAGAGTGTTCATGCGCTTGTCCTTCACTATTCTTCTTCCTCCTCTGGCATTTTTGGCGCCTGAACCTGGATGATGGCCTTCGACATGTCGTCCATTTTGGACAGTTCGAACGCCCCTACCGTAACAAGGCGCTCTCCGCCCTGGAGTCCCTCCGTAATCTGAATGTCACTTCCGTCACGAATACCTGTCTTCACCTTCGTCTTGTGCGGCTTATTGTCTGTATCCAGTACGATCACGGAGGTTACTCCGTCCGTATCTGTCAACAGGGCTTCGGCCGGCGCAACAATTGCTTTCGGCACAGTCTGGCCGATCATTGTTACGTGCGCGCTTACTCCTGCTTTCACACGGCCGCCAGGATTCGGCGCCTGAACCCAAACCTCAACGGTGGTGCTGTTGGGATCAAGCGCAGGGCTTACCAAGGTAACCTTGCCTTTAAGCGCAGGTCCCTGTCCCGGGACAGCGATGGTGGCCGGGTCGCCCGTTTTCAAGTGCGTGGCATCCACCTGGGCGACATGAGCACGAGCCACGATTTGTGAAAGGTCCATCACCGTTAGAAGCGCAGCCCCCGCGGCAGGCGTCTCCCCTGGATAGAAAGGACGGTCCGTTACCACTCCATCGATAGGGCTGGTAATTTTGGTGTATCCGAACTGAGCTTGTGCAAAGGTCACGTCACCCTTCGCGGCGTTCCGTTGCGCCTCAGCCACTTTTAGGTCTGCCTGTTTTTGCGCAAGTTCATATGCGTTCCGTGCTTGGGTCAGCGCTACGTTGGCGTCTTCGACATCTTTCGCGGAAATGGCGCCCTCCTTGTATAGCGCTTGGCGGCTGTCATAAAGCTTTTGCGCCGCGTCCAAGGTCTGCTTGGCAAGCTTGATGTCTTGTTGACCTTTCTGCACTTGCATGTCATAGGTCACCTGGGCCTGTTCGTGCCCGCCTTGGCTCTTCTCAAGGGCGCCCGCCAGATCCTGATTTTCCAGTTCGGCGAGCAGTTGTCCGGCTTTCACTCTGCTTCCGCGGTCCACATAAAACTTCTTAACGGGAGCGACAACCTTCGGGACGATCGCTGCCTGGTCGCGCGGAAACAGGACCGCGTCAGCATTCACTTTCAGTGAAATCGGCTCGGGCTCCGCGGCGCCCACTTGTACCGTGACGGTCGGAGGTTCCTCTTTGGTGTCCGCAGTCTTACATCCTGACAATAGGCATCCGGCGAAAAGCGTAACGCCCAGGAGGCCGACAGAACGCCAGAATGCGTGGCTTTCCCCGCGATGGGTGATCGAGCCAATTAACGTTGATTTTCTGTTTTCAATACTCATGTTAGTTTTCACCATAATCAGAAATTTCCCGTCAGTGTTTGCAAATTCGCCAAAGCCGATCGATAGCGGGCCTGGGCGTCGTCGTAAGAATTCCTCGCGGTTACCAACGTATTCAGAGCATCGACGACTTCAAACGCAGTCGCCGCCCCTCCTGTGTAACGCAAATTAACCAGACGCAAGCTCTCCGTGGCGAGTTCCGCCGTGTGCCGCGATGCCTCGACTGCGGACCGCGCCATAACTGCCTCATTGTAGAAAGCATAGAGATTGCTAACCAGCTGTCTCTGGGTTTGGCTCAATTGCACCTTGGCTTGATCTTGCTTGTATTGCGCCTGGTGCAGCTTGCTGCGCATCGTTCCCCAATCCCACACAGGTACGGTCAATGCGGCCGTAATAAAATAACCAAGATTGGGGAGCACGCTGCTTCTATTGCCGGGGTCGCTTGCGAAGCCGGCTACCCTGCTATGCAAGGCAAAAGCATTGGCCTCGATACCGTAATCCGTGTCCAAGGTCAGTTTCGGAAGGAACGCGGCTTTCGCAGCGGTCACGTCCAGTTCCGCTTCTCGCTGTGTCTGCAATGCTACACGCAGGTCCGGATTTTCTTTTGTGGCCATGGCCTGGACCTCAGGGAACAGTGGCAGTCCCTGCACAGAATCAAGGTCATCGACAACGCTGAAATTTTCATTCAATGTAGGAAAAAGTAGGACTGCAAGCGCCAAGCGCGCGTCTTCCATCGTCAGCTTCGCCTCGTTAAAGGCCTGCTCTTGCAGTCGATAAGTAATTTCCGCTTTAACGGAGTCACTATGGGGAGACTGCCCCTGACGTTCCGCGGCCTGCGTAATATCAAAAAAGTGTTTCGACTGATCAAGTCCCTGCTGTGCAGTGGCGTATTTTCGCTGCGCCACGATCAAGCCATAGAAGGCTCTGGTTACCGTGACGGTCAGACCGCGCCGAGAGATTTCCGTCCGGGCATTCGCTAAAGCTTCTGCGGCGGCGGCCCGGTGTACCGCTGTTCCCATGAGGTTGCTGGGTGAAAGATCTTCATGAAGAACGCCCCATGCGCGGTAAACGTGCACGCCGTCGTTCGTGACGTACCTGCCATTGGGGGTGATTCCGTTTCCTTGCGTCCCCAAATACTGAGTCGTAGCGCTAATGTTCGGCAGCAGACCTGCCCGGGCCTGAATTCGGTCCTCGTGGGCGCTCTTGGCATCGGAAATAGCTGACAGGTAACCCGGGTCATTCTTGCGAGCCCGTTCGAGCGCGTCTTGCAACGTTATCGTGATCGGCGCCTGGCCCTGAACTGGAGGTTGCAGCAATTGAACCGATGATTCAGGTTGGCTCGACGGCGGGTTCTGCTGCGCGGCAACCTGCAGAGGCAGAAGACCATATAAAAGTATAAGACCCGCAGCTACCATTGCTAAGCGATTAACGCTAAATCCAATTCCGCCACTCGTGCAGTTGCAAACTGTTCGATCCTCAAACATGTTCGAATAGCCCATTAGTGTCCCTTCTCCCTTCAGCAATCGCCGCTCAATCCCAGGAGGCACAGCGCAGCGAATGCTAGACCCTGCCGCTCCAAAAAGAAAGCTACCGTAGAAAACTAATCTCGCCGGTAGCCATGGTGCTGTCGCTCAGAGCGTCGGAGCCGACTTCCACGCCCGCAAGAAAAATCGTCTTGCGAACCGCATTCTGCCGGCATCCTCTTACAAGGATTAGCCTACCTCTAAAAAAGTATTCACGAAGCCCAACACTCTATTGGGAGAAACCTTAAGACAACCTTAAGGCCGCCGAGCCTCTGAAGGGCCCCCAAAGCCACAATCAACTCGGACGTCCCTCCGCATCTCTGCCCGTTTATACATTACGCAAGGGGATACCAAAAAGTTTCGCAACAATTTCGGTTTGGCACTCGGCCATTGTATCTACCTTTCAAGTGCGGTACTTTAAGAATATCGAGATCGCAGCGCACCAATCCGTCCCTATGTGCGCGAGGGATATCTATGCCCAAGGCTAAGTTCAACTTAAACGGAAAATCAGTAGATGTTCCGTACGAACCAGGCATGCATCTGCTGGAAGTCCTTCGGGAACAGTGTGGCGTCGTTTCCCCAAAGAATGGTTGCGCGCCCGAAGGTACGTGCGGTTGCTGCGCGGTGCTTATTGATGGCCGCCCGGTACTGTCCTGCTTGCGAAAACCGGAACAAATAGAAGGACGCGAGGTGGTCACCCTCGAGGGCATTCCTGAGGATATGCGGAATGTTCTGGGAGAGGCCTTCGTGCTGGAAGGGGGAGTGCAGTGCGGATTCTGTATTCCCGGGATTGTCGTCCGTGCGTCGTCGATGTTGCAGCAGGGCTGCACGGGAGATCGCGAAGCGGTCGAGCAAGGACTTACGGGCCACCTTTGCCGCTGCACGGGCTACGCGAGAATCGTAGATGCCATACAGACCGCAGGTGAGGCCTGGAAGAATGGTGGAAGCCTTCCCAGCCAGGAGCCTCGCCGGCATTTCTATTTTGGCGAAGAATTCGGATTAAGCCGCAACCCGTCATTTGCAAATGGCAAGCATGGGAATGGCAACGGAAAAAAGAATGGCCATGGAATCGGCGATTCGCCTTCCCGTTATCGCGGGTTTGAGCAAGCGTTAGGGGAACGTCCTTTCGTGGACGATATGCGTGTGCCCGGCATGCTGCATGGAGGACTGGTGCTCAGCGAACATCCTCGGGCTAAAGTCAACTCAATTGATACATCCACTGCGCTGGCGATGCCGGGAGTTGTAAGAATTTTTACCGCTGCCGATGTTCCCGGACAGCGCGGCACGGGCCTCAATTATCCCGATCTGCCCGTTTTTGTCGCGGTTGGAGAAACCACATGTTGCGTCGGTGATTTTCTTGCGCTGGTGGTCGCCGATACGCAATTCCACGCGCGCCAGGCGGCCAATAGGGTAAAGGTGGACTACACGGTACTTGAACCCGTCACCGATCCATTCGTCGCGCTCGAGCCGGGCGCTCCCAAAGTGCATCCCGAAGGCAATCTCTTCGTGCATGACAATCTGCTCGATTCCACTGCGTTTTCGCGAGGCGATGTGGAAGCAGGATTCGCGGCATCCACGCATATTATCGAGCAGACTTTTACGACTCAGCCGGTCGAACCAGCTTTTCTTGAACCCGAAGCATGCCTGGCGCTTTCTGCAGGCGATGGGATCAAAGTTTTTTCGCAAAGCCAGGGTTCGACCTTCGACCAGAAGCAGATTTCTGACATCTTGAAGCTCCCGCAGGAAAAAGTGGAAATTGAATTGGCGGCAAGCGGCGGCGCATTCGGAGCCAAGGAAGAGCTCTCTATTCAGGGCCAGACGGCGCTGGCGGCTTTCCTCCTACAGCGTCCGGTGAAAGTAGTTCTCACGCGCAAGCAATCGACGCAACATCACGTGAAGCGCCATCCAATGGTTTTGCAATACAAAGTTGGCGCTGATGCCGAAGGACACTTGCTGGCCGTGCGCGCTCGCATTGTTGGCGACACCGGAGGCTATGCCGGCACTGGCGGCAAATGTCTCCTGCGCGCTGCCTGCCACTCGTGCGGACCCTATCGCGTACCGAATGTGGATGTGGAATCCAAAGCCGTATTCACAAACAATCCCACGAGCGGCGCCATGCGCGGATTTGGCAGTAATCAGGCGCAATTTGCGATGGAAGGCATCATGGATTTGCTCGCCGAGAAAGTGGGAGTCGATGGATGGGACATTCGAGTGCGAAATGTTCTGAATCCGGGAGATCAGTTTGCCACCGGCCAGATCATGAGGGAAAGCGTTCGCGGAATGCGGCAGGCGCTGGAAGCCGTGAAGGACATATACAAGAACGCGAAATATGCCGGCATCGGATGCGGCATCAAGAGCACCGGCATCGGAAACGGCGCGATCGAAAGCGGGCACATCATCATCCGGGTTCGCGAAGGTGGGCGGCTCGAGATCCTTACGGGCTACACGGAAATGGGCCAGGGCGTTTTCACAACGGTTCGGCAGGCGGTCCACGAAGAAACTGGTCTTTCACCGGACAGTATGTCCGTGCACTGGGATAAAGAGATGGGCGCCAAGTGCGGCGAGGCATGGGCATCGCGCGCCACTACGCTTAGTTGCGCGGCGGCTCAACGAGCAGGTCAAAAGCTGGCGGCCGACTTGAAGGAACTCCCGATCGAGAAGCTTGTAGGGCGCGAATACAGCGGCGAATACATTTGTAATTTCACCACGCGTCCGGGCACTCCCGAAGCTTTGAAGAATCCGACCACGCACATGACTTTCAGTTACGCCACCCAAGTCGTGATTCTTGATGAAAACGGGCGACTCGATCGCGTCATTGCAGCCCACGACGTGGGCCGCGCCATCAATCCGAAAGCTTGCGCCGGCCAAATCGAAGGCGGCGTCCACATGGGACTCGGCTACGCGCTGACCGAAAATTTCACTTCGACGAATGGACGGCCCGATTCCCTGCTCCTGCGCGACTGCGGCATTTTGAAAGCGAAGGAAACGCCCGAAATCGACGTGATCCTGATTGAAGTGCCGGACGAAGTTGGGGGTTATGGAGCAAAAGGGGCAGGCGAAATCGGCTTGGTGCCAACGGCGGGCGCGGTCGCCGGCGCTCTGTATTCCTACGACAAAATCCGCCGCTTCAATCTGCCCATGCAGAATTCTCCCGCGGCGGAGCCATCCGTTCCAAAGTCTCGCAAGAAAACACTAGGGCAGGCTGGAAAGTTCGCGTAGCACAGGCCTCAGCCTGTGTGCTTTTGAATTTAGGTTTTTGTCCGAGCAAAAGACCACAGAGTGCCGTAACTTTTGGGCGCGGCAAAAAACTATTTGTTCCTCGCCCATATTTATCGCTCAAGATTCGACCAAGCCTTTCCGCAAATTATTATGTAAAGGTGCGGAAAACCACACAGGCTGAAGCCTGTGCTATGCGTTCAACAGCAATTTCTCCTCAAACGGCGCACGAGACATCACGTGTGCATCGCCGTCCGTAATCAGAACCATTTCTTCGAGGCGGACACCGCCGCCTCCGCGTACGCCTTCCACCCAGATTAGCGGCTCGACGGCAAAAACCATTCCCGGTTGAAACTCATATACGGGAGCGCCCGGCAGCGTCTCACCGATGTAGGGGGGTTCGTTAGCGCCGATGCCAACGCCGTGCCCAATGAAGAGTGATAAGAAACGTTTCCCCAGTTTGTATTTTTCCGCCGTCTGAATAATCGCCTGCGTCGCATCTTGATTGGTACATCCGGGACGCATCTTGGCAATTCCTGCCCGGAGCGCCTCATACACCGCCGTAAAGATTTCCTGCTGTTGGCGGGACGGCTTTCCGCAAACCGTCGTGCGCGCGACGTCGCCGAAATAGCCGTTCCAGTTCGCGCCGATGTCGATGAATACGAGATCGCCATTGCGAATCAATTTGTCGCTGCTGATGCGGTGAGGCGGTGACATATGTTCGCCTGACGCGACAAACGGCGTCATCACGTGCGCGTATTCTCCGCCCAAACGGAAAAGTGTTCGCATCGCTTCGCCCGCAACGTCGCATTCCCGCACACCTTCCGCAATCGCCGCTACGCCTGAAGCGGTCACCGCATCAGCCAGTGCAGTAGCTTCCTCGAGCATGGCAATTTCTTCAGGGAGTTTGATTCTGCGCGCCAGCTGCATCGGAGTATCGCCATCTTCGAGTTGCACCTCGGGCAAATGTTTGCCGATGAGTTGCATAACGCTGGTGTTGGCCTCATCCATTCCGATGCGCGCACGCGTCAAACCATGTTTTTGTAGGACGGGCGCGAGAATGGCGCGCACGAATCCGTCAATTAAAGATCGCTCTTCGATGATCGGAATTGTGTAAATTTCCGTGATCCAGGACATGGTTCTGTCCGCGCGATCGCGTTCGCCGCCCGAGCAAAACAATATAGGCGGATGGTCCGCGATCAGCAGGGCGCCGTTGAGCGCGGTCGTCTTCCCGGCAATCAGTTGGGGACGCAAGTCGGTGAGATAGCGGACGTTTTCGTCCTTCCACACCAGAAGCGCGTCGAGCTGAGCCTCTTCGCGCTGGCGCTGCGCGTTGGCAACCCGCTTCCGACGCAAAGCACCGACGTCAACTCTCGCTTCGTAAGTGACTTGAAACGGTCCCCGCGCAAAACGATCCATCCGATCCTCCGGTTCAATTCCCTAGCCTTTATAGGACGGCATTGCCGTACCCTACAGCAAGAAATCCCAATTAAGTCCGAATCATCATAAGCGAGCAAGTTGTTTGTGCGCTATTTTTCATTGGGAAGGCTGGTTCCCAGCCTCTCGATAGTTTTTACAAAAATGTTACACAAGACACATGTGGGCACGACAATTCACTCACGACGAAAGGCAATACTTCCGATTGTCTGAGGCGGCGCTATTCAAGAAAACACCGCAATTCAAACTGGAGAATTGGAACCCTGATACCAGGGGGAAGATTCAGATAGAAGAGGTAGGAAGATGAAATCTGTCACAAAGTTTCTCGTGATGCTCGTTTTTGCCGTGCTGGTACTTCCAAATGTCGCTTCTGCGCAACATTACATCGAGACGGTTCTGGTCTCCAATTTTGGTACGCCACCGGTCTCCGATTCTAATCTCCAGAATCCTTGGGGACTCGTCGCCGGCCCCACTTCGCCGTGGTGGGTTTCTAATAATGCAGGAGGAACGTCGACTCTCTATGACGCGACGGGCCTGACATTGTTGCCGCCGGCGGTCCCGCCCGTCACCATCGTCCCCATCAACACCACCGGAATCGTTACTATCCCCAGCGCGCCCAGCCAGAATGGAGCTTTGGGCTCACCGACCAGTGTTATGTTTAACGGCAACCCTGACGTTTTCCATCTCCCAACCAATAAAAAACCAGCCGCCAGGTTCATCTTTGTGACCGAGGACGACACTGTCCAAGGCTGGGCTGGCGGAGCGAGCGCGACAATCGTGGTCGACAACTCTGTCAAGCCCAATGCGGAAAATGGAGCCGTATACAAAGGCGCCACCATCGCTGAAATCGACGGAAAGGAATATATCCTGGCCGCGAATTTCCGGAGCGGCCGCGTGGATGTTTTTGATTCCACTTTCAAACAAGTGCATCTTCGTAAGGAAGAGTCCGATGACGCTTATGAACAACACTCACGAGATGCTTTCGATGACGACTCAATCCCGGAGGACTTCGCGCCGTTCAACATTCAAGGCATCGGCCCGAACATTTACATCACCTACGCCAAGCAGGATGGCCCCAGACACGATCCGGTCGGCGGCGAGGGCCTGGGTTTTGTGGATGTCTTCACCAGCGAGGGGAGGCTGCTGCAGCGCCTCCAACACGGGTCATGGTTTAACGCCCCATGGGGAGTTGTTCTCACACCATCAGATTTCGGCGAGTTCAGCCACACGGTACTCGTTGGAAATTTCCGCGGCGGTACAATTGCTGCTTTCAACCCGGTCACAGGACGTTTCATGGGAAATGTCCTGAACGCCGACGGATCGAAAGTAAATATCGACGGGCTGTGGGCGCTTGAATTTGGCAATGGAAACAGTGCCGGCCCCGCGCAGACTCTGTTCTTTACCGCCGGTCCTCATAACGAGAAGGATGGGTTGTTCGGCACTTTGACACCAATTGCCAGTGAGTTGAACGAGGACGATGAACAGTGAGGTTGCTAGCCTGATTCTTTCTAAAGTTTAGTTCCCGGGCGATGGCAGCGTGCTTCCCTGCCGTCGCCCACCATTTGTCAGCAAGGCACCGGCGTAATCCTTCTCATCCGCAACGCGAACTACATCCGGCCTCGATCCTGTCAATGAAGGCGAATTATTCTGTGACTGCCGGAACTAAAAATGTTAGATTGCAGTCGTTTGCATTCCCTTAAACATGCGGAGATTAAATCGATGCGAAGAATATTTTTTGCGTTCCTGCTGTCCTTTACGTTTGCGGGAGTGGTTTGTGCACAGGCAATGACCGGAGCCAAGGCCGACGAGGTTAAGAAAGAAATCATGGCTATAGAAGATGAAAAGGTTGCGGGCCTTTTGCGGGGCGGTTCCGAGCCCGTCGATTGGATCGCCAAATATGACGCCGAGGACATCGCGCAAACGGATGTTGATGGAAGCACGCCCAATAAGGCCCAAATTGAGGCGGGCCTTCAGCCCGGAGTGTTCAAGATGCATTCCATGAAACAAGATGGGCATCACTTTCGCGTCTATGACGACGGAAAAGTAGCTGTCGTGACTTACCACGCTAAGGGCGTTATCGAACGAAATGGAAAAACAGTTGACCGCGAAAATCTGTTCAGCGATGTTTGGGTCAAGCAAAAAGGATCGTGGCTGCGCGTCCTTCACCAGGAAAGGGACATGCCGAAGCCAAAGGAATAGATCCGTTCCCGCCGTGGCATTTCATTGAGAAAACTCGACTGTGTCGAAAGGGTTTTCGTGGCGCAGGCGTCTCGCCGGCCGTTTTGGGATTTGTGCGGTATCGAAAAACTGCCGGCAGGACGCCGGCGCTACCTCCGCAGCCACTGGTTCGGATTATGGAATAGGCAGCAGCGGCTTATCGCTCGGACGAATGTGTTGGTCAGACGCATTCAATAATATTGTGGTCGCCGCATAATCACCCATCAGGGAAAGAATATTGACCACTCCTTGATTTCCAAATAGTTTCACCGCGCCGGCAAATGTCTCCGAGCCCACTTTGTGCTTGCCGATTGAATCGCGGCCCAGTTCGATAATCACCGCTTCTTTTTCTCCGAGTCCTGCCACCGGCTTGCGATTTTTTACCGTGTCAATGACGGACTGCGCGAGGCCCGCCTTCTGAGCGGAAGGTTCATGCGCCGTCCACACATACTCGCAGTCCATCTCTCGCGCCGTTACCAGGATCGCCAGTTCCACAAGCCGGGGTTCGATTCCGGACTTGCGTCGAAGATATTCATTGATGCTGGACATAGAATCCGCCACCAGTGGGCTATAAAGCCGGATGGCCCCCGGTCCAAAAGTATCCGCCACTCCCCGCGCGTCGTAGAGTTTTTTCCCGGCCTCATCCAATTCATCTCGTTTGATCGCGGGAAACCTGTTGCCAGTGTCGGGATAGATGTCCTTGGGAAAGGCCGCCGCCGTTGATGAACTTGCGCTCGTAGCGGAATTTGCCCGTTCGGGTGCGCCCGTCCGACCGTAAGCTGCAAACACAAAGCATACGGACGTTAGCAATAGACCCATCGCCGTTAGTCGGGCTCTGGTTGTAGTCGGCGACAACCCCGTTCGCTCCGCGTTTGATGATCCCAATAATGTTGATTTCATTTCGCCCTCCTCGGAAGAGGCACGGACAGATACGATGGCGGGCATTCTATTCCCTGGGGCAGGCGGCCAGCAATCATTATTGGGCTACAGGGATTCCATGATCTCGCGCGAGACAATTGTTATGAGCCATTCACATTTCCGTAATGCACGGGAGATTAATCTCGCCTGCCCCGTGAACCTCAAACCGAATAGAGGAGGATATCCCCAATGGCTAATGTGAGAATGAAAATGCTATCAAGCCTACTGACAGCCGCAGGGCTTTTGGCAGGCTCGCTCGTGAACGGTCGCAGTACCCTTGCAGCCGGGCCAACACCGCAACCACCTTATAAACTATCCGTGTTCGCAAAGAGTGTTACCGGTCCAAAAGGCTACACGCAGCCGGACTCCATCGTTCAATGGAAAGACACGATTATCGTTGGATTCCAGAATCATGTTGCCAAGGATGGCACGGACGGTAAATCCAGCACCATCGTCCAATATGACTTGGACGGAGAAGTGCTGCGCACGTTCACTGTTCCGGGGCACAATGACGGCCTTCGCGTTATCGGCGAGGACAACCTGTGGGCGCTGCAGAATGAAGACGCCAATCCCAATTTGGTGGTCATCGATTTAGAATCCGGCCACCAAAAGCTGTATACCTTCGCACCTACCGTTCACGGCGGCGGTTATGACGACATCGTCGTGAAGAATGGAAAAGTTTTTATCACGGCGTCTAACCCCACTTTAAACACTGGAGGGATCAATGTCTTTCCAGCTCTCGTTCGCGCCACGCTTCATGGTGACATGGTTGACGTCGAGACCGTTCTCCAGGGCGATGCCAACGCCATTGAGATTCCCACCGGAAAGTCAGTGACGCTTAACCTCACAGATCCCGATTCCATGACGATTGACCCGCATGGAAATATCGTGCTCGACGACCAGGCGGACTCTGTATTGGTTTTCATTGCGCATCCAGACACTGATGACCAAAAAGTTGGCATGATCAACATTACCAGCGGTGGATCGGCAATTACATTAGACGACACTGCCTTCGCTCCCAAGGGCAAGACGTTCTTGCTGTTTTCGGACGTTAACGGCGACACAATCTACCGGCTCGATCGCCCCGCATTCGGATTTGAAGCCGGGACAGCGTATTCCGCCTCCGATACTGCCGGGATTATAGGAGTGCTTGATTTGGATAATGGCGTGGTCACACCAATCGCTACAGGTTTCGGTAGCACGCGTGGCATGACTTTCGTTGTGCCTGAAGAACACCGGAGGGAGAGCGACGAAGAGCGCTAATTGTTTCGTCGTTCACCAAGAGTACTCTGAGGGGTGGCCGTCGAATTTTTGGGCGCGGCGGCCACCTCAAGCAGAACGATATCGAAAGAGAATTCGTGCATTACTCAAGTTCGCCTCTTTTCTGCCTGTGAATAGACTTACGCAGCCATGAAAATATAATTGTTGATAGTATCCTCTTCGTCAACCCGCGCACAGCTTAAGCACCTTTTCTCTGCGACGACTAGTATAATTTCCATGGGAATAATGGGAGAAAAGTATGCGTGTCTTCGACAAAGTGCCGTCAGAAAGCCTGGAACGTCGTGAGATGCAACTCATTATATTGGCGTGCTCGGCAATTATTGTATTAGCTGCCGGGTTGGCGCTCTTTATGTATCCTGTGGTGTTTTCTCAGCCGGCCTTGGCGCCGTCGGCGCCGCCTCCTCGAGGGATGGCTATCGCGTTTTTTGGCTTTTGCGTCCTTTCCGTTCTCCTGGCTGTCTATTTGGTCGATCGCCAGGTCACCATTAAGCGCCTTCGTCAGCAGATTGGGGAGGAGCGCAGACGTTCGTCAGAAGCGCTGAAACAGGCGAGCGCCGATCTTCTGTCTACGCTGGCGAACTTTAATTCCTTTCAAGACCAGCTGGCCATGGAATATAGGCGCGCAGCTGCTGGCAAGCAAAATCTGTCTGTACTCGTTATCACGACCAAAGTACACGACGCGCTTTCGGACGCGAGCGCCACTACCTCTGTTTATGGTGACGCCGTAAAAGCGATCTCCAGGAAGTTGCGCGACGAAGACTCGATCTATATTTTGGCGCGCGGCCAATTTGGAGTGATCTTACCCGGCCTCGATGTCTCGATCGCGAAAAGAGTATCCGGGCGCCTCGTGGAAGGTCTGAGCGACGCGGCTGGCGCCAGCAATCGCTTTTCGTTTACTGTCCATGGAATTACGTATCCCGAGCAGGCTTCCAGCGCACACGATTTGGAACTGGCCGTTACTGGTTTGCTGCCCGAAGACAGTCTCCACGAGACAATCGCAAAAGAAGTTCTCACGGCCAAGTAATTCGTCTTCGTATAGCGAAAATCTCACTCGCGCGTGATTACAGACGGTCCTTCTCTAAGGCTGTAGCCGCTCGCTCCCGCGTTCATCATTCGCGCCACTAGATTCAGTATCCGCGTTGCAGCATCCTCGGGTTTTGTGCCGCGCGCATGGATGTTGGAAATCAAATTTCGATCCGCATCCGAATGTGTGCGTCGCGGCCGGTAAGCCATGTATGCGGACAAGCTCTCGGCCGTAGCGAGACCGGGGCGCTCGCCAATCAGCAGTACTACCGCCTTTGAGTCCAGCAACTCGCCAATTTCGTTCAATATTCCCACGCGGCAATGACGAATCACGAAACTCTGTCCCAATGTCCACCCGCGTTCATGGGCTCCGCCATAGAGTAGAGGAAAAAGTGCGGGAACCTGAGCGGCAACCGCAGGGACGGAAAGTCCGTCGCCAATGGCAATCTGAAGATCGTTTCCTCGTGAGCAGCGCGTCTGTAATTCCGCCCGAGATGCGTCGTTGAAGTGCCGTCCCAGCTCCGGCTGCAAAAGAAACATGTCTTTGTTGGCAGCCTGCGTTGACACCTCAAAAAAACTCCAGCGATTCACGAAATCCGCGCCGAATGTACTTTCAAGTTCGAGTTCAGCGCGAACCGCGTCTCGCGCAGCCGCATGGGCTTCACGTAATTCCAGTTGAGTGCCGGTCCGATAGGCCGCCCCAGCGCGTCCTACGAGAATACGCGCCGGAGTACGCGCACGAATTCGCCGCACGAGTTCAGATCCATCCACGGAAGGGACAATAGCGTCGCCTTGGTCTGGCATTCAGACAATCCTTTCCAGCGATGACTCGAGTCCCTGCATCAAGTGGCGCCTCGGTGCGTCGAGCAATGCAGGCTCCGCGTCGCGATAAATTCCCTTTTCCTGCAACCAGGCCAGAAATTCCGGCGCCGGCCGTAGGTTAAGGATCCGCCTGACGGCTAGCGCGTCGTGGTAACTCGTGGATTGATAATTCAGCATCACATCATCGGAACCGGGAACACCCATGAAGTAATTGCATCCGGCAGCGCCGAGGAGAAACAAAAGATTGTCGGCTGAGTTTTGGTCCGCCTTCGCATGATTCGTGTAGCAGACGTCGCAACCCATCGGCAATCCGAGCAGCTTGCCCATGAAATGATCTTCCAGGCCCGCGCGAATGATCTGCCGTTCGTCGTAAAGATATTCAGGGCCGATGAATCCGACGACGCTGTTCACGAGGAAAGGGTCGAGGGCTCGGGCAACGCCATACGCGCGCGCCTCCAGCGTCAATTGATCGACTCCGTAGTGCGCCCCGGCCGATAGGGCGCTTCCCTGCCCCGTTTCAAAATACATCACATTCTGGCCTTTCCAGGGCACATCTCGCTGATGATGATGTTCAAGGACCTGTTCACGCCCCTCGCGAAGCATCGCGAGTGAAATTCCGAAACTTCGATTGGCAGCTTCTGTGCCGGCGACAGACTGAAAAAGTAAATCGACTGGCGCTCCGCGGGACATCGCGGCAAGTTGCGTGGAGATGTGCGCAAGGCAGCAAGTTTGCGTTGGAACTTTGTAAGCGTCGACCAAACGGCCAAGTCCACTTAGAATTGCGGCGACCGTCTCAACTGAATCTGACGCGGGATTCACGCCGATCACCGCGTCGCCGCATCCGTAGAGCAGACCTTCAAATGCAGCAAGTAAAATACCGCCAACATCATCAGCAGGATGATTCGGCTGGACGCGAATGCCTAACACTCCCCGCTCGCCGATCGTGTTCCGGCAGTGCGTCACATTACGAATCTTCGCGGCGGCCAAAATCAGATCTTTGTTGCTCATGATCTTGGCTACCGCGGCGGCTATCTCGGGAGTAAAAGCCCACTGCAGTCTTTTCAGGCTCGCATCATCGGTCGTATCTTCGAGAATA
>Ga0070735_10001504_pt1 | contig 22534 bp, 19 predicted proteins | sample Coa_R1_FD_66443 | JGI IMG/M metagenome (GOLD analysis project Ga0070735, IMG submission 66443) | Surface soil microbial communities from Centralia Pennsylvania, which are recovering from an underground coalmine fire - Coalmine... | ecosystem: Environmental > Terrestrial > Soil > Unclassified ...
GTGGACTCGAATGTGCTGATTTTCGAGCGCATACGGGAAGAGTTACGCAACGGCAAAACGCCGCCCTCGGCGGTCGAACAGGGTTTCAGCCACGCGTGGATAACGATCGTGGATACGCACGTGACAACCATTGTGTCGGCGATCATCCTGTTCATCTTCGGTACCGGACCGGTAAGGGGATTCGCCGTGACACTTAGCTTCGGTTTGTTTGCGAACCTGTTTACCGCGGTTTTCGTTTCGCGAGTGATTTTTGATTGGGTGCTGAGCCGCAAAGGACGCGGTGAAGCATTGAGCATCGGCTAACCAAGGTTATTTTGAGAGGTTTGACAGGTGGAATTTTTTCGTAATCCTAACATCGACTTTCTGGGCAAGAAGTGGTACTTCATTGCCTTTTCACTCATCTTCAGCGTGGCCGGTGTGTTGTCCATGATGTTTTGGCATGGGATCCCTTACGGAGTGGATTTCCGTGGCGGCACACTGGTCTATGTGAAGTTTGCGCAAACGCCGGATGACAACGCCATCCGAGCGGCGATGGATCGGGCTGGGTTGCACAATGCGCGCATCCAGCGCTATGGGCAAACTGGAAGCAACGAAGTTCTCATCGACGTTTCGGAAAAGGAGACGAACGAACAAGCCCTCGACAAAAGCAAGCTGCAGATCATTAATGCGCTTGAGACTAACACCTCTGCCGATAAGCAGGACCTCAACAATGCGAGCGTTTTGAGTATCAAGAATTATCTTCTGCAGAAGGATCCTCTGCGCCTTGGAACGGACGCCGACCAGCGCTATGGTGCGGCCGCACAAGCCGTCGTTGACTACCGTGACAAGACCAAGGGTGGCGTGCTTACCTCCATCGACGAACTGAAGGGCGCAGTCGATCCCGCCGTTGTAGCTTCTCTAAATGACGGCTTCTTCTTGTCGAGTTTCGCGGTGCGAAATGTGGAGATCGTCGGGCCGCAAGTGGGCGCACAGCTGCGACGTCAGGCATTGTTAGCAACCGCCTATTCTTTGGCCGGGATGCTGATTTACCTGGCGGTGCGTTTTGAGTGGATCTACGGTGTGGCTGCAGTGATTACGGTATTTCACGATACCCTGATCACCTTAGGGGCGTTCTCGCTCCTGAACAAGGAGATCTCCCTGACCGTCATCGCCGCCATCTTGACGCTGATCGGCTACTCCAATAACGACACCATCGTTGTTTTCGACCGTATTCGCGAAAACCTCAAGTTGATGCGGCGCGAAAAGCTTTCGGAAATCGTGAATCGAAGCATCAACCAAACCCTGAGCCGGACCATTCTGACCGCGGGTCTTACATTTTTGACGGTCCTGGCCTTGTTTTTATTCGGGGGCGAGGTGTTGCACGGGTTCTCCTTTGCGCTGGTAATCGGCATCCTAATCGGGACGTATTCGTCGATTGCGATTGCGGCGCCGATTCTAGTGGCCTATCAAGACTGGCGCGCGGAGCAAGGCCGGCCACAAGCACTACCAGCAAGCAAAGAAACCGGACGGCGCGAGAAAGTCAAAGCACGGGTTTGATTGCCGTCGTTGCGTTCGGAAGTTTGTGATTCGCAGCCATTTGAGTTAGTATTCTGCGGCCCTCAATTGGCGGGTTGTAAAACCGCAGGTGGAGGGAGCAAACGGGAGGCAGTCGGTGTCTAAGAGTTCTTAGGGGCAGTGTAGGAGGAAACCTTATATGTTTGAAGACAGCCTAATCGAATCGGGTGGAAGGCTGAGAACCAAGCGAGGCATGACCACCACCATTTCGTTTGTATTCCAGATCTTCCTGGTTGGCATTCTGGTCCTGATTCCGCTGCTCTTTACCGAGGCTCTTCCGAAAACCCAATTAATGACGTTCCTGGTGGCACCTCCACCGCCGCCTCCGCCACCGCCACCTCCGGCTGCGGCCCCTATCAAAGTAGTAAAGACGATCCAGACCGACATCATCAACGGGCAACTCAGAACCCCGACCAAGATTCCAGAGAAAGTGCAGATGATTAAAGAGGAGGAAGCGCCTCCACCGGTAATGGCTTCCGGCGGCGTGGTTGGCGGAGTTCCGGGCGGAGTTCCGGGCGGTCAGATGGGCGGGGTGATCGGTGGAATCATCAGTTCAACGCCGGTTGCCGTGCCTAAAGCGGTCACACCACAGCGTGTTCGTGTTTCACAGGGTGTTACACAAGGATTGCTGATCCGCAAGGTCCAGCCGGCCTATCCACCTCTGGCGCGGCAAGCGCGCATCCAAGGTAGTGTGCTGCTGCAGGCAGAAATCAGCAAGGATGGAACGATCGAGAACCTCCGCCTCATCAGCGGCCATCCGATGCTAGCTCCGGCCGCGATTGAGGCAGTGAAGCAGTGGCGCTACAAGCCATACATTCTGAATGGTGAGCCGGTCGAGGTGGAAACCCAGATTACCGTGAACTTCACGCTGTCGGGAGGTTAGACCGGAGTGGTTTCCTTAGCTCGCCTGCGATTTTCGGGCAACAAAGTAAGAGAAATTTCAGTCCAAGAGTTCTGAGGAGGAAAAAGCAACTCATGTTCGCACCTACCATAGCAACCCATGCTCTGCATAATTTGTCCGCCATGGCGGCTGTCCTGTTTCAGGAGCAGCCTGTCGGGTGGGACCCGATTTCGCTGTGGCACCAGATGGGGCCGACGGCGAGAGGCGTAGTCATCATTCTCTTCATCATGTCTGGCTGGTCGATCGGCGTGATGATCGATCGCTGGATGGCGTTTAGCGCCGCCAGAAAACAGTCGCGGGCGTTCGCGCCTGCGGTTGCCGGTGCGCTGCGCGATGGCAAGATCGACGAAGCCATTAAAGTAGCAGAGCGCAATAAGAAGAGCCATTTGGCGAAGGTTGTGACCGCGGGATTGATGGAGTTCCGTGCTCACCAGGAGAGCGGCGAGATTCCGGGCGAGACCATCGAAGCCTCTAAGCGGGCTCTGGAACGCACCGAAGCCATCGTGCACGCCGAACTGAAGCGCGGTCTCGGCGGACTTGCAACCATCGGCTCGACCGCACCGTTCGTGGGACTGTTCGGCACGGTGATGGGCATTCTGAACGCCTTCAAGGGCATTTCAGAACAGAAGGCAACCGGTCTTGGCGCAGTCGCCGGCGGTATTGCCGAAGCGCTCGTGACGACAGCCATCGGGTTGTTTGTCGCGATTCCAGCCGTCATGATGTTCAACTATCTGACGGGTCGCGTAGAAGCGTTCGACGTGGAGATGGACAACTCCTCGAGCGAACTGATCGATTACTTCCTGAAGCGGCGGGGAATGCGCCGGACCTAGTTCCGCGTAGCGGGACTCGGCTTTCGACCCTTTGAGTTGCTGGCAGGCGCCGGACGTGGATCCGGCGCCACCCTCCTTCCAGGGAAAGCGAATCTCGCGGGAGAACAAGTTCTATGTCAATGGCCAAGAGAAACGAAGGGGCGAAGGTCAACTCCGACATCAACGTCACGCCTATGGTGGACGTGATGCTGGTGCTGCTGATCATCTTCATGGTGATCACGCCGATGTTGCAGAAGGGCGTGAGCGTCGACCTTGCCAAAGTAAACAATCCCGAGCAGATGCCGGACGCAGACAAGGAAGATGCGCTGATCGTGGCGGTCATGCGCGACGGCAAGGTCTTTTTCGGCAACGACCAGACGGCGCCCGACGCCCTCACTCAGAAAGTGAAGGATCGCCTCGCGAACCGCGTAGATAAGCGCGTGTTTGTTCGTGCCGATGCGCGAGCGAAGTTCGGATCTGTCGTGGCGGTGGTAGACAACGTCCGGGCGGCTGGCGTCGATCAGCTAGGGTTGCTGACGGACCAGAAGAAGCAGGGCGCGCAGGGCGCACAGACTACGCCTGCGCCACCCAGCGGGCAATAGAGGAGAATTCTTATGGGAATGGGAGTTAGTGCAGGTGGCGGTCAGAGCGCCAACATCAACGTAACGCCCTTGATCGACGTGCTGCTGGTTCTGCTGATCATTTTCATGGTGATTACGCCCTTGACGCCAAAGGGGTTGGAAGCGCTTGTGCCGCAGCCACCACCGCCGAATGCGCCAAAGAACAACACGCCAGACCGTACGATTGTCGTGCAGTTGATCGATCGTGGCCCCGGGCAAGCTCCCGGACTGAAGATCAACCAGGAAGACACAACCTGGGATGGACTGCAGGGACGACTGACCGACATTTTCAAGACCCGCGCCGAGAAGGTGATGTTCGTGAAAGGCGATGACAACGTGCCATTTCTGGATGTGGCCAACGTCATTGACATCGCCCATGCCTCAGGCGTAGACAAAGTAGGTCTGATTACGGCCAAAATCGAAGCTGGCGGCTAGTTCAGGACAGGTTTCACTAACCCAGACACTTGACCCGCTGGACCCTGTGGCCCAACCAGCGGCTGGCGCAGAAGTTTGTAAGCGCAGCCTGGGATTCCTCGCGAGGGAGATTTATAAGCAATGAAAACGAGCGTAAGAGTGTTGGCGCTGCTGGCCATTGGGATGGTGGTCCTGGGTAGTTCCGCGTGCAACAAGTTGCAGGCACGCGATCAGCTTAACAAGGGCGTGGCTTCGTACAAGAATGCCCGCTATGAAGAGGCGATCGATCATTTCCAGAAGGCTGTGACGCTGGATCCCGGCCTCATCAATGCGCGGCTTTATTTGGCCACGGCGTACGCACAGCAATACATTCCTGGCGTAGAAGCGGATGACAACACACGCATGGGCAATCAGGCAGTTGACCAGTACAAGGCTGTGCTGGAGCGTGATCCCAAGAGCATCAACAGCGTGAAAGGCATTGCCTACATTTATCTCCAGATGAAGAAATTCGACGACGCCAAGGCATACTATCGCAAGGCGCTCGAAATCGACCCGAATGATCCCGAGCCGTACTATTCGGTAGGCGTTATTGACTGGACGCAGACCTATCAGCCGCGCATGGAAGAGCGGGCGAAGTTGGGTCTGAAGCCGGAAGAGCCGTTGAAGGACAAGAAAGTCTGTTCGGCGCTGAAAGAGAAAAACTGGGCCAACATTCAGGACGGCATCGATGCGTTGAACAAGGCGCTGCAGTTGCGTCCGGACTATGACGACGCGATGGCGTACATGAACCTGATGTATCGCGAAAAAGCGGACGTGGAATGCGATGATCCCGCCGGACGCGCGGCTGATCTGAAGACGGCTGATGAATGGGTAGATAAGACCATGGCCACCAAGAAGGCGAAAGCCGAGAAGCAGCCTGGAGCGCAGGGCATCCAGATGGATCAAGGGAATAAATAAAGGTTCGAAATTTGTAACAGCGCCCCTCCAAAGCGGAGGGGCTTTTTGTTGGGTTCCAGATGTGTTGCGCCGAGAGTTGCTGCTAGTCACATCACTGGCTGCAACCGTGCATTAGAATTACGTCTGCCGGGATGTTCAAGAAAATTCTGATCGCGAACCGTGGCGAGATTGCCGTGCGCGTGATCCGCGCGTGCCGGGAGCTCAGTATTGCGTCCGTCGCTGTTTACTCCGACGTCGATCGCGCTTCCATGCATGTCCGCAAGGCGGACGAGGCGTATCACATTGGACCGCCGACGGCCTCCGAATCGTACCTAAACATCGGAAAGATTATTGACGCCGCAAAGAAAAGCGGCGCAGACGCAATTCATCCGGGCTATGGATTCTTGTCGGAGAATGCAGAGTTTGTGCGAGCTTGCACAGATGCCGGCATCAAGTTCATTGGTCCGTCGGCGTCTTCGATGGAGAAAATGGGATCGAAGACGCGGGCGCGCCAGAACATGGAAAAAGCTGACATTCCATTCGTGCCGGGAACGTCGCGTGGACTGGATTCAGCGGAGCAGGCGGCAGAGGTCGCTATTAAGATCGGTTACCCCATCATGCTCAAAGCTGCAGCCGGTGGCGGCGGCAAAGGGATGCGGCTCGTGCACAGCTCAAGTGAGTTGAAACCGGCGCTTGAGTCGGCAAAAAGCGAGGCACAAAGGGCGTTTGGGAGCAACGAAGTCTACATCGAAAAGGCGATCATCAACCCGCGGCACATCGAAATGCAGGTGCTGGCAGATGAGCACGGAAACACGGTTTATCTCGGCGAGAGAGAGTGCTCGATTCAGAGACGGCACCAAAAGGTTCTGGAGGAGGCGCCATCGCCGCTGGTTGATCCGGATATGCGACGCCGCATGGGGGAAGTGGCGGTCCGAGTCGCCAAAGCGGCTGACTATGCGAACGCGGGAACGATTGAGTTTCTGGTCGACCAAAATAAGAATTTCTACTTCCTGGAGATGAACACGCGGCTGCAGGTAGAGCATCCTGTGACCGAATTGACCACGGGCCTCGATCTGGTTCATCTGCAGATAAGAATCGCGGCAGGCGAGAAGTTGCCCTTCACTCAGAATGAAGTCCAAACCCGCGGTCACGCGATCGAGTGCCGTCTCTATGCCGAAGATCCCGAGAACAACTATTTTCCGAGCCCCGGAAAGATCACGCTGTTGCTGGCGCCTTCCGGACCGGGGATCCGCCGGGATGGCGGGATGTATGAGGGCTGGACCGTTCCGATCGATTACGACCCGCTGCTTGAGAAGCTGATTGGCTATGGGACGAACCGGGAGCAGGCGATTTCCAGGCTGGTCCGAGCTATGAATGAATATTTCATCGGCGGAATCAAGACGAATGTGTCTTTATTCCGGCGCATCTTGCGCAATGAAGATTTCCAGGCCGGAAAGGTCGATACGGGTTTCCTCGATCGCCTGATGGAGTCCGGAATTCCAGAGACGAAGCAGGATGACGCCGGCATTGCCGCAATTGCAGCCGGCGTGTTCGCGATCATTGAGCCGATGTCGGTACCGGGAAACGGCAAAGCCCCAGGAAAAAAGGCGATCGGATCGGGATGGAAGCAGGCGGCTCGAGTAGAAACGTTGCGAGGTCAATAAAACTTAATCTGAGAGCCATGAGTCTGTGATTTACGAAGTCACCATCGACAACAAGAATTACCGACTGGAGTTGGAGCGGAACGATAACGGCTGGCAATGCCGGCTCGACGGTCGTGAGATTCAGATGGACGCGGTGTTGGCGCGCCGCGATGTGTTGTCTGCACTGATTAACGGCAAGGCTTTCGAGGTCAAGCGCGAGCAGACTGCGACCGATCTTCATTTGTGGGTCGGTGGGGCACGCTATGCAGCAGAGTTGCGCGATCCACGATCACTACGGAGCCGCCGAGCCAGCGCTGGGGATGATAAGGGACCTAAGAAGCTGATAGCGCCAATGCCGGGAAAGGTCGTCCGCGTCCTATTGCGCGAGCAGGAGGAAGTGCAGGCAGGACAAGGCATCTTAGTGATGGAAGCGATGAAGATGCAGAACGAGATCAAGTCGCCCAAGACGGGGATCGTGCAGAAGATCGTGGCGGGCGAAGGCAGTGCGGTGAATGCCGGCGACGTTCTTGCCGTGGTTGAGTAATGGTTCCGTTTTATTGTGCCGCGCCGACTCCGGACAGAACCTTCTGCGCGTAGTAGTTCTCTACTTTAGCCTGGTCGCGCAGGACCTCGTAGTAAGCCGCTTTGAGCAGCTGCTCACGACGGTCGCGCAGTTGGGAACGAATCGCCTCTTGTACCCGCGGATCCGATAGCTCACGTTGACCTGCCGGTTCTTTGGCAATCAGTTTCACAATCCGAAAGCCGACAAACTGCTTGGTCACCGGATTCACGACGCTGATGATCGGGCTGTACTGGCCGGGCTTGAGCTTGGTCACGGTATCTCGCGTGATAGGGTCGGTGCTCTTCAACGAAGATTCGGGAGCGAACCCCAAATCACCGCCATTCCCGTTGGTTTCCGGATCCTCGGAGTAGTCCATGGCTACGCGGGCAAAATCGTCTCCACTGTCGAGGCGATTCAAAAGCATCTGTATCTTCTTGCGGGCATCCGCTTCGTTCTGCGCCTTGTCGTTTTTCAGATTGTGGACCTGGGGATTCGGCGTGGTGGTCACAAAAATCTGGGCCAGATGATATTGGGGCTCGATGAGATTGAACTCTGCCTTGTGAGCATTGTAATAGTTGGTGACATCCTGATCGGTGATATTGATCTTGGAAGTGACTTCCTTGTTGAGAACCTTGTCGACGGTGAGGGAGCGGCGCAGGTCGCGCTTGAAATCGTCTAAAGTGAGCTTCTTGTCTTTGAGGCGGGCGTCGAACTCTTCCTTGGTATAGGGAGATTTGATCTCATTCAACTTGCGGTCAACTTCGTCGTCGGTTGCCAAGAGCCCCAGTTTTTCGGCGCGCCGCATGATAATTTCGTTATCGATCAACTCGCGCAGGATGTTGAGACGAAGAGTCGTCGATTGTTCGCCGACAGGTTGCTGCTCAGACCCGGCCGTCTGATTCTGGTAATACTTGTCGACATCTGCGTTGTAGATTTTTCGGCCGTCCACCGATGCGGCGACGTCGCCACCGGCCTGGCTGGAATTGCAGCCAACGCCGAACCCAAGCAGTACGATTAAGCACAGAATCGGAAGTGGAAACCAGCGCGCGAAGTTGTTGATCAATTAAACTCTACCTCCCCAAACGCGGGTCCGGAACTAACGCGAACACGAACTCCAGGCTGCGCATCCATGCTATTTGCTCGGACTCTGAGGTGCGCCGCCACTCGAAGCAGCAGAATGAGGCGGAGGCGCTACTCCAGCTTGCTCCAAAGCGCGATCCAGCACCGCCCGCACCTCTGAGGCGGGAAGCGCACCATCCAGTTCCTGACCGTTGATGAACATGGTCGGAGTGGCCTGCACGCCCACACTCTCCGCTTCGCGCATAGAAGCCTTGACCGCGTCTTCATTCTGCGCCTTGACACAGGCCTGCAGTGCATTCTGATCCAGGTTGTGCTTCTGGCCCTGCACAGCAGTCAGCCGATCGAGAGCTGCGAACTGAGCATCGCGGCCACCCACCGAGTTGATGTCGTGCTGATTGGCGTGCAGGTAGTCAGCGAAGTCCCAGTAGGCGTCGCCATTTTGCGCAGCCAGGCAGTTCGCGTCTACGGCTGCGTGCGTCGCCCAGGGATGAATCTCAGTCAGAGGATAATCTTTATAAACGAATTCGACACGATCGCCGTACTCCTTGAGCAACTCGGGAAACAAGACCTGATGCATCTTTGAACAAAATGGACATTCGAGGTCATCGTAGTTCACAACGACGACCTTGGCGTCTTTGCTGCCACGAATGGGACGATTCCCGGTGCTGATCTTTTTCATGTTCTCAGCATAGGGGTCTTTCGTCAGGTCAAGTTTCGTCATACGCAGGAGGGTTTTGCCATCTTTGGAAAGCAGGAACTCGAAATCGGTCTTTTTGTTCTGTCCCTCCATGTTGATGGTCAGAGCGTCGTAATTCGGGAATTCGCTTGGCCGTAGAGCGCCGACATTGATCTTCACACCAGCAGGGATGTTGTAATAGCTCCGCACCTGGCGTTCAATTTTCGCAGTGACGTCCGGGGACGCGGACTGCGCAGAACACCCCAGACAAATTAACAGAAGGACAAGAATCGACCGTCGCAAGAACGTCATTAGAAACCGCCTAAACATTAGGGCTGAGACTAGATTATCTCATAGCGCGCAGCTTCGCCGATTCAGCAAACCCGCATGGCTGGAGCTTTCGGAGGTGGTCAGGCGGGGCGGATCAGATGAGCTGCGGGAAGCAGAGCATTCATCGATCCTGAGCGAAACCCCTCGAGATCAAGGGTGACGAACTTGAAGCCTAAGGCTTTGAAGATGCGAGTGAGTTCCGAAGTCATCTCCATGGTGAGAGCGCGGGAGAGTTCGTCGGGTGCGATCTCAATGCGAACTATATCACCATGATGACGAACCCGGAATTGCCGGAACCCGAGAGATCGAAGCGCATCTTCGCCCTGTTCGACAACGCTGAGAGCTGCGCGCGTGACCGGACGACCATACTCGATGCGGGAGGACAGGCAAGCCGAAGCTGGCTTGTCCCAGATTCGCAGGCTGGCTTCGCGGGAAAGATCGCGAATGTCTTGTTTGGTGAGACCGGCATCGCGCAGAGGAGCCACTATTTGGTGTTGCTGGGCCGCGACTTGACCTGGGCGGAAGTCGCCCTGATCGTCGAGATTGAGACCATAGGCGATGGAATCGAAATTCTTCTTGTGGCGAAAACCCTCCATAACAGTGAAGAGTTCGTCTTTGCAGTGAAAGCAGCGAGCTCCGTCGTTACGGGTATATTCCGGTCGATCGAGTTCGGATGTGGTAATGATTTCGAGCGGAATGTCATGTTCGCGGGCGAACGCGATTGCGTCGGCGAGGTGAGCGCGAGCCAGGCTGGGAGAGTCGGCGATCACGGCAAGCATGTCAGAGCCCAGCACTTGGTGGGCAGACCACGCGAGGAACGCGGAATCGACGCCGCCGGAATAGGCAATCAAAGTACGACCAAGAGAGCTGATGTGAGCGTCCAGCGCGACGCGTTTAGCGGCAAGTTCGGGGGGGTGGGGCACGGAACATATCTTAGCAGGCTGGCAGACGATCTTTGACGCTCCCGCTCAGAACAACCTTTCGGTGCGCCTTAGATTCCCCAACGCGCCGAGGTTGGCCAAAGCGAAGGTGAATCGGTATTGATTCTCATTGCGGACGGATCCGAGGTCGAACCGGCGGAACTCCAGATTGACGCCACAGCAGTCCCAGTTATAAGTGGTTTGCACCGCGCCGTACTGAAGAAAATTGAGATTGGCATCAAAACCTACATTCGCGGCCGCGCTGAAACCGCGTTTGCCTGTATGCCCGTACCCCAACAGCAAGCGGTACTGATTGAACGTTTGCGGAGAGGGAGTCACACTGGCAGTGGTGCTTTCTGGAGGTACCCGCAGAAACGCATCACCTCCGCCAATTGTCATGGGGCCGACATGATAGTTCAGCAGGGCTGTGCTGGAGTTCATCTGACTTTGTTTGAAGTCGTAATCGACATCCCATTCGATATCGGTTTTCGCGCTCGTTTGAACCCGCAGGCGCGAGATGATGGGGGAAAGGTGCCGGACCTGGGAAAGAAAAGCAATGCCGGTCAAATCGGCGGTGCTAGTCAGTACATTGCTGCGACCTGGCACCAGAGCGCCGCCGAAGGTTGGGTCGGCGAAATACTTTTGGGCTAGCTCCCAGGTGACAACTTCCCTTACTTCGGGCCCCTGATCACACGGGTTCCCGGCGGGGACATTCTGGCGTAGCCAGGGGATCGGACTATGCGCCGGGGCACCGCCGATGAACAGTAGCGGCATCCCTGGCGGGCCGCAATTTTCTGACTGCTTTCCCGTACGCTTCGCATAGAGGCGGTTGATTACGCCATATTCGAGTTCGTTCGTGTTATTCAGGATGTCACGAGAATCGAAGCGAAGCACATTGGCAAAATTGTTGACTCCAGTGACGTAGTTGTAGGCCACCCGCGGTTCAACCACGTGCTTCCATTTGCGCCCAAGAAACTCGTGGTCGAAAACTCGATGCAGGGCAGGTGGCCGGATTTCAACCGACCCTTCGAGCACCTTCCGATTGGTGTATTCGGAAACGGCAGTGCGAGTGCCGTCGGGGGCGGTCTGAAGCTCCTGGGTATAGGACGTATCACGCAGAGAGAGCTCGGGACGGAACGACCATCCCCCGAGTTGAAGAGGCAATGACAAGGTGGGGTTCAGGTCGAAGCGACCCACTAGAGTTGCGGTACTGAAACCGGGCTCACTGCGCGACAAGCCCTCTGCGTCCGCTTCGTAATACCAGTAGAACGGGGACCCGCCCAATTTATGATCCACGCTCCACAGATCGGCGCCTGGCGCATGCAGGATCGAAATGACATCGTTCGAAGCTGTGCTTTCGAAGTCCTGATAGCGGTGAATGCCAAAGTCGTAGAAGAAACCGTTGGTGGAGTTGGAAAGGAATGCGGTTGATTTTACTTCCGAGTTGACGGCCTGTGTGAACACTTCGCTGAAGGCGGCGCGAAACAGGAACGAGCTGAGGTAGTCGACATCGGCGACGGCTCGGAACTTGACCAAATTGCCTTGCGCAGTCAGGCGAACCTCCTCACCGCCCTGATCGACGTGCGGAACTCCGATTCCGCGGTCGAGAACGCCGAAGTAGTTCATGTAGATGAAGGACGTATCACTGGGGCGGGCACGAAATTCGGCTTGCGGCGCCCATCCGCGCTTGGAGTAGTAGTCGGCGCCGAGGTGAGCATCCATGCTGCGATTGATGGCCCAGAAGACAGACTCCCCAAGGATGGTTCCTTTGATAGTGGAAGTGCCGATATTTGGAATCAGAAAACCGGATTGACGAGGCAGGCGTTCCGCGGGAAGCGTGGCGAACGGGAAATAGAGGACAGGCACACCACGGATTCCAAAGGTGCTGTGGTAAATTTTTGCGGTACCCCCGACTTCAACTACCACCTTGGCGGCTTTGAAGCGCCATTTCGGAGACGGCAACTCGCACGTAGTGACCGTTCCATCGATCACCTTGTAATGATCGGGCGCCGTTTTTTCGACCACCTGCCCTGTGAAAAAGAAAGGGCTGGACGAGGTTAACATCAGGTGACGACCGTTGATCTGCGCGCCGATGCTGCCGGTCACGTTTTCGAAGCGTCCGGTTTCGGCTCGAATATTGTAGGTTGCGTGGCGGGCCTGGATGTGTTCATCATTCATCCCTCCCTCGAGAACAACGTGGCCGTCGGCGGTTGCAACGCCGGTCTCGGCGTAGTAGGTCATTTCATCAGCTTGCAGAACGTAGGTTCCATAATGAACCTCAGCTTTGCCGTGGAGCATATAGATTGAGCCAACTTTTTCCTGCTCGATGGCAGTGATGGTGACATCTTCCTCCCTTGGTGTTGATGGTGTATTCGGGAGACCTTGGGAGGAACTCGCCGCTGGGGAGGAAAGCAACTGGCTGGTAACTAGGGGATGCACGACTAAGAGATGACACAGAAGGGCCGTCGTGATAAGTAATCGTGTGCGGGAAGTCATCGGAAGCGCACGAATTCCCCGGATTTCAACTTCGCTTTCGGGTATGGTGACGTTAGCATGCCGCTGGCCTGAGAGGCAAAGTGTGTGCGCACCGGCGTCAGCTTCCAGCCGTTTGTGATCAAAATGAAGCCCCGCTTCAAGCCCGACCCGGTGGTCAATCCTGCCAGCACGCAGGTGTTCGTCGATCCTGAGTCGTTCGATGTGAGCGAGCAACGATTCGCCGCGAGCCTTGAGAGTGATACGCCCGCTCGATTTGTGATCGATCGGGAGAGTTTGACCAATGAAAATGCCGAGAAGGCCCAGCAGGATGTCGATGATCCGCTGAAAGGAGAAAGTGTCGAACGAGCACTGGCAGGGCAGCGGACTGAAGCAGGTCCGGTACCGAGGGCAGCAGACTCGGATTGCTGGCGGCAAGAAGTGGCCAGCAAGATCAGCAACTATCGCCGGCGTCACAGAACCAACGCCCCTCGATATCCGTCCTTGCAGTTGAAGTTTGAAACACCCGAACCGGCGGCATCCCAACCGGAACCGAGGTGGGTGCCCTCGGTCCCGAAAGTTCAGGCGACAGCGTTGCAGCCGGACTTACCGCAGCATTCCCCGGTTGCTCCTGATCGGCGTGAAGCCTCGGCTCCCTCTGCTACTGGGGCAAAGATTCTCGAATTCCCGCACCCGATAACTCCACCTCCCACGCGAGATGAGCTTGCCGACCCTGTTGTCGATACGCTCCGAATTCTTGAGGTGCCCGAATTCCTGCCGCCGCCTCCCGCATTAGGCGGAATTTTGATTGAACCGGCTGAAGCGCCCTCGCAGGAGCGGAGACCCGGCTTCGAGTTGCCACTGCAGCCCGCGCCTATGGCGAGACGCATCCTGGCTTCGATGATCGACACGTTGTTTGTGCTAATGGGATTCACGCTTTTTGCCTACGTGTTCTTCCGGATGACGGCCATAGTGCCGCCACTCCGGCTGATGGCAGGTGTTTCACCAGGGATCATCTTCCTTCTGTGGGTGGGGTATCAATATCTTTTACTGGTATATAGCGGCACTACTTTGGGCCTAAAGCTCGCGGGGCTACGGGTCAGCCAGTTCGATGGCAGGTCCGTTCCGCGAAGAATTCGACGTTGGCGAGTCATCGCCTCCGTTCTTTCGGGCTTGTCGCTCGGTCTGGGCTATGCCTGGTGTTTTCTGGACGAAGACCGGCTCTGCTGGCACGACCGCATCACGCGAACGTATATGGCGCCAGGGACCCCGGCTTAGCCTGGCAGCTTCAAGGTGCACGCCTGAACCTTCCCCTGTGTTAGATTCTTAGTTTTGCGTCTATACGACGCAAGCCATGTCCTCCTCCATACAGAACGTAAGGCGTCCTGCCGCGAAGGTCTTTGTCGCTACCACGGTGATGCTGACCTTCATCTCCTTTTGGCGGGCGGCGGCCATCGTGCTGGCTGACCTGGCGTCGTCGGCCTATTACGCCGGCGGCGACGCCGAAAAGGTCATCGGGAGAAGCGCTCCGTGGTTCATCCTCGCTGTCATGTTGTTCAGTTACGCGGTTCGAGCGTTGTATATCGAATCCAGCAGCATGTTTGTGCGTGGAGGCGTCTACCGGGTGGTGAAAGAGGCCATGGGCGGGACGCTCGCGAAATTCTCGGTGTCGGCCCTGCTTTTTGACTACGTTCTGACCGGACCCATCAGCGCTGTTTCGGCGGGGCAGTATCTCGCGGGCTTCATCGAAGACATAGGCAAGTACCTACACCATCCTCTGGTTTTCTCCGAAGATCACTTTTCGGCTGTCTTCGCGATCATCGTTGTGGTCTATTTCTGGCGGAAAAACATCCAGGGCATTCATGAGTCGAGTGAGAAGGCTCTCCAGATCATGATTATCACCACCGTGATGGTGGTAATCCTGATCCTGTGGTGCACGATCACAGTATTCCGCGCGCCGATTCAGATCCCCCCGAACCCATTCCATCCGGGCGGGATGAAACTGGATAAGGAGTCGCTCGGGTGGCTGGATGGAACCTGGATCAGTCGTTTAACGTTGGTGATCGCTTTCGTCGGCTTTGGTCACTCGGTACTGGCTATGAGCGGCGAGGAGACGCTGGCGCAGGTAAATCGGGAGATCGAGCATCCCAAGCTGAAGAATCTCGAAAAGACGGGCCTGGTCATTTTTGTTTACAGCCTGCTGTTCACCTCGCTGGTTTCGTTCTTTGCCGTGATGATCATCCCGCACGAGGTCCGGCCGCAGTATTTCGCCAACCTGATTGGCGGGATCACGATGTACCTGGTCGGCCCGATGTCGCTGAAGTTGCTGTTCCATGCATTCGTGGTGCTGGTCGGCGTGCTGATTCTCGCCGGAGCTCAAAACACGTCGATCGTTGGGGCTAATGGCGTGTTGAACCGCGTAGCCGAGGACGGCGTGCTGACGTCATGGTTCCAGAAACCGCAGACAAGGTATGGCACGAGTTATCGCATCATCAATCTGATCGTAGGGCTGCAACTAACCACCATCATTCTCAGCAAAGGGAACGTTTATGTGCTGGCCGGCTTGTACGCCTTCGGGGTGATTTGGAGCTTTGCCTTGAAATCGCTGGCCGTGCTCGTACTCCGGTACACGGAGCCGGGAAATCGGCAATGGAAGGTCCCAGGAAACCTGCACTTTGGCCGCACCGAAATCCCGATGGGCCTGATTGTCATTTCCGCAGTTTTGCTGTTTACTGCGCTCGTAAACTTGCTGACCAAAACTGAGGCCACGATAGCAGGAGTCACTTTCAGCGCGATTTTCTTTGTGATTTTTTCTTACTCCGAACACCGCGTGATGAAGGAACGACACGGCAAGCCGGAAAATCTCGACCAGTTCCGTGTGTATGGCAATCAGGAACTCGGCAGCGGCGCACTGGGCGTCCGGCCTGGAAATGTACTGGTCGCAGTCCGCGATCCGCGCAATCTTTATTACCTTCGCGACGTTCTCCGCAGCGTCGATACGAACCGGCAGGACGTGGTGGTGATGACTTCCCGTCTCTATCATCGTGAGCATACATTCAGCGGCAGCTCCGAGGTGGATGCGGACCAGGTATTTGATCATTACGAACAGGAGCTGTTTACAGCCGCGGTCGCAGTGGCGGAGAAAGAAGGCAAGCCGGTATCGCTCCTGGTTGTTCCGGCGACAGACGTGTTTGAATCGATCGTTGTTACGGCACAGAGGCTGGATTCGGCCAGAATCGTTTGCGGACTCTCCAACAAGCTGACGACCGACGAGCAGGCGAAGTCCACCGGAGACGCCTGGGAAAGATTGCCGGAACCTCGGCCTAACCTGACGCTGGAAATCCATGCGCCATCGGGGATCGTTCATGAGTACCCACTTGGTCCGCATACCCCGCGGTTGCGTGCACAAGATATCGATCTGATGCACAAGCTTTGGCTCGACATCACTTCCGATCCGAAATATTGCGGCGCGCACCACTACCACATAGTGGCTCTCGCGCTCGAGGAGTTACGTCGCGAACTTGGGACCGATCAGCGCGCGGAACTTCTGGCAAAATTGTTGGACGAGATGCATCGTGATGGCCCCCCCGGTCCGTGTTAGCGCCAGAGGCCGCACTGCCTGGCTCTGCTAACATCATTTTGTGAGCACAAAATCTCAAGTTCGTGTGCGCTTCGCTCCGTCGCCTACGGGGCAGTTGCACGTTGGCAACGCACGCACTGCACTGTTCAACTGGCTCTTTGCCCGCCAAAGTGGGGGGACGATGGTGCTTCGCATCGAGGATACCGATGTGGAGCGAAGTGAAGCGCGCTTTGAAGATCAACTCATCGGCGACCTGAAGTGGCTTGGGCTCGACTGGGACGAAGGTCCGGATGTGGGAGGGCCGTACATCCCTTACCGGCAATCCGACCGGTTGGATATTTATCGCGAACACGCTGAGCGACTGGTGTCTGAAGGGAAAGCTTACCTCTGCTTCTGCACCGAGGAAGAACTGCAAAAGGAGCGGGACAAGGCCATCGCGCAGGGTGGACAGGCCATCTATTCCGGCAAATGCCGGGCCATTGATCCGGCGGAAGCCAAGCGGCGCAAGTCAGCGGGAGAAGCGTGCGCGATTCGTCTGAGAATTCCAGAACACCCGATTCGCTTCCATGACATGGTGCATGGGGAGGTGGAGTTCTCTAACGAAGTGGTGAGTGATCCTATCATTCTGCGTTCGAGCGGGATGCCGGTGTACAACTACGTAGTCGTAATCGATGATGCGCTGATGAAGATCACGCATGTCATCCGCGGCGACGACCACTTGTCGAACACTCCCAAGCAGGTGGCGTTATATGAGGCATTGGGTTGGCCGGTGCCGGAATTCGCGCACTTGTCGACCATCCTTGGCGCCGATCGCGAGCGGCTATCGAAGCGGCATGGCGCAACCTCGATTGCGAACTTTCGCGACATGGGAGTGCTGCCGGAGGCGTTGGCCAACTATCTTGCTCTTTTAGGATGGGCGCCAAGCGGCGGCACTCGCGAGATCTTCAGCCTGCCGGAACTGGTGAAGGAATTTTCTCTAAATCGAGTGACTCCTTCGGCCGCTGTCTTCGATATGGAGAAGCTGTGTTGGTTGAACCGGCAGTACATTAAGCACGCTTCTCCGGAGAGGATCAACCGGCTGGCGCTGGCGTATTACAGCCGCACGATGGCCACTGATCTGGCCAAAACTCACGGGGTCGAAGCGATCGGGAACAGCGTGTCGCAATGGGTTCCGGCAAAACCGCTCCTCGATTGGCTGGCACAAGTCACGCAGTTGCTCGCGCCATATGTTGATCGGCTCGAACAGTTACCGGAGCGTGCGTCTTTCATTTTCACCTATGATGCTAAGGCGGCTTTAGAGAATCCTGAGAACGCTGAGATTATGGCATGGCCGCAAACCAAGGCAGTGTTTTCGCGTTTTACAGTTAAGATTCTGGAAGATGAGGCAGCCAAAGCGGGCCAAATGACTCCGGAGCAGTTTAAGAACATCGTGAATGAAGTGAAAGCGGAAACGGGGACCAAAGGTAAGGAGCTGTTTCACCCGATTCGAGTCGTGCTAACAGGTTCGCATTCGGGGCCGGACTTCGACCGGCTGATTCCAATCCTTGAGGAAGGCAGCCACTTAACGCTGCCGAACCATGTCTTGAATGTTTACGAGCGAGTCCAGGCATTCGGGAAAATCTGCAAGGTCTAACTCGAATCGGCAAAGAAAAACCCCGGCGTTGCCGCCGGGGTTTTTCTTCGCGAGAGGCTTACTTCATATCACTGTGGTCGTGCTGATTCATCATGGGGCAATGTTCCATGCCGGCGTCAGCCTGGTCGGTTTTCATTCCAGCGCAACAATCTTTCATGTCAGCGCCTTCACAGCACTTGCCGTCTGAGCAGGACATCGCTGACTTCGTGTCCTTGTCGGATTTCATACAGGCCATCTTCTCTTTTCCTTCTTTAGCTTCACAACACGCCATCTTTTCGTTCTTGGCCGATGAACTGTCCGCGGAGTTGGCGTCTTTATTGTTGCCCTTGCAGCATGACATTTTCTCTGCGCCGGCAGACTTGTCTTTCATGCAGCAAGATTCCATCGTCTTGCCTTCCATCATTTTTTGACAGGCTTCGGGCATAGATTTGCCGGCGTCTGGCTTGGCGGGGGTCGAGTTGGCTGGTGGCGCAGCTTGAGCCGTGACCAGGACAGAGCTAAGAACAACAAGGACAAGCAGTTTCATTTGCATGATTTCCTCGTGACTTGAATCAGTCTGGCAGGAGCAGTTACAACCTTCTGTGAGCTGGGTCACGTCGAGATGTGATGACCATCCGCCGGCACGGTCCCGTGCTTGGCGGCTTCGGTATCTGGTTTCTCACCCCGAAATACCCGGGCCATGCCGCGAACGATGCGGCGCAAGGGCAGTTCGCCATTTTCGCCGGCGAAGAAGATTTCACCGGTTCGACTACTGCGGTAATACCAGCGCTTCAGGATCGCGAGGTGCTCCATAGTTTCGAGGGAAGACAGGGAAGGGGCGGCTGGGAACGCAGCGAGCGCGCCCTGGATTCGTGACTCCATCGACTGGGATTTGGTGTGCTCGGCAGCCTGAATGCTAAAGGTCAGCGGTCCGGAGACTGCACCGGAATCGATTCGAAAGAGATTTACGGAATCGGGCATAGCACTGGGCTGAATCATGAGAGCGGACAGGCGATCGATGCGGCGTACGATCTCGGGGAGCTGGCCCAGCAGAGGCTTGAGCTTATCCAGGCGAACATGGAGGGCGGAAGCATTCTCGAATTCCAGGTTCAATGAGGCGGTATCGCGCTGGTTCGATATTTCCCTGATAAGTGACTCGCCACCGGTATCAAAGAACGTCTGCACGCGAGTCACTTCGGCGCCATATTCCTCGTCGGTGCATCCCTTGAAGCATGGTGCCAGGCACATTTTCATCTCGGAATAAATGCAGCCTGGGAATTTTGGGTCGGGATGAAGATCATCGACACAGCGGCGCATCTTGAAGAAGTCGAGCGAGTCATTGGCGAACTTCTCCGCCGCAGCGCGCGAGGGGAACGGGCCGTAGTAGAGGTTTTTCCCATTGAGGCGGCCCAGGCGTGTCGTGATAGAAGCCCGGGGATACTCGTTTTCCATGTGCATCTTGATCAACGGCGCGAAACGGAGACGCAGACGTTTTGCGTACGTCTTAGAAAATGTCATCCGCGAAAGCTGGTACAGCAGGAATCCGGATTCGAAATCAGAGCCGGTCGGGGAGTATTCGATCGAGCGAACTCGATCACGGAGGTTGAGGCGTTTACTTTGTTCGGGGGGAAGCCCGAGAAGGCGTTGCAGGCGGCGGCGGAGGTTTGCGGTCTTGCTGAGGTAAGGCTCTGCCTCAGCGTCGTGCCCGCGGAAGAGAAATACCCCCTGAGCGGCGGGTACCGTGCCAAAGATTTCTGCGTCGCACTTGGGACTGAACTCGATCTGGTGAGTCAGCACGAGTTTATTCTAGTGCGGTGAACAGCGAGAGGACAGCAGGGACCAGGGATTCGCACGGATCGACATGGTTAATGCGTGGAATGTTTAGCGGAAACTGGCGCTGCGCAGGGTTTGGCGGAAGTCGGCGCCTTCCATTCTCACGATGCGACACATTTCGTGGAGTCGGGATCGCATGCGCTCCCCAATCCGATCACCTAATGTCTCGTCGCGGCTGGCGTTGCGGGGGCCAGCAAATGCGGCGGCCGGCTTGTCGTCAAAGTTCGTGGTGATAATCGTCGTGCGGTTGTCGTTGTAGCGGGTGTTCAGAATCAGGCTAACGGTGTCCCAGACCCACTCCGTCGGCTTGACGGCTCCCAGTTCGTCCAGAACCAGCACTTCGGTGTCAAAGACTGGCCGCAGCACTTCCAGTTCAGTCGCACGGACAGAGTCGTTATAGGAGTTCTGAATCTGCTTCAGCAATTCACGGTAGTCGTAAAAAAGACAGCCGATTCCTTTACTGGAAATCAGCTCTTTAATGATGCCCACGGCGAGATGGGTTTTGCCGACGCCAATACTTCCGATCAGTAGCAGGCCAGTGTTATCGATGGGGTAATCCTCGACGAACTTACAAGCCGCCAACCGTGCCGAAGCCAGCGCGCGATGGGGACCGTCGAATTCGAAGTTTGACAGCTCGCAATGCTCGTAGCGTTTTGGAATGCGTGCCGAAGCCAGGAGTGCGTGCGCTCGCTCCTGGAGCTTGCAATCGCAGCGGGTAACTCGCCGGTCAGAACCGTTGCTGGTCGATTTCCAGCCGGTTCCCTGGCATTTTGGACAAACTTCCGTCGCCACCTTTACAGCCATGCGTTCCCCAATGTGAATGTGCATCAGAGAAGCGAGTTTGCGCAAGTGCAAAACCTGGAGCACCTGTGTACATGTTGTGGAGATGTGGGAGCCCTTGTGGACGACAGAGGAAAACCCGCCGCACTCGTGAAGCCACGCGCGAATACTTCCGGGCTCATCTATCGCGGGCTTTTCGGTGCGAAGCGTTTCCGCTCAACACCGTGCTCTTGTTGGCTGCGTCTCGAACCATTTGCAAGAACGCCCGAGCTTCAGGCCGCAAAGCACGCCGCCGGGGATGGATGACGTCGAGACTGCGACGGAGCGGTTCGGCGTCAATCAGCTTGACGGTCGTCAGTTTGTGTTGGCGCAACTCGCGACCGACAGCCAACTGAGGCAGGAAGGAGAGGCCGAGGCCACGCTCGACCATTCTTTTTGCCGTCTCGATGGAGTCCACTTCCAGAGCAACATTGGGAACCAGGCCGGCCGCGCGAAACAAGCCATGAGTGAGGGTCCAGTCGCTCGAGCCGCGCTCGTAAAAAATCAGTGGCCAGCTTGCGACTCGCTCCAAAGGAGCGCGGCGGGAATGCTTTGGCCCGCGGCGCGGGTGAGCAACCAGCAAGAGCGGGTCGTCACGCAAGCTGATGGTCTCGACCTCGGGATGCTGCAAAGAGCGGGCGAGGCCAATCTCTGCTTCTTCGTTCAAGACCATATCCAAGACTTCTTTTGAATGGCCTGGACGAATGCTGATGATCACATTGGGATGGGAGCGCTGGAATTCCTTGAGAACATCGGGGAGGAAATACACGGAAATCGAAAGGGCGGCTGCGATTTGTAATGGGGTTCCGCTCGCAGGTTGGCTCTCATGGACCGCCTGCCGCGCCAAAGCGGCTATGCGCAGCAGCTGTTCGGCATGCGGGCGAAACGTTCTGCCCGCGTCGGAAACCACCAGGCCACCGCGAGACCGTGAGAACAAACTGACGCCCAGTGATTCCTCGAGAGCCTTGATTCTCGCACTGACCGCAGGTTGGCTGATTCGTAGAGCGTCGGCGGCACGGTGAAATCCCCCGAAGGTGGCCACCGCCAAGAAGGTCTCGACCTGAGCGATTTCCATTTAGTCTCCTACCCAATCGCCTCTAACAACGACTTATTATCACAGGATCGCATGCTGATAACAATTATTTATCAGCATGATAGAAACGTTCCGTTTGACCGGAGACATGACTGCGTCCAGAATCTGCGAAGGTTATGACGCTATTGGGACGCCGGGATATGAGGAGGAGACAAGGTCCTGGCGCTTCAATGGGCGGGCCGTCAGGGATTTCCTGTAGTACCTGCGTGTCGCTTCCCTCACAAATTCTAGGGTCAGGCTGCCTGGCGCAAAGGTTCTCGCATCTGACGGGCTCGTCGTGGATGGTGGGAGTTTAAGGGGTTGACGGAATCAAACGGAGAAATTGAGATATGAAGAATCAGAAACACGCGAACCTGCAGTCAGAATGGCAAAGCGATCCCCGTTGGGTTGGTATTACGCGGCCTTACAGCGCCGAGGACGTTGAGCGCTTACGCGGATCAGTCCATATCGAACACAGCTTGGCGCGGCTTGGAGCCGAACGCCTATGGCAGTTGCTGCAGACCGAGTCCTATGTGAACGCATTGGGGGCAATGACCGGCAACCAGGCAGTGCAGCAGGTCAAGGCGGGACTGCAATCTATTTACGTCAGCGGTTGGCAAGTGGCGGCGGATGCCAATGAAGCCGGCCAGATGTACCCTGACCAAAGCCTCTATCCCGCCGACAGCGTGCCACAAATGTGC
>Ga0070735_10001505_pt1 | contig 22508 bp, 17 predicted proteins | sample Coa_R1_FD_66443 | JGI IMG/M metagenome (GOLD analysis project Ga0070735, IMG submission 66443) | Surface soil microbial communities from Centralia Pennsylvania, which are recovering from an underground coalmine fire - Coalmine... | ecosystem: Environmental > Terrestrial > Soil > Unclassified ...
AGGCCGCGCGCCGAGGCGTTGCCCTCGTTGCGGACGACGCGCCCGTAGCAGTTCTCCATTTCGGAGCGGCCGTCCTCGAGCTGGCGCACGGCCGCCAGGATGCCGGAGAGCAGATCGATCGGCTCGAACCCGGTGACGGCGATGGGGATGCCGTGACGCCGACTCAGGTCGTCGTATTCGCTTGTTCCGAGGACCGAACACACGTGCCCCGGACCGAGGAACCCCTGGACCCGATTGTCGGGTGCATCGACTATGACGTCGATCGCGGGCGGTACGCGCACGTGGGAGACGAGCGCGCTGAAGTTGTCGAGGCCTCGACGGTGCGCGACGGACACCGCCATGGCGTTGGCCGGCGCCGTCGTCTCGAAGCCGATGGCGAAGAAGACGACGCGTCGATCTCTGTGGCGCGCGGCCACCGCGACGGCGTCGAGTGGTGAGTACACGATGCGGACGTCCGCCCCCTGGGCCCGTAGCGCGAGAAGGTCGGTCCGCGACCCCGGCACGCGGGCCATGTCCCCGAAGGTGCAGAGAATCGTGTCCGGACGCGACGCGATCGCGAGCGCGCGATCGATGGTCTCGAGCGGGGTCACGCACACCGGGCACCCCGGACCGTGTACGAGCTCGACGGCGTCTCCCAAGAGCTCGTCCAGACCGTACCGCACGATCGAATGGGTCTGGCCGCCGCAGACCTCCATGAGGACCCACCGGCGCGTGCTGGCTCGCAAGATCGCCGAGACCAGCGTGGAGGCTGCGTCGGCGTCGCGATACTCGTCCAGGAACTTCATGGCACCCCCACATCGTCGAGCTTGCCGAGCGTTTCGAGAAGGTCGAACACGCGTCGCGCCTCCGCCTCGTCGATCCGCGCGAGCGCGAACCCCACGTGCACGAGTACGTAGTCGCCGACGCGCGCCTCCGGAACGTGCTCGAGGCACACGGCCTTGGCCACCCCTCCGAAGACGACCTTGCCCATGCGCAGATCACCATCGACGTAGAGCTCGACGAGGCGGCCGGGGACCCCAAGGCACATCGTTCAGCCCGTGTGGTCGAGGGCCGCCGCGACGGCGATCTGGCCGAGGCTCAGGCCGCCGTCGTTGGGGGGCACGCTGCGGTGACGGTGCGCGCGCAGGCCGGCGGCTGCGAGGCGCCCGACCACCTCGGTGGTGAGGACGGCGTTGGAGAACACGCCGCCGCTCAGGACGACCGCGCCGACGCCCGTCGACGCGCGGATCGTGACGCACGCGCCGGTGACGGCCGCGGCCAGCGCGGAGTGGAACCGTCGCGAGATGACGCTCGCGGGCACACCGCGAAGCACGTCGTCCCGGATCGCCCGCACCACCGGGCCGGGGTCGAGAGAGGCCGCGTCGTCTTTGCCGAAGGAGTACGCGTCGTCCGGCGGCAAGCCCGACGCGAGGCCCTCGAGCTGCATCGCCGCTTGGCCCTCGAACGACGCTTGGTCGCAGACACCGGTGAGCGCCGCCACCGCGTCGAAGAGGCGGCCGACGCTGGACGTGAGCGGCGCGTGCGTCCGACGCGTGACAAGCTCCAGGACGGCCCGCGCCCGGTCGCGACCTACACGGCGCGCCAGATCGCTCTCCATCGGGTCCAACCCGGCGCACACGAGGTGCGAGAGCGCCGATCGCCAGGGTTGCCGCGCAGCGCGGTCGCCTCCGGGGAGCGGAACCTGGCGCAGCCGAGCGACGCGCTCGACCCGACGAAAACCGCCGACGAGGAACTCTCCGCCCCAAATCGTACCGTCGGGTCCGAACCCGGCCCCGTCGAAGCAGACGCCGATCGCCGGGCCGGCGAGGCCGTTCTCGAGCATGCACGCCGCCATGTGAGCGTGGTGATGTTGCACCGCGACGAGCTCGATCGGATCGCGCCCCGCGCGTTCGTGTGCGTAACGCGTCGATGCGTAGTCGGGGTGTAGGTCGTGCGCGATGCGGGCGGGCGTCACCCCGTAGAGGCGCTCGTAGTGATCGATGGCCGCGACGAACGCCTCGTACGCCGCATGATGCTCCAGATCGCCCAGGTGATGGCTGAGCACCGCGCGATCCTCGTGGCCCAGCGCAAACGCCGCCTTGGCGTCGCCGCCCACGGCGAGGGTGGGGCGTCCGAGCGGCTCGCGCAGCGCGAAGGGCAACGGCGTGTACCCGCGCGAGCGACGGAGGGGGGTGATCCCGCCAGCGCCCGAAGCGTCGAGGCGCCTCACCACCGAGTCGTCGCACCGTGTGCGAATCGGACGGTCGTGGGTGAGGAAAGCGTCCGCGATGCCCAGGAGATCCTGGACTGCGCTTTCGTCGCGATAGGCCATCGGCTCCTCCGCGCGGTTTCCGCTCGTCATCACGAGGCCGAGAAACGACCCTTCCCGAAGGAGCAGATGGTGCAGCGGGGTGTACGGGAGCATGACGCCGAGCATGGCGGGGGAGTCCGGCGCGACCGAACAAGCCACCCGAGGCGCGGCGGGGTCCGGCGCCGTGCGCCGCCGGAGGAGGACGATCGGCCGCTGGGGCGACTCGAGCGCAGCGCGCTCGTCCGCGTGCACCTCGCAGAGCGCACGCGTGGCGGCGATGGAGGGCAGCATGATCGCGAAGGGCTTTTCGTCGCGATGCTTGCGGCGACGGAGCGCCGAGACCGCGGCCTCGTTCGTGGCGTCGCAAGCGAGGTGATACCCGCCGAGGCCCTTGATGGCGACGATCCGCCCCGCGTGAAGGTCGGCGATGGCCATGGCGACGGGGTCGACCGCGGCGCGCGGACGGCCTTCGGAATCGACGAGCTCCAGCCGCGGACCGCACGCGGGGCACGCGATGGGTTGCGCGTGGAAGCGGCGATCCGTCGGGTCTTCGTACTCCGCGCGACAGTCGGCGCACATCGGAAACGCGGCCATCGCGGTGCGCTCACGGTCGTACGGGACGGCATCGACGATGGTGAGGCGGGGGCCGCAGTTCGTACAATTGAGGAACGCGTACCGGTGGCGACGTTCGGCGGGATCGAACAGCTCGCGCAGGCAATCGTCGCAAGTCGCCAGGTCGGCCGGCACCGTGGCGGCGAAGCCGGCGTCCGGCTCGCTCGCCTCGATGCGGAAAGCTCCGTCACCCATCGGAGGGGCCGACGCACTACGCAACACGTCGATGCGAGCCAGCGGCGGGGGGTGGGAGGCGAGCTCGTCGAGAAAGCGACCGACGGCCGCGGGAGCGCCTTCGACCTCGATGTCGACCGCACCGCTGCGATTGCGCACGAACCCCGTGAGTCCGAGGCGCTGCGCCAGCCCGTAGACGTAGGGGCGCATGCCCACCCCTTGGACGGCACCGCGCACGGTGATGGCGCGACGTTCGACCCCCCCGATCATACGAGAGACGCTAACGCCAACGCGCGCCTTCGGGCAAGGTGCCGAATCGTCCCGGGGGATCCCTACGTCGCCCTCTCTCGCTTCGCTCGAGCGTGCGGGTCGTCGGATGCATCGTCCGCTCTCTCGCTTCGCTCGAGCGTGCGGGTCGTCGGATGCATCGTCCGCTCTCTCGCTTCGCTCGAGCGTGCGGGTCGTCGGATGCATCGTCCGCTCTCTCGCTTCGCTCGAGCGTGCGGACTATCTCGCACGCTGCTTTTCCGGAGCGGCGATCGAAAGGTCTACGTTTCTTTGGTAAGGTCATTAGTAGAAAGGCCCCGCCCGTCGCGTGTGGGTCAGTGGAGGGATGAATGCGCGCGTTCGTCGCGTCGTTGGCGGTATTCTCGGTCGCGCTCCTGGGGTGTGGCCGGAGTGGACTGCTCGACGATCTCGTATCGACGGGGGTGACGGACGGGTCCGCTGACGATTCGGGGGACGACGCTTCGGACGACGCTTCAGGCGACTCTTCCGGCGGCGACGACGCGACCGGCGACTCCGCGCCGGACGGATCCGGGGCGGACGGACAAGGACGAGACGCGGCCGCCGACGTCTCTCGCGACGTAGGCCACGACGCTCCGGGCGATGTGGCCGTCGATGTGATGCCCGACACCACTGTGGACGCCCCGCCCGACGTCGGCGCGGACTCCACGACGGACACCGGAACGGATGGCTCGTCGTGCCGCCCGCCGATGGTCCTCTGCGCTGGTGCGTGCGTCGATCTCAGGTCGAACCCGAACGACTGCGGCGCCTGCGGCCACGCGTGCCCCACGACGAACGTGTGTGCGGCTGGCGCTTGCGCGATGACATGCCCGCCGAACACGACGGACTGCGGGGGCGCGTGCGTCGAGCTCTCGAACGACCCGAACAACTGCGGCGCGTGCAACCTCACTTGCACCGAGGGGAACACCTGCTCGTCGGGCGCGTGCAGGCCGCTGTGCGGGTCCATGCTGTCGAACTGCGGGGGTCTCTGCGTCGACGAAACCACCGACCCGCGCCATTGCGGGGCGTGCGCGAACGCCTGCCCCAGTGGCGCGGTCTGCTCGGCCGGCGCGTGCGAGATGACGTGTGCCGCCGGCCGGATGAACTGCGACGGCGCCTGCGTGGATACGACGACTGACAATTCCAACTGCGGCCAGTGCGGGGCGCGTTGCTCGAACGGGACCGCCTGCCAGGCCGGCTCGTGCCAGTGCGCCAACGGTGGGACGCGCTGCAACGGCGTCTGCACGAGCACGCAGAGCGATCCGAGCAACTGCGGCGGTTGCGGAGGCGTGTGTCCGGAGGGCGACGTGTGCTCCCTCGGCGCCTGCGCGACGTCGTGCGCGACGGACGCGGGCGCCCTCTTGACCGCATGCGGAAACGCCTGCGTCGACCTGACGCGTGATCCGAACAACTGCGGCGCGTGCAACTCGCCCTGCCCGACGGGCGCGAACTGCGTCTCGAGCGCGTGCGCGTGCGGCGGGGCGACGACGCTCTGCGGCACGGCCTGCGTCGACACACAGAGCGCGACCGCCAACTGCGGAGCCTGCGGCCACCGCTGCGCGGCGGGGACGCTCTGCAGCAAAGGCGTGTGCACCGGACAATGCAACACCGCCGCCGGCGAGACGCTCTGCGGCGACGTCTGCGTCGACCTCGACACGAACGGGCGCAACTGCGGCGCGTGCGGCGCCGCGTGTCCTGGCGGCGCGCCTTGCATCGGGGGGACCTGCCAATGCGCGCCTGGATACACGCAGTGCGCCGGACGTCGCGCGGGTCCGGGCAACTGCGTCGATCTCGCGTCGAACGACGCCAACTGCGGGGCGTGCGGGAATCGCTGCTCGACGACCGATCCGGTATGCAACGACGGAACTTGCGCCGTGCGGTGCGCCGCCTCCGGGTTCACCCAGTGCGGAGGCGCGTGCGTCGACTTGCAGAACAACAAGCAGAACTGCGGTCTCTGTTTCGCATCGTGCGGCGGCAACCTCGTCTGCCAGAACGGCGCATGCGCATGCCCGACCGGGACCGTCAACTGCGGCGGGACTTGCTCCGATCTGATGACGGACAACACCAACTGCGGAACGTGCGGGACCCAGTGCACCTCGGGACAAGGCTGCGTCGGCGGCGGCTGCCGGTAGGTTTGCCACGGCGAACTCGTCCTGGCGGTTCATCGCCCCGGAAGACAGCGACGCTCGCTCTGAGGATGTCCCAGTCCGATCTCTCGTTTCGCTCGAGCCTGCGGACTTAGTGGATCGTCCGGCCAGTGACGACGGGCTCTCCCGCGGGGTCGACGACCTGCCCCCTCCCCAAGCGGGCGCTGGCGATCGGCGTCGGATCCGAAACGATCTGGTCGTTCGAGTCCCGCCAGGACCCGCCGGCATAGTAAATCGTCCCGTCCGGACCGCGCACCATCGTCCACGGGGCGAATCGGCACCCCGTGGGTGGGACGACCCAGCGGCCGCTGCGCCATGACCACCTGCCCGCGTCCCAGAGCCACTCGCCGTCGATCCACACGGTGCCTCGGGCCGGCTGGGGCGGTACGAACTCGACGTGCGCCGGGGGCGGCGCCTGGGGGACGGCGACCAACGCCGAAGTCGGCTGCGCGACGTAGTCGGGCGTCGTCAGGCTTCCACCACAGGCGAGCGCGTAGAGCAGGGGCGCCGCAGCGAGCGGCCGCATGTCCGACTCGCTAGCACGTTGGTTGCTTCGGTCCACTCGAAGAATGTCCCGCGCTCCCTGGCGGCACCTCGAGGTCGCCAGCCGGTGGGGCGCGGTCCTGTCGGGGCAACTCGTGCCATTCGTGTCGGCGTGCCAGACGCTCCCACCGGGGCAATCGGCCGTCGATTCGGTGTCGATCCGAGGTACAGACGCGATCGGCGCGGGCGACGTTGAGGACAAGCTCGCCACAGAGGAGAGCCCCAAGTTCCTCGGGCTGTTTCGGGGCGTCGTGTACGACTACGAGGTCTTCAACGCGGCCACCTTGCAACGCGACCTCGCGCGCATCGAGAGGTACTACCGATCTCGGGGATACTACGACGCGCGCGCGCGGGCAGGTCGGGTCATCCCGCACGGCGACGGCCACGTCCGCGTCGAGATCCTGGTCGACGAGGGGCTCCCCGCTCGCAACGACAGGCTCACGATCGACGGGATCGCCGCGCTGCCGCCCGCCGTTCAGCGGTCGACCCGCTGGGCTTGCCTCCGTGAACTGCGGACGGGCGCGCCGTTCGAAGAGGACGGCGCCGCCCGTTGCGAGACGGCGGCGCGGCGGGCGCTGACCGACGCGGGCTATGCGTACGCGACCGTGAAGCGGGACTCCTACGTGGACGTCGCGCGGCACGTCGCGAACACGTCGCTCACCGTCATCCCCGGGGAGACGGCGACGTTCGGCGCCATCACGTTCGAAGACACCGCATCGGACGCGACGAAGCGATCGCGGCCGCAGATTCCCCTGGCGCCGCTGAAACGCGCGATCGACATCGTATCGGGTGAGCCCTACTCCACCGCGCGAATCGATGCCGCGACGCAGGCGCTCCTCGACCTCGGGATCTTCGCGACGGTGACGATCGTGCCCGACTTGTCCCACCCCGAGTCCCACGTCATTGCCCTGACCGTTCGCTTTCAGCCGAGCAAGCTGCGCGAGATCCGCTTGGGCGGAGGCCTCGAGTTCGACGAGATCAAGACCGAGCTGCACGTCCTCGCGGGGTGGGAGGATCACAATTTTCTGGGCGATCTGCGGGATTTTTCCGTCGACTTCAGCCCGGGCGTCGACCTCTACCCGACGCTCCTCAACCACATCGTCGCGCCGCAGAATCTCCTGCCCGAGGAACGACTGCGGGCCAAGCTGAAGCAGCCGGGGTTCCTCGAGGCGCGCACGGAGGGGTTCGTCCGATCCGAGCTCAACGTCTTCCCTCTGCTCGTTGGGATCCCCCAGGAGACCAACAGCCCGGTCCCGGGGTTTCTCGAGGTCAAGAACGCCGTGGGCGCCGACCGCGCGTGGTTCGGGCGGCTTTTCGTCAGCCTCAGCTACGCGACCCAGGTGGAGTACCCGTTCGCGTACCTCGGCCAGCCGCAGGACCTCCGGCCGCTCACCATCCTCTACCCGGACCTCGTGACCTGGCTGGACTTCCGGGACGATCGCGAACACCCCCACGCCGGCTTCTACCTCGCCAACGATCTGCAGTTCGCCGGCGGGTTCTTCGGCGGGGACACGCACGACGTGCGGGTGCTGCCGGAGGCGCGGGCCTACTTGCCCGTGGGAAAGAAGGTGACGCTCGCCACGCGCGCGTCGGTAGGATTCCTCCTTCCCGTCAACTACGAGCCTGCTGACGTGTTCTCCGCGAACGCGGCCACGGCGGGACAGGCGATCGAGACGGTGCTCTTTCGCGGATTCTTCTCCGGCGGCCCGTCGTCGAATCGAGGCTACCCGCTGCGCGCGGTCGGCCCGCACGGCATCGTGCCCTTCCTCAGCCCGTCGCTCGCCTCCGCGCAGGTCGCGAGCGGCTGCGTGCCCGCGAGCGCAGCCAACGGATTCACCCAACCCGGCCCGCAGTGCGCCATCCCGATCGGCGGCTTCACGCTCTGGGAGCTGTCGACGGAGCTTCGATTCCCGATCAAGGGCCCGGTCTGGGCGGCGGTCTTCTGCGACTCCGGCGACGTCTCGCAGAACCCGATCGGACGGAGCGGAGCGCTGCGCTTCGACCACCTCCACTTGTCGTGCGGCCTGGGGGCGCGCTACGACACGCCCGTGGGACCGATCCGGCTCGACGCCGGCTATCGCGTCCAGCCGTTGCAGGTGGTCGGTTTCCCGAACGAGGCGGCGGTCTACGCGCACGATCCGACGGAAGGACTGCCGCCGACGCTGCTGCCGGGATCCGTCTTCGGCGCCGGCATTCCCATGGCCATCGCGATCGGCATCGGGGAGGCCTATTGAGCGTGCGACCTCGCCCCGTCCGGACCCGTTCGCGGCGGGTGCTGCGCTGGGTCGCACGGCTCGCCGCAGCCGGCGCGGGCCTGCTGGTCGTGTGCTTCGCGGCTGTGCTGGCGACCCTCGACAGCGCGCCCTCGCGCGAGCTCACCCGGCGCAAGGTGAACGAAGCGCTCTCCGGTGCGTTTCGCGGCCGGGTCACGATCGAAGCCATCGGGGGCCTCGGGCTGACCGGCGCGCGCGGCGTCGACCTGCGCGTGACCGCGCCGGACGGCACGCAGGTCTTGACGGCGAGGGGCGCCGCCGCGCGCATCGTGCCGCTCGATCTCCTCGCTTCCATCTTGGGCCGCGGTGACCTGCGTGTGGCCGTCCTCGAGGCCTCGGTCGAAGAGGCGGACGTCGCACTCGATCCCGACCCGACGGGCGCGTTGGAGATCCAGGCCGCCTTCGAGCCGCGCTCCTCGCCATCCCCCGGAGGACCGCCGGGGCGCTCCGTCCATGTCACCCTCGCGAACATCGCGGTGGTACACGCTCGCGTTCACGGTCGCCCGAAGGGCGCGCCCGCGATGGACGCTGACCTCGACCGAGTCCGCGGCTCGTTGCGCGCGGGCCCCGAGGGCGTCGACACGACGGTGACGCACGCGGAGGTCGCCACTCGCGGATTGCCGGCCGGCGCCGACGTCGTCGGAACGGTGACCGGCCGAGTCGCCGTCCCCGCCCCCGGCCGGGCGGGCATTCTGGTCGACGGCGCGTTCCACGGCGAGGTCGGCGGCATCCCAACCGCGACGACGGCCGCGATCGATCCCGATCGAGTCGACGCCGTGATCGACGTCCCCGAGACACCCGCGGAGAAGGTCCGAGCGCTCTGGCACGACGCGCCGCTGGCCCAACCTGCATCGGCCCACGTCGAGGCCCATGGCAGCCTGACGGCCCTGCACCTGACGGGGCGCGCGACGGTGGGGGCCACGCGACTCGAGGTCGCGGGCGACGCTTCGATCGCCGACGATACAAGCGCGACGCTTCACGCAGAGGTAAAGGACGCGGACCTGCGCGCGTTCGTGCCGCAGGGACCGACCTCGCGCGCCGACCTCTCCGCCGACGCCAAGATGACCGCGACGACGATGGGGGCGGTCGACGGCACCTTCGATATGGCGCTCCGGAAGGCCACGGTCGAAGGTCGCGCCCTGCCCTCCGCCACGTTTCACGGAGACTTCGCCAAGAAGGAGGGCGCGAGCGGCGTCGGTCTCACCGTGCGCGGCAACGTCGCCCAACCGGGTGCCCCGACCTCCCTGGTCGCGACCTTCGAAGGCGACGGGAAGGTCCCCGCCATCCGTTTCCAAGCGACCAGCCGGATCGACGATCTCCGAGCCATCGGGGCGGCTTCCGGGCGAGCCTCCGCTCACGCCGACGGGGTGCTCTCGCTCTCCGGCGCACCATCGATCGACGCGACCCTGGAGGCTGATCTGACCGACGCCTGCGACGGGCCCGCGTCCGTGGACGAGGCCAAGCTGGTCGCCCACGCGATCGGCCCCCTGGCGAATCCCGTCATCGACGCGACGATCGACGCCCGCAGCGTGACCGTCGATCTCGGAGATCACTCGGCGCAAGGGCGCCGGTTTTTTCTAGGCCAGGTCCACGCGACCACGCGCGGGACGCCGGCCCGCCAGCGGGTCACGGTCTCGATGCACGGCGACCCGTACGACGTACGCGCCGACGCGACCCTGCGCCTGGGGGCCGGCGTGGGCGTCGACGCCGCAACCTTCGACCTGTCGCGCGCTGCGACGTCGATGCACGTGGAGGCCGAACGCGTCGACGTCGAACCGGGTCGTCTCGACGTCGAAGGAGCGCGAATCACGGGCGTGGGCGCGCCCGCCGAGGTCACCTTGCACGCGCGTCCGCGATCGCTCGTGCTCAAGGCCGACTCCCCCGAATTGGATCTCAAGGCGCTCGGCTACCTCTTCGGGCTCGAGTCGAGTGTGCGGGGCGGGCGCCTGGCCGTGCGCGGGGAGGTCTCCGCGCGGCCGGACCGCGCCGAGGGAACGATGGCCGTCGATCTGACGGACGGCGCGTTTCTCGGATGGGACGGCGTCGGCGCGCATCTCGACGCGCGGCTCGACGGGCGCACCCTCGCGGGATCGATGCAGGTGGTGGCCGCCGGCATCGGGTCGCTGACCGCCAGCGAGATGCGCGTCGAATTCGGCGGCGACGGGCCGCTCGACGCGCCGTCGTGGCGAAAGGCTTGGGGAAGGGTGCGCTTCGAGGGTCAGGCGGACCTCGGAAAGCTCTCGGCGCTCCTGCCTCCGAACGCACTGCCTTTCGCGAGCGTCTCGGGCGACGTCGCCCTGCGCGGGCACCTCGTCCGTCACGGCGAGTTGGACGCGAAGCCGGACGTGGCCCTTTCGCTGCAGACCTCGGGCCTGCAAGTCGCGTGGTCCGGCGGCGCCGAGACCCGCAAGGACGGCGTGACGGTGGTCACGGCGCCGGCGTTCCGCTCGTCGGGGGTCGATCTTCACGTCGATGCGTCGGCAAATGGGGACTCGGGCTTCACGGAGGTCGACGCGCGGCTGACCGACGGCGCGGGCTCCCTGGTCGCCGTCGACGCGAAGAGCGACGCCGTGCCGTACGCGGCGATGTTCGCGTCGTGGAACGGCATGGCCGATCGTCTCGCGCAGGTCCCGGTCTCGGCGATCGTGACCCTCCCGTCGCGCAAGCTCGAATCGCTGCCCGCGGTCCTTCGCATCCCCGGAGTGCGGGGCGACTGCCAGGCCACGGCCACCCTCGAGGGGAGCTACCTCGCGCCGGCGGTGCGACTGCAGGGCGCCGTGCGCGAGGTCCGCTTCGATTCTCTGCGGAACGCGGCGCCGCTGGACGCCGACCTGGGCGCCACGTACGACGGCAAGTCTGGCGACGCCACCCTCGCGGTGGGTAGCCGCGGCAAGACGATTCTCCTCGCGGGCGCGCACGCGAACGCGCCGGTCGATGGGCTCTTCGGCCCAGCGGCCACGTGGGACGCGTCCGCGGAGGCCGCCATCACCGATCTTCCACTCGAATCGATCCCGACCCTCGCGGACCGAAGATTCCACGGAATGCTCCGGGGGCGAGTCGAGATGACCGGCCTGCACAGGGACGCGCGGGCGCTCGCGGACGTGACCGTCGAGCGGCTGCGCATCGGAAGGACGGCGTACGGGAGCGCGACGGCGAGCGCGACGTTCGACGGACAGATGCTTGACTCCAACGTTCTTCTCCAGCAGAGCGATGGGGCGGCCCGTGCCGACGCTCGCTTCGGCATGAAGTGGGGGCCGGCCTTGGGACCGACCTTCGACGCGACCCGGATGGCGCGCGCGTCCTTCGAAGCGACGCGCCTCCGGCTTGCCTTTCTCGCGCCGTTCGTCCCGAACACGTTCGACGAGCTCGACGGACGCGTCGACGCCCGCGCGTCCGCGTCGATCGTCCCCGACCGGCCGCCGGTCGTCAGCGGGTCGGCGGTGCTCAGCGACGGCGTCGTCTCGCTCACCGCGCTCGGACAGGAGTTCCGGTCGGTCACGGGCAAGGTGACCCTACAGTCCGACGGCACCGTCCGCGTCGACGACGTCTCGGCGTCGGCCACCACCGGGCGCCTCACGGCGAGCGGCGTCGCGCGCTTGCAGGGACCGCACCTCGTGCAGGCGGACGCAACGCTCAAGATCGCGAAGGGCGACGCGATGCCCCTGGAGGTCCAGGGGACTCCCGTGGGCACCGCGTACGGTCAGATCACCCTTCGCGCCACGACCTCCGCCGACCGAAGGACGATGAACGTTTCGCTGGACGCGCCGTCGTGGCACGTGACGCTCCCGGACGCTTCGACCCACGCAGTGCAGGACCTGCAGCCGCCGCCGGCGCGGGTCCACGTCGGCGTGTACGCGTCGTCCGATCGATTCGTGCAGCTCCACGGCGACGAGGGCGGGGGCGACCAGGCGGCCTCCGCGCCCGAGAGCGCCAACACGATCACGCTGAACGTGCGCCTCGGGCAGGACGTCGAGGTCAAGCGCGGGACGGATCTGCGCGTCGATCTCGACGGCGACCTCGTCGCGCAGGCGGGCGGGCCCAAACCCACCGTCACCGGGCAGATCCGGCTTCGCGGCGGCGTACTCACCGTCCAAGGCAAGAGCTTCGACATCCAGCCGGGAAGCGTGGTGACGTTCGGGGGAGACCCGTCCAACCCCGACGTACGCGTGACGGCCATGTGGGTCGCGCCGGACGGCACGCGCGTCTTCGCCGACTACGCCGGGCCCTTGAAGACCGGAAAGGTGACGTTGCGCTCGAACCCCGCCCTGGCCGGCGGCCAGCCCGCGATCTTCGCCCTCATCGTCTCCGGTACCGTCGACGAGTCGTCGTCCACCGCCTACGGCACCCAGTCGTCCGACGCGGCCACGACCGCCGGCACCGCCGTCGGCGGATTCGCGACCGGAGGGCTCACTCAGGGGATCGACAAGCTCACCGGCCTGGACGTCACCGCCAAGATCGACACAAGCCAGGCGAACCCGAGGCCGGAGCTTCAAGTCCAGATCGCACGGAGCATCTCGCTCGAGCTCGCGTACGTCATCGGCACGCCGCCCCCGGGGAGCAACCCGGACACGACGTACGCCACGATCGGATGGCGGTTCCTGAGGCACTGGTCGCTCGACACGACCTTCGGCAACCTCGGCAGCACGATCGCTGACGTGGTCTGGCAGCGCCGCTACTAGAGCGGTCGGCGTCTCCCCTCGAGCCGGTCGCCGTCCACGCCGGTCGGTCCTCGGGAGGACCTCCGCACGCGTTCCGGGACGGGGCGCCCTACGGCCAGGCCGCGAAGTGAATCGTCCCGTCCTTCATGCCGGCGAGGACGACGTCCACCCCGCCGGTCTTGATCATCCACTCGAGCCGATGATCGCGGTACTGCCGGTCGATCGGCCCGCGCCGCATCCCGCGGGGTCCGTCGCCGCCCATGTACACGGCGAGGTCGGCCGCGTCGCGCTGGACGCTCGGGACCTCGAGGCACCGGGCGCTCCAGGCCCGAAGTCGTAGGTGACGGTCGAGCGGCGCGAACCCGAAGAGGGCCGAGGCGGTCACGTGCACGATGAGCGAAGCATCCGCGCGCCCGAAGGCGTTCCCTGACATCCAATCGCGATCGTCGAGCTCTCGCTCGAGGCGATCCCACATGCGTCCGAGCTGCTCTCCCGCCGCCGCCGCCATCCGCTCGGCCGCCTCGCCGGACGCGCGCCGGAAGAAGCGGAGCTCCATCAACCCCCAGTTGATGGCGTCGAAGGACGTGTCGCAGATCTCTTCGACCATTCGGGCCCGCGCGCGCGCCTCCGGAGCGCCGTGGAGGAGCGGGCGCTCAGGCCAGCGTTCGTCCAGGTAATCGACGATGATTGTCGAATCGAAGCACCGGAAGTCGCCGTCGACCAGACACGGCACCTCGAGGCGGGGACCGGCGGCCGAGAACGCCTCGTAGTGCGTATCGTCGGACTTCAGGCGGAGCGGCTCGATGTGAACCCGATCGAAGGCGATGCCCTTCTCGTAGAGAGCGATCTTGACCTTGCGCGCATAGGGCGACAGCGGGTGCTCGAACAGGGTGAGCGGCACGGCGGACCTCCTTGGCGGGAGGTTATGTCCTTCCTCTCGCCATTTTCAACGCCTCGCTGGACGGAGAGCCAGCGCCTCCGCGGCAAGGATCGAGACCGCGCGCGACAGCTCGTCGGGGGCGAGGCGCGAGAACGCAATGCGAGCTCCGCTACGCCGCTGCGCGCCCGCAACGCGAACGCGAACGAGGCCCTCGGGCACGAAGAACACCCCTCGATCGCGCGCCCTCTCGGCGAGCCTTATCGTGTCGATCCCGCCCCAGTGGGCCCACAGCGCCAACCCCCCGTCGGGCAGGTGACAGGTGACGTCGCATCCGCCGCCGCGGGCGCGCTCGAGGGCCGCGAACGCTGCGTCGCGACGCTCCCGATAGACCAGCCGCCCTCTTCGCAGGTGGCGCTCGAAGCCGCCCTCTTCGATCCACTCCGCGACGGCGGCCTGGGCGATGCCGTCGTTGCCTCGCGTCCCGGTCCGCCGAATCCTCAAGACCCGGTCGACCACCGCAGGCACCGCGGCCAAAAATCCGATGCGGAGGCTCGGAGCGATGGCCTTCGAAAGCGTCGAGACGTAGACGACGTGGTCCGCGTCGAGCGCGAGCGGAGGCTGCGGGCTCGCCCGGAAGTGGTGCTCGTGGTCATAGTCGTCCTCGAGGATGGGCACCCCGGCCCGGCGGGTCGCCTCGAGGATCGAAACGCGCCGCGCGGCGGAGAGCGAGGCCGTCGTCGGGTAGTCGCGGCCGGGCGTCAGGTACACGAGGCGGCATCGATGCCGGCGCAGCGCACGCACGATCGCGTCCGCGTCCAAACCGTCGCCGTCGCCGGGGACTGGAACGAGGCGCGCGCCGGCGGCTCGAAACGCGTCCCACGCGGGAGGGTACCCCGGGTCTCCGACGACCACCACGTCCCCCGGCGCGAGCAACGCCTGCGCCACGAGCGCGATCGCCTCTTGCGAACCGTTCGTGACCAGGATCTCGCGGTCCGCCAGGCCGCGCGTCCTACGCAAGAATGCGCCGAGCGCCCGCACGAGGCGCGGGAGGCCCCGCTCGTCACCCAGATCGAACGCATCGGCGCGACGGCCGCGGAGCACGCTCGAGTACGCCGCGCGAAGCTCGTCCCGGGGCAAGAGACGCGGGTCGGGCGTCGCCGAGTGGAGCGGATACCGCGCCCGACCCGGGGCGGGGGCGACGAGGTCGCAGCCCTCGCGAACGAAACGCCAGTCGAAGGAGGCCCCGTCGGCTCGCGCCCTCGACGGGACGTCCTCGCGCTGAGAGACGTCGACCCGCACCCGGAACGACCGCCGCGGCAGGGCCTCGACCCACCCCTCGGCGACGAGCGAGTCGAGCGCTTCGGCCACCGTGTGGCGGTGGACGCCGAAGTGGGCCGCCAGCTCCCGCGTCGACGGCAGCGACTCTCCCGCGCCGACCTGCCCCCGCGCGATGGCGCCCCGCAGCGAGGACGCGATCCCCGGGTGGCGCGCGCGCCGCCCGCTGGGCATGGTCACGGTGGGCGGGTTCAGGAGGCGGAACACGGGCCGACGACTGGTCCAAGGACGAAGCGTAATCTGGTCCTGGTCCTTGTACCACCTCCCATCTACGTTTCTCGTCATGGAACTCCGCCGCGTCGCCCTGCAGGGAGAGCTCGTGCGCCTTGAGCCACTCGAATCGAAGCACCGGGAGGCCCTGGCGCGAGCCGCCCTGTCCGACCCGTCGATCTGGACCCACATCCCTTTTCGCGTCGCCTCTCGCGACGACGTGGAGCGCCTCTTCGAAGCGGCTCAGAAGATGCACTCGGACGCGACCGCGATCGTCTTCGCCACCTGCGTGGGCGACGAGGTCGTCGGAAGCACCTCGATCCGCATGGTGGACCCAGCGACACCCTCGGTTGAAATAGGGGGAACGTGGATCGTTCCGCGCTGGCAGCGCAGCCGCGTGAACACCGAGGCGAAGTACCTCCAATGTTGCTATGCGTTCGAGGCGCTCGGCGTCGAGCGGATCGAGCTCAAGACCGACGCGAAGAACCTCCGTTCTCAGGCGGCGATTCGTCGTATCGGTGGGGTGGAAGAGGGCACCTTCCGCCGACACATGAGGCGCGCGGACGGCACGCTGCGCGACTCCGTCTACTTCTCCGTCATCGCGGAAGAGTGGCCCCGAGTGAAGCGCGCCCTCGAGGGCATGCTCGCCGCGCCGGCGGACACTACGACACCGTCCGGGCACCCGAGAGCATGAGGGAGCTGATCTCGCCGAAGGCGTCCTTCCACGCAGACTCGATGCGAGGCGTCCAGTCGGCGCCCGCGACCTCCGAGAGCGTCGCGAGCAGACACTCGCCGACCCACGGGTACATATCGTCGGTCACCCCGTACTCCACGTGCTTCGCCCCCAGCGCCTTGAGCGTGTCGCTGAGCCACGGCGCATCCTCCAGGTGCTCGAGGACGGCGACCAGCGCGCGCGTGAGCATCTCTTCCTGCTTGGCGGGGGTATTTCGCCGAAAAAGGGGCTTCGCTGCGGGATAGCGCGCGAACAGGATCTCGTAGAACCGGTGCGCGAGCGCGGGCGATCGCTCCGCGACAAGCTCGAAGCTATCCCGAAGCGCCTCGACGTCGAGCCCCATGGGCCTTCAAGATAGCCGACTGCCAGTACGGTCACAAGCGGAGGTTCAGTGCGCGCACGGACAGATCGTCGGTCACCACGGCGGTCGCGAGCTCCGTGCGGCGCGTGCGATCGCGCTCTCTCGCGAGCAGTTCGATATGCGACCAGCTGAGGGGCATTCCGCGGCGCATTCGGAGGCCTGTGAGCCAAGCAAACTCGTCCGCGTTTATCGTCGAGCTCACGCGCGCGTAGCGGCGCAAGGCGCTCGGGTCGAATCCCAGGCGCTGCGCCAGGACCCGGAGCGCGGAGCGCTGCGACGACTCGTGCCGCAACGTAAGGAGCACCTTGCCGAGGTCGTAGCGTGCGTGCACGTCGTCCACGGCCGCCGCGGCCAGCCGCTGCACGATGTGGCCGGTGATCGCGGTCACCCGCGACTCGAGATGAAGTTGAGGACCTGCTGCGCTCAAACCGACGAACGTAGTTCTCTCTCACCGGCGGCGCGTTGTCGAGAGTCCGGTCTCTCGTGCCCGCGAATCTTGCTCGCCCCGCTCTTCTTGCTCTTGACCGTAAGGGAGACCCCGTATTCTCCCTGCGCCCGCAGACGCGCGAGAAAATAGGCGCGCCAGCAATACCCGAGGATCGAGCTCTCGTTCAGGCGCGGGGCGATACGGTGGGCGACGCGCGCGTGCTCGGCGCGCAGCTTGCTCCAGTGCAGACCGGGATGGTCATGGTGCACCGTGTGATACCCGTTGTCGAAGACGAGCGCGTTCATCCACGGCGAGACGAAGTTGCGCGAGTGGTCGTAGTCCGACCACGGGTCGCAGTCGACGTGCTGCACGTAGTTGGTGAACATGATCGCCCAGAGCGCGAAGAGCGCCGGAAGGCCGAGGGACGAAGCGTAGATCGACGCGCCGACCGCGAAGCCGTACATATGCATCGCCGCAGCACACGCGGCCGCGTGCCCCCCGTAGACGAGGACGTACTGCGAGACGAACAGCACGTACGCCCGGAGGCTCCGCGCGCGCGCCCGGCGCAGGAACGAGGCGACGAGCGGCGCCTGCGCCTTCGACGACACGAAGAAGAACGACGCGGCGGCGAGCAGGCCGTTCTCGCGGCCCGCCGCCGAGGTAATCGTCGCGTCCCCCGGCCGATTGACGTACCGGTGGTGGTTCAGGTTGTGCGTCGGAATCCACGCAAATACGGGATATCCGTAGAACATCGATATCCATTGCGCGAAGACCGTGTTTGCGCAGCGTCCCGCGAACGTCGGGCTGTGATTGTGATTGTGTGCAATGACGGCGGAGCAATAGGCGAGGTACATCGATGCCGGGAGCAACCACCACGTGAGCCGCGGCCACACGAATTGTGCGACGGCGACAGCCGGCATGAAGCCGATCGACCAAATGAGTGTTCGTACATCGGCCCGGAAACGCAGATGCATCGGCGTCACTCCTCGTTTGCGAATCTCTCGAAGTCGTCTTCGTTCGACCGGTGTTTCATGCGCCGCGGAGACGCACTATGGTCTTCGTTCGAAGAGTATGGCGCCGATGCTCTCGCTCGATCCATTCGCTTTTCCCTCAGGTTCTTCGACATGACCACCCGACGCGGGACCGACACACGAAAGAAGCCTCGCCAAGCCCGCGCCCAGGCGACGGTGAATGCGATCCTCGAGGCCACCGTTCAGGTTCTGGAACGCGAAGGGCTCGAGGCGGCCACGACCACGCGCATCGCCGAGGTGGCCGGCGTGAGCATCGGCACGCTGTACCAGTACTATTCGCACCGGGACGCGATCATCGACGCTCTCCAGGAGCGTGAGTTCGAGCGGGCGCTCGCGCTCGTGCAGAGCGTCCTGTCGGACGGCAACCTGGAGCGCGCGCCCCGCGAGACGGTCGTCGCAGTGGTGCGCGGGCTGGCTGGCCTCTACGCGTCGTGTCCGGGGCTGCACCGTGTGCTTACGGTCGAGGGGCTGCGCGCCTCCAAGGCCGATCGGGTGCACGCGTTCGACGCGCGCGTCATCGCGATCATTCGCCACTTTCTCTCGGCGACGCGCGTGCCCGTTCGACGCAAGAACGTCGAGGGGGCCGCGTTCGTAGCCTTCCAGGCGGTGCGGGCGACCATGCTCGCCAGCCTTCTCGAGCGACCGCCAGGCCTCGACGAGGCGCACCTCGTCGACGAGCTCGCGGACCTGGTGCTGCGCTATCTCGTGCGGTGAGGGCGGGCGCGCGGAGAAAGTACCCGACTACCCGGGTGACAAATAGCGCAGCACCAAATGCGTCAACTCCTCGGCGACCTCCTGCGCACGTGGGGCCGGGAGCTCGTCGACGACGGCCGCGTGCGTCACCGCCTCCACCGCGTGAACGAGCACGAACGCGATGGCGTGCGCCGGGGCCTTGCGCAGGTCGCGACGGGCGTCGATGAAGGCGGCGACCAGACCCTGAACCTGCCGCTCGACGTCGGTGAGGCGCTCGAGGCGGCCCACCCGCGGGACCTCCTCAATCAAGACCTTGTGCAGCTTGGGGTCGACCGCGTGCGCGTCGAACATCGCCTGAATCATCGTGCGTACGGCGAGGGGGAGCGGCGTGGCCGCGACCTCGGCCAGCTTGGTTTTGACGAGCGACGTCATCTGATCGATGTGCCGCTCCACCAGGGCGGCGACGAGCGCCTCCTTGCTGGGGAAGTACTGGTAGAGAGAGCCGATGCTCACGCCGGCATGCAGCGCGATGCGGTTCGTGCTCGCGCGGTCGTAGCCGGTGGTGCAGAGAACGCGAGCGGTCGCCGACAAGATCGCGTCGACCGTGGCTTGTGATCGCTCCTGGCGCGGCTTTTTTCTGGCGGTCGTTCGGACGCGTCTTGCCATGTGGCCTTCCCGAATGCGAGTTGTCTACGCGAGCGATAGCTCGCATATTCATCTTCGACAAGGGAGCCGCCGCATGAGTTGGCTGAATGACCGCCTCGTCCTCGTCCGTAGCCTCTGGAGCTTCGTCGACCTCGTGCGTCATCCCGAGCACTTGGACCGGGTCTTCGAGATCTCGAACGCGCTGACGTCCCAACACGTCGAGGTGCTCGGTCAAATGCGTGATCACTTCGTGCGCGACGCGGTCGGCGCCTCGGCGCTGCGCGACAAGCCCCGCCTCCGCGTGGATCTGCGCGAACTCTCGCGCCTGCCGCCGGGCACGCTCGGCCGGACGTTCGCGGATCACATGGTCGCAAACGGACTGGATCCGGCGGCGATCCCGACCCTCTCGTCCGAGACCGACTTCGACTTCATCCGAGCGCACCTGTACGAGACGCACGACGTGTGGCACGCGGTCACCGGCTTCGGCACCGACGTAGCGGGCGAGCTCGGGCTGCAGGCGTTTTACTCGGCCCAATCGCCGGGCGGGCTGCCGCTGATCCTGGTCGCCACAGGGCTCTTGAACACTGCGTTCTTCGCGATGGGCGACCGGGGAAGACGCATGGAGGCCATCGCTCGCGGCTGGGACATGGGGCGTCGGGCGCGGCCCCTGTTCGGGCGGCGCTGGGACGAGTCGTGGACAAAGCCGATCGCCGAGGTGCGCGGCGCGCTCGGCGTGGATCCCTACGTCGCCGACGTCGCGCTCGCGGCCTGAGCTCAGCGCGTCGGCTGCGGCTCGAGGGCGATGACGAGGGTCGTGTCGCCCTCCGCGTCGAACGTCTCGTCGACCGGGACGTAGCCGTCGGCCTCCACGTGGAGCACGTGCGACGCCGCGCCCTTCGGAAGCGAGGTCACGAGCGGGCGAGGCGATTCGGGTTGGCCGTCGAGCAGAATGCGCGCGTTGGGGGGGGTCACGCGAACGGCCACGCGAACCGAGCCGGCGGCGGAACGGCCGGCGCCGCCGCGCGACAGGGCCACCCCCGCAACGGCCGCGACGCACGCCACCGCGATCGCGGCGACGACGAACGCTCGCCGCGCGCGATGGGAGGGGCGCGGCGGCGGCGCCACCGCCGGCGAGGGCGCCGCGGGGGACGCGGGCGGCAGGGACGAAAGGAGCCGCGTCGAGGCGAGCGCCACGCGATACGACGGGTTCCACGAGACGGGATCGGCGGCCCTCATGTTCAGGCTCGGCATGTCCCCCTGGATCCGCAGGTGCTGCACCTCGGCTGCTGGAAACTGCCCCGAGACGGGGCCGCGGCCCTCGCACATCGCGTCCTCGATCGCCGCCTTGAGCTGCGCGCGATCTTCGGCGAAGAGCTCGTGCACAAAGGAGCCGATTCGATGCGCGTCGAGCGACTCGACGCCGACCGCCGCGCGCGCCGCGACGAGGTCCGCCCTGAGTTCCGCCGCCGTCGCGTATCGTTGGTTCGGGTCGAAGTTCGCCGCCTTGGCGAGGACGGGGACGAGCGCGGCCGGCACGCCGTCCATCGCGCCCTCGCGCGAGAGAGGCGACATCTCCTGGAGGAGCGCGTTGAGGATCATCATGTCGCCGTTGACCGCCGACCAGAAGCGCCGGCCGGTGGCGGCCTCGACGAGGATCTGACCGATCGCGAAGAGGTCCGCGCGCGCGTCGACGAGGCTGCCGGCCGCGTGCTCGGGCGCCATGTAGCCGACCTTGCCTTTGAGGACGCCCGTCTCGGTGTCGGACGTGGTCACGGCCTTCGCGATGCCGAAGTCGAGCACTTTGACGCGTCCGTCATAACCGATGAAGATGTTGTGCGGGCTGATGTCGCGGTGCACGACGCCGAGGGGACGGCCGTCGTAGTCCACGGCGGTGTGGGCGTACGCGAGACCCTCGAGCGCCTCACAAATGACGGAGACCTGGAAGGCGAGCGGAACTTCGACTCCCGCCTGCCGAGCGCGCGCGAGGACGCGATAGAGCGACTGGCCGTCGAGGTACTCCATCGCGATGTAGTGACGCTCGCCGTCGCTGCCGACCTCGAGCGTCTCGACGATGTTCGGGTGGCTTAGACAGGCGGCGAGCCGCGCCTCCTGCATGAACATCGAGACGGCGGCCGGCTCCTCGAGCAGCGCCGGTCGAAGCTCCTTCAGGACGAGGAGCTTGCTGAAGCCGCCCGGACCCCGCGCGAGCGCCAGGTAGACGACCCCCATCCCACCGCGCGCGAGCTCGGCCACCAGCCGGTACTTGCCGAGCGCGCTGGTCCTCGGGCGCCGCGGGCCGACGTCGAGGATCGGCTCTTCTGGCAACACGGGACCCACCCCCTCCGCGCGCATCTCGAGCTCACGGGTGCGGAGCGAATGCTTCCGGAATTAACCCTTCGTCCTACTTTCGAATCCGGTTGAGGGACACTGGCCTCAACTGGGGTAGAGCTGCCCCGGGGTGCGTCCCCCAACGGTCCATTTCCCGGTCACGCTCAGTCGGTCGCCGCGTCGGGCGACGCGGCCTCGGCGGGGGCGTCGGTCGAAACCACGTCGCTCGTCGAGGCGTCGCTCGAAGCATCCGTCGCGGCGGCCTCCGCGCTCGCGTCGCCCTTGCCCGCGTCCCCTCCGCCGTCGGCACTTCCGCCCTCGACGACACCGCCGTCGCCCATGGCGCAATAGTGCACCCCCATGCCGAGCGGAGACATGACGCAGTGCAGCCCCGCCGGGCACTCGCTGTCGGAGCTCGCGCACTGCGTGTACATCGCGCACGGGCCCGCCTGGCAGGCGGCGACCGAGGTCGACGTGCTGTAGCAGCACTGCTGCCCCGTCGCGCCTCCCTCGTTGCAGTCGGCGGCGCTCATGCAGTTGATCGTGGCCATCATCATCAAGCCGCCGTCGGCAAACGGATTGCCGACGCCCGAGCCCGACGATCCGGACCCGCTCCCCGACCCGGACCCGGACGTCGCGGAGTCCGGACCCCCGCCGTCGCCGTTGTCGTTCGACGAGGTCGAGCAGCTCACCACGGCGACGGCGGCGCACGCCGCCGCCCCAACTAGGACAAGTTCTTTCCGCATCGGACCAACCTCCAGGCGACAGCCCCCTCGGTGCCGTCCGGTGCACTACGACGATCGCGAACGAAGCGGGGCGCGATGTCTTGGCACTGTGGGACAAAAAATGTTCTCGAGGGGTCGGCGAAGCGCGCGCCCCACCT
>Ga0070735_10001506_pt1 | contig 22500 bp, 20 predicted proteins | sample Coa_R1_FD_66443 | JGI IMG/M metagenome (GOLD analysis project Ga0070735, IMG submission 66443) | Surface soil microbial communities from Centralia Pennsylvania, which are recovering from an underground coalmine fire - Coalmine... | ecosystem: Environmental > Terrestrial > Soil > Unclassified ...
GGATCGGCACGCCGTCGCGCCGGGCGAGTTCGGTCATGCCGGCGAGTGGGGAGCGCAGGTTCCGCTCCACGTCCACGGCGAGGGCCTTCAGGGGGGATATATAGAGGATGCGGCAACCTGGCGTCGCCGGCGGCTCGCGAAACATGAGTCGGTCGACGCACCAGAGGAAGGCCGCAAGGGTCTTTCCCGTGCCGGTTGGAGCGAGGATCAGGGTGGACTCGCCCCGGGCAATGGCCGGCCATCCTTCCCGCTGGGGCGCGGTGACGTCCTTATAAACGGAGCGGAACCAATTCGCGGTGACCGGGTGAAACAAGTCGAGAACAGACGCGGGGGAGACGCCGGATCCAACGCCCTGCGTCTGATTACGACGATCTGATTTGCCCTTTGATCGCACGGCCGCTGCCCTGCCCCCATTCTGCATCCTTTCGTGCTGACGCGGTTCAGTACAGGGAGAGAAACCGTGAGCCGTGCAGCAGGCTTAAGCGAGCGGGATTTCGGAGCTGGCCGGTGGAGTCCCGGAGCCTCGCGGCGCGGCAGCGGGGTTAATTGATTCTTCACTTTCACAGAGCGATAACAGCGCGGTAGCCGCTGAGTTGAAAATGCACAACTTCCACAACAAAACACTACCGAAGTAACCACTGCGTGTGCACGTTCGCGGGATGGCGAGAGGCCACAAAAGTCGTAGGGTCAGTTATATGGAACGTATATAATTGCGACATTCGAACCAGAAAGCGGCCGGTTACCGTGGTCCAGGCACTGAAGAGCCGCATTGGATTGCAGTTCAACTTCGAATCGGGCCATGATCCCCGTGGCCTTACTGGGATTGCGATGGCTACAACAGCCAAGGTCTGCCCTACTCTCGTACGCGTCCTCATAGCGGATGATCATGCTCTGTTCCGCGATGGGCTGCGCAAACTGCTGGAATCCGAAGGTAGCTTCGAAGTGGTCGGCGAGGCGTCTGACGGCGAAATGCTGCTGGACCTGGTGCGCCGCACCCAGGCCGATATTCTTCTGCTGGATCTGGCGATGCCACGGCAGGATGGAATGGACGTGCTGCGGGAGCTGGCTGCGGCGCAGATCCCGGTGCGCACTCTGTTGCTGACGGCCACGATCAACAAGGATCAGATCGTGCGCGCTCTCAAACTGGGAGCCTATGGAGTTGTCCTGAAGGAATCAACGAGCCAGCGGCTGTTCGACAGCATCCGGTGTGTCATGTCGGGGCAGTACTGGGTGGGACGGGAGAGCATTTCCGATCTGGTGCGGGCCTTGCGCAGTGTCTCCACGCAGGAAAACGGCTCGCAAAAACCCCGGGAATTCGGGTTGACGCCTCGGGAAATGGAAGTCGTGACGCTGGTGGTGGCCGGCTATTCGAATCCGGACATTGCGCAGCGCTGCTCGATCAGCGAGCAGACGGTGAAGCACCATATCAGCAACATCTTCGACAAGCTCGGCGTTTCGAATCGTCTGGAGCTTGCGCTGTTCGCAGTCAATCACCGGCTCACCGACGCGCACTGATAGCAGCCTCCACCGCAATCGATTCCTCAGGTATCTCCTGACACTCTCTTCAACCGACGCGAAGTTCGGACAGGCCGAGACCCGTCGGCCGGCGCGCCTGCGCAGGTTGATCGCCAGCTTGCCGATGTTACTTCTCGTTCCAAACGTAACTGCACGGAGAGTAATTTTCGCGTCCGCCGTAACGCACCAACGGGGAGGGGTAGATAGCACTGGCCAGGTCCATGACTCTAGTACCGTTGGGCCATTGATGGCTCTGGTTCAACTCGCTAACTTGGACTTCTCGCCGTTGGAAACAACATCGCGAAATAGTGCCCGCAGATCACAAGGAGACGGGAAATGGTGAACCATGCCCTGGAAGGCTGGCAAACCAGGGTCGAACGAGCTCGACGCTATGGAATCGGCGCCGAGTTGCGCTATCGGGTCCGCGGCGAAAGAGAGTGGCGCGAAGGCGTCATGGAGAACATCAGCATCACGGGTCTGCTCATGCGCACGACGCACTCTCTAGAGCCCAATACTTTGATTGAAATGCGGTTCGTTCTGCCAATCGAGCTGAACGGCGAATGCGCCGCTGAAGTTATGTGCCGAGGTTCTGTCGTCCGATCATCGGGGAGCCCGCTCCGGGAAGGCTTCGCAACAGTGGCCGCGCGGATCGAACACTTCAGATTTTTGCGACAGATGCACGGTAAAGAGGAGTTCGCAAGCTAAAAGAGACCGGCCCAGCCGGCAAACGTTCGAAGCGCAAAACATCTCCCCCCTCGCTTGACCCTGCGCAGCAGTAGGACTTCGTGACCAGGAGGACTGGGATGAAGCGGAGCCCGAAACGAAGATTGTGGAAAACGAGCTATGTAGCTCACAGGGCGAAGCTACGCTCTGAAACGCTGCCGAGCTGATACGCACAACAGAGATGAAGGGGAACGGCAACATGGCGGAAATCGTGAACGCTGCGATCACAGGACAGAGACCGTGGTGGGCGCTGTATTCCCGACACCAGCATGAGAAGCAGGTCGCTGAAAGGCTGCAGGCCAAGGGCTATGAAACATTCCTGCCGGTCTATGAGTCCGTACGCCGCTGGAAGGACCGCCGCAAGGTGATTACTCTGCCGCTGTTTCCCGGATATGTTTTTGTGCGCGGGATGCACGACCGGCGGCTGGGAATCCTGAGCACGCCGGGAGTGCACATGATTCTTTCGCGCGGCGATGCCGCAGCGGTGATTCCCGAGGAAGAGATTCAGGCGGTTCGGCGATCGCTGGACGCAAAATATGCCGTCGAGCCCCATCCCTATCTCAACTGCGGCGACCGCGTGCGTGTCACCCGCGGCGCGCTGCAAGGAATCGAAGGCATTCTGATCCGCAAGAAGAACATTTTTCGTCTCGTGCTCTCCGTAGAGATGCTGGCGCAGTCGGTGAGTATGGAAATCGAAGCCACCGATGTTGAGCTGGTTTCGCCGGCTGCAAGCGTGAGCGGTACAGCGCAGTACGAACGCGCCCGGCCGGAGTGGGGAGTCTACCCCGCTCGCCCGGAGCCCGCTTTTCGAGCCGGATAATTGCCAATCCTGCAAAGGAGACTGTTATGAACATCAGGCAAACCGGACTCGCCGTTATCGCGGCAGCGCTGGCATGCGCGCTGGGTGCATCGGCGATGGGGCAAGACAAAGCAAACCACTCTCTGCAGGCCGACGCAGCCGCAGCGCCTCCGGCGCCCAGTTCAACGGCTGCCCGGGACGGACGCGATCCGCACTACGTGATCGGGAACGACGATGTGCTGGCGGTCAATGTCTGGAAGGAGCCGGATCTGACGCAGTCGCTGACGGTGCGCTCCGACGGGAACATTTCCATGCCGCTGATCGGAGAAGTGCACGCGGCGGGCAGGACGCCTCTGCAACTGCAGCAGGAGATCACCGAAAAGCTGCGCACCTACATCACGGAGCCCGAAGTGACGGTCATGGTGACGCAGATGAACAGCCTCAAGTTCAACATCCTCGGGCGCGTGATGAAGCCGGGTTCGTATTCTCTGTCGGCGGCGACGACGGTGCTCGATGCGATTGCCCTCGCCGGCGGCTTCCAGGATTTCGCAAAGCAGAAGAGCATGTACATCCTGCGCCCCAGCGCGAGCGGAAGCGATACCAGGATTGCGTTTAATTACAAGAGCGTGATCCGCGGCGAGCATCCGGAACAGAACATCCGGCTGGAACCGAACGACACCATCGTGGTGCCCTGAGAGGCAGCGTATGCGTACATCCATTGCTGTTGGACTCGCTCTGCTGACCGCGCTGCCGCTCACAGCGCAGATCAATGCCAATGACCAAGCGGTCGCGACTCCGGAACATCCGTGGGAGATGGTGGTGCCGCCGCCTGTGAGCGGAGCCGCTTACGCCAGCCTTGGGGGAGCCGAAGAGGCTTCGAATTTTCTAAGGACCGGCGTGACACTGAGCGGAGGGTATATCCGAAATCTGAACCCAGGGTCGGGAACGCAGACCATTAACGACGGCATCTACCTGGTGCAGCCCAGCTTTGCGCTGGATCGGACGACGACGCGGTCCCACGCCACGCTGACCTACGAACCGGCATTCACCTGGTACGCGCCGACATCGTTGAACACGACCGATCACGCCGTCAGCGGAGACATCAACATGCGGCTCAGCCCGCATGTGAGCCTGCGGACTGGCGAAACGTTCAGCAAGACTTCCAGCGCCTTTGGGCAGGTGACGCCCACATTTCAGACGCCGGTGACCGGATCCACGGCTTTCGTGACGCCGGGAGTGGTCGGCCTGTTCGTACCGGAAATAACCAACGAAACCATGGCGGGAATGAGCTGGCAATTCGACAGGAACAGCATGGTCGCAGCGTCGGGATGGCTCAACCTGCTGCACATGACGAACGGATCCCAGGCAAAGGGGCTGTATGACTCCGACACGCGTGGTGGATCCGGATCTCTGATTCAGCGCATCGGTCCGCAACAGTACCTCGGCGGGCTTTACCAGTACGCGACGACGCAGGCGAATCCGGTGATCGCAGCGCAGACCGGCAAGTCGGAGTTCCAGAGCAACAACCTGTTCGGGTTCTACACGGCGTATCCGCGACCGAATGTTTCGTTATCGCTGCAGGGCGGAGGTCAGTACTACATCCTTACCTCGAACGCTTATCCGCAATACCGGAAATGGACGCCGGCGGGTACGGCCAGCATCGGCCTGCAGGGAGACCACGCAAGCCTGGCGATGAGTTACAGCAGGCTGGCAACGGCCGGTCAGGGAGTGGTCGGTGGATTCATGACGAATGCGGCCCTCGCCTCCACGACATGGGAACTGGCGCGCCGGTGGAGACTGGCGCTGGAAGGCGGATATTCGACGATCGGGAATTTGTCGACGGTTACGTCGCCGCAGGCAATACAGAATGGGCACACCGTCTCCGGCAGCGCGGGCATCGAGCATGGTCTTTCAGCGGACCTGACGGTGAGCTGCAACTACGCGCGCCTGCACCAGAGCTACGGAGCGGTGAACATTCCCGCCGTCACGAACAATCCTGACAGCGACCGCGTACTTATCTCGCTTACTTACCGGCTTTCACGGCCGATCGGACAGTAGTTATGCCTGAAGAAATCCAGGAACAGCCTCAACACTTCGACGTCGACCGCAAGCTGGATCTTATCCGGCGGCGACATCTGCAGTTTCTTATCCCGCTCCTGCTCGGCTGGATGCTGGTATGGAGCGCCAGCTGGATTATCGCTCCGCGATATAAGTCAACGACCACGATCCTCGTGCAGCAGCCTTCAGTAGCCGGCGATGTGGTAAACATCGGCGACGACATGGCCAGGCGGCTGGAGAGCATCACCGAACAGATGATGAGCCGCACGCGTTTGCTGACGATCATCGGCAAGCTGCACCTGTACGAATCGGCAGCGCGCACGCCGAACCCGGACGAACAGGTGACGCGGATGCGCAAAGACATCAGCATCGATCTGGTGCGCGACCCTGGGACGAACAAGATCAACTCGTTCAAGGTCTCGTATACCGCTGCATCGCCGGAGATCGCACAGCGGGTGACCAGCGAGCTGACCGGCCTGTTCATCAATTACAACCGGCTGCAGCTCGAACATGAATCGCAGGATACGACGACGTTCATGGAAAAGCAGCTCGAGGATGCACGCACAGCCCTGGCGCAGCAGGAGGCGCGGGTGCGGCAGTTCCAGAGCGCGCACGAGGGCGAGTTGCCGTCGCAGCAGCAGTCGAACATTCAGATTCTGAACGGACTGCAGGCACAACTGCAGCAGGAACAGGATGCTCTGAACACGGCAAAGCAGCAGCGAGTGTATCTGCAGTCGCTCATCCAGCAGTACCGGGCGGCGCAGCCGGTAGAAATCAAGCCGGCGGCCGGTCCGGGAGCGGAACTGGCAGCGCTCGATACGCAGTTGCAGAAAATGCGAGCCGACCTGACCGATCTGCGCGGCCGCTACACAGACCAGCATCCGGCAGTGATCAGCCTGAAAGCCGCAATCGCGCAGACACAGAAACAGCGCGAGGACCTCGCGGCGCAAATCAAGTCCAGTTCCGCCGGCCCGGGGGGGCTTGGTACCGATCAGGGAGCGGTGCTGCTGCAGCTGCAAAGCCAACAGCAGGCGAATCAAATCGAGATCGCCAACCGCGAAGAGGGCGTGAAGAATCTGCAGTCGAGGATCAACGAGTACCAGGGCCGCCTGAACGCGGAGCCTGCTGCGGAGCAGCAGCTTGCCGACCTGACGCGCGGCTACGAACAGTCGCAGAAAAACTACGATGATCTGCTGAAAAAGAAGAACGATTCATCGCTGGCCACCAGCATGGAACAGATGCAGGAACTGGACCGGTTCAGCGTGCTCGATCCGCCGAGCCTGCCGGTCAAGCCGGATTTTCCCAATCGGATCAAGTTCTGCGCCATGGGACTGGCATTCGGAATTGCGCTGGGAGCAGCTGTGGTCGCTCTTCTGGAATTTCTGGACGACCGGCTGCACAGCGAGCAGCAAATCGAGGATATGTTGTCCGCCCCGATACTGGCCGAAGTGCCCGAGATCCTGCGCAACAGCGACGAACGCCGGCAAAGGCACCGCGCCATTCTGGGATGGACCGTGGCCGTTGTCGTCTTCCTGGTGATTGTTGCGGGCTCAGCATTTAGCTATCTGCACGCATAACGAGCAAACATGTATAAAGCCTTCTTCAATCTGACGCGCAATCCATTCGAGCTGACGCCCGATCCGACGTGCTTCGTTGCCACGCGACGGCACAACGAAGCGCTGGCGGCTCTCTATTACGGCGTCCGCTGGCACAAAGGCTTCGTGGTCGTGACCGGTGAGGTGGGCACCGGCAAGACCATGCTGCTGCGCTGTCTGCTGAACCTGCTGAAGGACAGCCAGGATATCGCGTACGCTTATCTGTTCAACAGCCGGCTCTCAACAACGGAGTTCCTGCAGTACATTCTGACGGATCTGGGCCTACCGGCTTCGGGCAGGAACAAGAGCGAGATGCTCTTCGACTTCGGGAAATACCTGATCGGACGCGGCGAGAATAACCAGACGACCGTGCTGGTGGTCGATGAAGCGCATTCTCTCTCGGACGATCTGCTGGAAGAGATCCGGCTGCTGTCGAATCTGGAGACCACCGATACCAAGCTGCTGCAGATCGTGCTGGTGGGTCAGCCGGAACTGGACGCCAAGCTGGATTCCGCGCACCTGCGGCAACTGAAGCAGCGCGTGGCCCTACGGGCTCAGCTGCGCGAACTGGATCTGGACGAGGCGGAAGAGTACATCACGCAGAGGCTGCAGATTGCGGGGGCGCCGGCTGAAGGGCTTCCGATCTTTCCGCCGGATGCGATGCTGAGCATCCATCAGCATTCGAAGGGGCTGCCGCGGCTGATCAACACGATCTGCGAGAACGCGCTGATCGCGGCATACGCGCAGCAACTGCGGCAGGTGACGCCGCAGATCGTCGACAAGGTCGCGGCGGACTTCCGCCTGAATATCGTGCATCCCGGTGTTCCCTCACCGCAGCCCGGGTTCAACGGCGCTCGGCAACAGCCAGAGGCGCAGCGAGAAACCGATGTGCTGCAGGATCTCTTCGGCATAACCAAAAAGCCGGCGAACGGCAATCATCACGGGGTTCCCCCCATCGCTGCAGTTGCGAGCAAATTATGAGCAATATATTCGATGCCCTGCTGAAGTCGGAAACCGAGCATCCCGGCAGCAACGGTACGGGCCCGGCGAACATCACTGAGGTCCTGAAGCGGGTCGAACGCCGCGCATCCGCGCAGTGGAAGCCGAAGTTCGCTGAGCAAGCGGCGAACGAAAAACCGAACGGCCACGTCGTACCCGGGCCTGCTGAGGAGGTTCATGCCGCGCGAATCGCGACGACGCTTGCGTCATCGCGGGTTCCGGAGGAGCGCTCACAGACAACGGCTCAGGTGGGCGTCGCAGTGCTGGACGAAACGCTGAACAGCGAATTCGAGACGATTGAGCCAACTCTGCCCGCGAGCGCACGGCTGGTGGCATACATGGACAAGGGCAGCCCCGGCGCCGAAGCTTTTCGGTTGCTCGCGGTGCGACTGCGACACATCCGGAAAGACAGGCAGCTAAAAAAGCTGCTGATCACCAGCACGGTTCCCCAGGAAGGAAAGAGTCTCACCTCAGCCAACCTCGCCTGCACGCTTGCCGCCGGAGGAAAACAAAATGTCCTGCTACTGGAAGGGGATATTCGGCGACCCTCGCTGACCGAACTGTTTCATCTTTCCGATCGTCCGGGAGTTTGTGACTGGCTGCAGGACAAGAATCGCATTGAGCAATGCATCTATCGCGTAGCGGGGCCGGAGTTCTGCATCATGCCGTGCGGCCGGGCTGCTGCAAACCCGCTCGATCTCATCCAGTCAGGAAAGATGGCTGAGTTGCTGGAACAGACCCAGGCGATGTTCGACTGGGTCATCATTGACTCACCTCCAGTGCTGCCCCTCGCTGACACCAGCATTCTGGCGAAGCTGGCGGACGGCGTTCTGCTCGTTGCCCGACGCGGCGTGACGGAAAAGAGGCATCTGGAACGAGGACTGCAGGCTCTGGAAAAATTCAAGCTGCTGGGAGCCGTGATGAATTCATCGCGAAAGTCCCGCCACGATGATTATTACTACAGCTATTCCAGTCGAGGCGCTGGCCAGCCGCCGGACCTGAGCTGATCGATTCTGAAACCTGGCGTACTTTCGTAACCTCTATCCCCCGCCTGGCGGAAATGGCAGCCGGAGATTGCGCGACCTGTGAGTCAGCGCGACCCCTGCCGGTGATTCCGCAAAACCTGTGTGCGCGCACCACAAATGAATCCCGTATTTCCGTCCGGATCGTCCGGAGTGAGAAGCCGGGAGAGGAGTGAGCCTTGAGTCTCCTGAATGCTGCAAATATGAAATCTCTCGAGAGCTCCTGGTCGGCGACCAACGCCGAGCGCGAAGTCCTGAGCGAAGAGGGCTTCCGGCGCAGGATCGCTATCGAGCGCAAGCGTACGGAGCGGTCGCGGGAACCGTTTCTGCTGATGCTGCTGGAGAGCGCCGAACAGGCCACCCCGGCGAAGCAGGCCAGGCTTCTGGAACGGATGATGCTGGCTGTGGCGCCCACCACCCGGGAAACGGACTCGATCGGCTGGTACAGAGACGGAGCGGTGATTGGCGTGCTGTTCACAGGTCTTGCCGATGAGGAAAAACTCACCTCGCGGACGATCATCCTGAACCGTGTCACCACTCGTTTGCGGGAAGATTTGCCGGACGAGCAGGTTGGTCAAATCACCATCACCTTTCATTTTTTCCCAGACGACTGGGGCGCGGAGGGCCTGGATGCATCCGGCAATCCCATACTCTATCCGGATCTGGTTGAGCCGGACAGGAAAAAGCGCGCATTGCTGGGCCTGAAGCGATTCACCGACGTCGCCGGCGGAATTCTGCTGCTGATTCTTGCGCTGCCGTTATTGCTGGTCGTTGCCGCTGCCGTAAAGATGACTTCGGAGGGACCGGTGTTCTTCCGGCAGCCGCGAGTCGGGCAATATGGGAGGCGGTTTACGTTTCTCAAGTTTCGCTCGATGTACGCGAACAACGATCCCAGCGTTCACAGGGAATACGTTCGCAAACTGATAGCGGGCACGGCGGAACGCGTCACTCCCGACGGCAAGAACGAAGGCGTATTTAAGCTCGCCAACGACAGAAGGATCACGCCGTTGGGGAAATTCCTGCGCAGAACAAGTCTTGATGAGCTTCCGCAATTGCTCAATGTGATCCGCGGAGATATGTCGCTGGTGGGACCACGGCCGCCTCTTCCATATGAGCTGGCCGCATACCAGACCTGGCACCGCCGTCGGCTTCTGCTGGTGAAGCCAGGTATCACCGGGCTGTGGCAGGTGAAGGGGCGCAGCCGGGTCACCTTCGAAGACATGGTTCGCCTGGACCTGCAGTACGCCACCGCATGGTCGCCGTGGCTGGACGTCAAGATTTTGCTGCTGACCCCGGGCGCAGTTATCAAAGGCGCCTATTGAGCTTCCTTTCTCTATCTGTTTTTGCCTGGCCTGCGCCGAGACGCAGGATTTGCAATCAACTCACCCTCGCACGGTGAAGAGGTGACATTCAAATGAACTTCGGCGTTATTGGTTACGGATACTGGGGCCCCAACGTCGTGCGAAATCTGGCGACACTTGATGGGTCAAACCTTGTATGCATCGCAGATCTCAGCGCAAATGCGCGCCATCGCGCGCAGAAGGCCTATCCCGGCATTCGCGTGATCGCCAACCCGTGCGAACTGATTGAGTCGCCCGACATCGACGCGGTCGCGGTGATCACGCCGGTATGGACGCACTACGAGCTGGCGAAAACGGCTCTGCTCAACGGCAAGCACGTTTTCGTGGAGAAGCCCTTTACCAGTACCACGGCACAGGGCGAGGAACTCATCGAGATTGCCGCGAGGAAGAACCTGCGGATCATGGTCGACCACACCTTCCTGTTCACAGGTGCCGTGCGAAAAATCCGGCAGCTTCTGAGCGAAGGGACGCTGGGCAATCTTTTCTACTACGATTCAACCCGCGTGAATCTCGGGCTATTCCAGCACGACATTAACGTGCTGTGGGATCTGGCGCCACATGATCTCTCGATCATGGACTACCTGCTGGAAGCCCAGCCGGAGGCGCTGGTGGCCACCGGACAAAAGCACCTGAACGGTCACGAAGACGTGGCGTTCATGACGCTCTATTTTCCTAACCGCGTCATCGCCCATATCAACGTGAACTGGCTCTCTCCCGTCAAGATCCGCACCACGCTGATCGGCGGAGAAAAGAAGATGCTGGTCTGGAACGACCTTGAGGCCGACGAGAAGGTGAAAGTTTACGATCGCGGCGTCGATATCACGACCCGCGAAGGCCTCTACGAACTGCTCGTGAATTATCGGTCCGGGGATATGTGGTCTCCGCAGGTTGAGCAGGTAGAAGCGCTGCGCCAGGAGCTGACGTACTTCATGGAATGCATCAACAGCGGCCGGGATCCGCACAACGATGGACACGCTGGCCTGCGCGTGGTGCGGATGCTCGAGGCGGCGACTGAATCGCTCAGCCACAAGGGGGCGCTCGTCTCTCTGGAGCCCGCAGCTGTCGCGCTGTAAGTCGACAAAGCCGAAAAGGAGCATGGCGTGAAGAGAGTTGTTCTTCTGGGCAAAGGCGATCTGGCCATCCGCATCGCCAACTGGTTTCTGCATTCGGACAAGTACACGCTGGCCGAGGTGGTGCCGGTGATGCCGGAACCGTCGTGGACGGCGTCACTGTCGAGGTGGGCCAGGGAAAATGGCGTACCAATTGTCGAGTCAGGACACTATCGCGATCTGCGGGAGTTACAGGCGGGAGATGACCGGGTCGATCTTGCCATGTCCGTGTTCTACGACAAGATAATCCGGGAGTGGTTCATCCAGCGCTGCCGCCGGATTATCAACCTGCACAATGGTCCGCTGCCGAAATATCGCGGCGTGTCACCGATCAACTGGGCGCTGAAGAACGAGGAATACGAACACGGCGTCACGATCCACGAGATTACGCCGGGGATCGACGACGGTCCAATCGTGGGCCAGGTCAAGTACTCGATCTATCCCGCGTCCGATGAAGTCGTTGACGTATACCGGCGGTCGCTGGAGTACGGATGGACTCTGTTTCAGCAGACGGCTCCGCTGCTCGACCGCATTCAGCCGCGCGAACAGGAACACGATCAGGCAACGTACTACAGCAAACTTGATAACCCGCAGCTCGGCGACCGGTCGGGATTTACGCGAGCCCACTCGCAGCCGCATGCAGCCGTGACAGCAGTGAATGAACCTGGCCTTGTGTGCCAGGAATCAGGAGTGGCGAAATGAATTCCCATACAAATGTGCCTTTCCTCGACCTGATCGCTCCCCACGCGGAGCTCGAAGAAGAGCTCACCGACGTGTTTAGGCAGGCTATGCGGACGGCCGGCTTTATCGGGGGCCCAATGGTGGAGAGCTTCGAGAAGAACTTTGCTGCATTCTGCGACGCGGAGCACGCGATCGCCGTGAACAGCGGAACGGATGCGCTTCGTTTTGCGCTGATCGCCTGCGGGATTCACGCTGGTGATGTGGTCGTTACCGTGCCGCACACGTTCATCGCTACGACCGAAGCGATCTCGCAGGCGGGCGCGATTCCGGAGTTCGTCGACATCGACGAAGCCACCTGCAACATGTCCGTCGAGAAGCTGCGGCACTTTCTCGAGGAGCGCTGTACCCGCGATGGCGCAGGCCGCGTGATCAGCCGCGCTCACCGCAAGCCGATCACCGCGATTTTGCCCGTTCACCTTTATGGGCAAATGGCCGACATGGACGGCATTATGAATGTCGCGGAAGAGTATGGGCTTGCCGTTCTCGAGGACGCCTGCCAGGCTCAGGGCGCGCAGTATTACTCGCGCCGCTTCAACCGGTGGCTAACCGCCGGCTCGGTGGGCATTGCCGCCGGGTTCAGTTTTTATCCGGGCAAGAATCTCGGCGCCTGCGGCGAAGCGGGCGCAGTGACAACGAATGACGGATCCATCGCCGAGAAGATCAGAATGCTGCGCGACCACGGCCAGGCGCAGAAGTACTATCACCGTATCGAAGGCTACAACGGGCGCCTGGATGCGATCCAGGCCGGTCTGCTGGATGTTAAGCTGCGGCGTCTGGCGAAGTGGAACGCGCAGCGCCGGGAACTTGCGGCTGCGTACAACCGCATGCTGTCGGATGTCGATGGCGTGATCTGTCCATATGAACCGTCATGGTCACGGGGCGTTTATCACCTGTACGTCATTAGGACCGAGAACCGCGATGCCATGATTGCGCATCTGAAGGATGCCGGGATCGGAACCGGGATCCATTATCCGGTGCCACTGCATCTGCAGGAGGCGTACCGCTCGTTCGGACACCAGCCGGGCGACTTCCCGGCTACGGAGCGTGCTGCCGCACAGATCGTCTCGCTGCCCATGTTCCCGCAGCTCACGGCAGAGCAGCAGGCGAGGGTGGTGGCGGAGGTCTGCGCGTTCGCGAAGAAGTCGCATCGCCCGCATCCGCTGCCGGAACGCGAAGTAGCCGAGGCGCAGATCGCGTAAGCAGTCGTCTGCGAAGAAAGTCAGGCACCCACCATGAGCGCAACACTCCCTTTCGTCCTCATTACGCCGGCGAGAAACGAAGCGAAGTATATCGGACTGACGCTTCGTTCGATGGTGGCGCAAACCTGTAAGCCGCTGCGGTGGGTCATCGTCAGCGACGGATCGACGGACGGGACGGACGACATCGTTCGCGGCTATTCGTCCGACCATCCCTGGATTGAACTGCTGCGCATGCCTGAGCGCAAGGAGCGGCATTTTGCGGGGAAGGTTCACGCGTTTCAAGCAGCCTACACACACCTCTCCGTGCTGGATTTTGAGGTCGTCGGCAACCTGGATGGCGACGTTTCGTTCGAGCCGGATCACTTCGAATATCTCGTGGGACAAATGGCAGAGCACCCCGAGCTGGGAGTCGCAGGTGCGCCGTTTCGCGAAGGCAGCTTTCAGTATGACTTCCGATTCAGCAACATCGAGAACGTGTGGGGCGGATGCCAGCTTTTCCGCCGCCGGTGCTTTGAGGATATCGGCGGCTACATGCCCCTGAAAGGCGGCTGCATCGACCACGTGGCGGTGCTGAGCGCGCGCCAGCGTGGATGGCAGACGCGCACGTTCCCGGAGAGGGTTTGCCTGCACCATCGGCCGATGGGGACGGCGCTGCATGGAGGCCTGAAAGCAAAGTTCCGGCTGGGAGCGAAAGATTATTCAGTGGGGAATCATCCGGTGTGGCAGATAGCCCGCAGCCTGTATCAGACGACCAAGCCACCGTACTTGTTTGGCGGCATCGCCCTCGGCGCAGGGTATGCCTGGTCCGCTATCCGCCGCTCCAGTGTTCCAGTTCCGCGCGAACTGGTTCACTTCGTGCGACGCGAACAGATGGGCCGCCTGAGAAGATTCTTCACCCGCTCGAACTCCGTGCCGCGCTCCGCCACGCGCCAGGTACCAAACTGCTGATCCCCACCCCGCATCCAGCAGGTTCTCCATGTCTAGTCAGCTACCGCACGTCACGGTGTGTATCTGCGCCTACCAGCGTCCCGAGTTACTCCGGCGGACTCTGGAGGCGGTGCGCGTGCAGGAAACCGGGGGGCTGTTCACCTACTCCGTCGTGGTAACCGACAACGATGCAGCGGAGAGCAGCAGGGCGGTCGTCGAGGAGATAGGCGCGCGCAGCGCGATACCGGTGCGGTACTTTGTGGAGCCGCGACAAAACATCGCCTGCGCGCGCAACACCGCAGTTCGCCATGCAACGGGCGACTTTGTGGCTTTTGTCGACGATGATGAACTGCCGGTACGGGAATGGCTGCAGAGGCTTTTCGTGACGTGTACCAGCTGCCAGGCAGACGGTGTGCTGGGCCCGGTACCGCCGCACTTCGATGAAGGCACGCCGTCATGGGTGGTCAAGAGCCGGCTGTATGAGCGGCCCGTCCATCCGACCGGCATGGTTCTGCCGTGGAGAGAATGCCGCACCGGCAACGTTCTTCTGAAGCAATCGTTGTTCGCAGGAGATGATGAACCATTCAATCCCGCATGCCTGTCCGGCGAAGACCAGGATTTCTTCCGACGCAAGATCGCCCAGGGGCACACATTCATCTGGTGCCACGAGGCTCCCGCCTACGAAGTGGTACCGCCGGTGCGCTGGCGGCGCGGGTTCATTGTCCGGCGCGGCGTCATGCGTGGAGTCTTTGCGCAGCGCAATCATGGACTGCAGCCACTGCGCGTACTGCAGGCACTGATCTCCGTTCCGCTTTACACGGCGGTGCTTCCGTTTGCGCTGATCCTCGGGCAGGCAGTCTTCATGAAGTGCGCATTCAAACTTTCCTACCACGCAGGCCGGCTCTGCGGACTGGTGGGATTCAATCCTGTTCAGCAACCCTACGTCACCTCCTAAGGAGCGGCACGATGCTTGCGGAAATGACGATGACAGAACCAAAAACTGACGGGCGCCTGGCGTGCTGCGATTCCGGCGTGTGGGTAAGCGGACGCCTGGTCAGGATCGCCCATCTCGACCTGGACAAATATGAAGCGGTTCGGGAGCCGGAAGCGGTCATCGCGGAATTGCGCAAGATGCGGCAACGCATTGACATCTTCACGTTCATCCAGGTGATGGCGAACCGGGACGAGACGTTCAGCTATCCGATGGAGATGGACAACCTTGCCATCCTGCCGGTCTCGACATTCGAGCGGTGGTGGAACGAGCAGATTCGCTCGTATCCACGAAACAGGGCGCGTCAGGCAGAAAAGCGGGGCGTCGTGATCCGGGAAGCGGAGTTCGATGACGCGCTGGCAGAAGGGATCTGGCAGGTCTACAACGAAACAAAAGTGCGGCAGGGCCGCCGCAACCGCCATTACGGCAAAGATCTGGAGACGGTCCGGCGCGAGTCGGCAACGTATCTGGACCGCAGCCTGTTCATAGCAGCTCATCTCGAAGGAAAGGTCATCGGATTCGTGAAGATGGTCTTCGACCGGGACGGCGTTCAGGCGAGCCTGATGAACATTGCCGCCATGGTTTGCCATCGCGATAAGGCGACCACCAACGCGCTGCTCGCTCATGCGGTTCGGGCATGCGCCGACCGAGGTATCCCGTACCTGATGTATCAGAACTACGAGTACGGGGACCGAGGCCCGGACAGCATGACGAAGTTCAAGGAGATTAACGGGTTCGAACGCGTTAATCTGCCGCGGTATTACGTACCGCTCACACCTCTGGGAAGAGCAGCGCTGAAATTCGGATTACACCACGGTCTTAGCCACCTTCTCCCCAAATCAGTCAGAACCAAAGCCAGAATGTGGCGAGCGGCCTGGTACACCCGCAGGATGGGGACCGAAGCCGGACTCTCCTGAGAAAGCGACCATGCCGGGTCTTGCAGGTATCATCACAAAAATGCCGCGCGGACGCGCTGAGGCGGAGTTGTCCCGCATGCTCAGCACGCTGCGCCACGAGGCGTCCTATTCCATCGGGAAGTGGGTGGACGAGGACTGCGGCGTGTATGTGGGCTGGTCGGCGCGCGCCGGAGCCTTCGATCAGGGAATGCCGCTGCGCAACGAGCGCGGCGACATGGTTCTCGCGTTCGCAGGCGAGGAATACCCCGATCCCGAATTGCGGGCGCAGCTAAAGCAACGCGGCCATGACTTCGATCCAGAGGGACCGTCGTATTTGGTTCACACGGCCGAGGAGTTCGCGGAGTTCCCCAAAAACCTGAACGGGCGCTTCCATGGAATCCTGATCGACACCAAAGCCTCGGGAGGTATGTTGTTCAACGACCGCTACGGCATGCAGCGGCTCTACATTCACGAAGCGCCCGAGGGCCTGTACTTTGCCGCCGAAGCAAAGGCGATTTTGGCAGTGCTTCCGGAGCTGCGCCGTATCGATGAGCGGAGCCTGGGCGAATTTGTTTCGTGCAGCTGCGTTCTGGAAAACAGAACGCTGTTTCAGGGAATTGAGGCACTGCCTCCCGGCTCTGCGTGGCGATTCCAGCGCGGCGAGGTACAGTCGAAGAGCAAGTACTTCCTGCCATCGGAATGGGAAGACCAGGGACCGCTCGACCCGCAGGAGTATTACGAGCAGGTGCGACAGGTCTTCTCCCGCAACCTGCCGCGGTATTTTGACGGACCGCAGCGTGTGGCCATGTCGGTGACCGGAGGCCTGGACACGCGGATGATCCTGGCGTGGGCGAAGAATCAGTCCGAGCCGCTTCCCAGCTACACGTTTGGCGGCCCGTATCGCGAGTGCGGTGATGTAAAGATTGGGCGGGAGGTAGCGCAGGCCTGCGGAATGCCCCATCAGGTCATTCCCGTCGGCACGGAGTTCCTCACGCAGTTTGCCCGGTATGCCGAACGGGCGGTCTTCCTCAGCGACGGATGCGTGGGAGTCAATCGCGCAGCGGATCTGTACGTCAACGAGGTTGCTGCGAAAATCGCGCCGGTGCGCATGACCGGCAATTACGGCAGCGAGATCCTTCGCCACCTGCGCGCCTTCAAGCCGGTCGATCCGATGCCGGGCGTGTTCCTGCCGGAAATGCTGTCGCAGATTGAACGCGCCAAGCAGACCTACAGTGGATTATTTGACGGCCACGCAGTATCATTCACGGCATTCCGGCAGGCGCCGTGGTACCAATACAGCCTGCTGTCGCTGGAACAGACGCAGCTTGCGGTTCGATCGCCGTTTCTGGACAACGACCTGGTGCGCACCGCATTCCGGAAGAAGAACTCGGGCGTGGTGAAAAGCGATCTGTTCGAAGAAAGCGACGAGTGCACGCGGCTGATCGCCGATGGCAGTCCGGATCTGCACCGTATTCCAACCGACCGCGGGCTCGGCGGCGATGGCAACTGGACAGCCGCGCTGCAACGGGCATGGCTGGAGTTTACGTTCAAGGCGGAATACGCCTATGACTATGGCATGCCTCAGTGGCTGGCAAGAACTGATCACGCGCTGTCCGCATTCCAGCTGGAAAGGCTCTTCCTGGGACGCCACAAGTTCTGCCATTACCGCGTCTGGTACCGGGATCAGCTGGCTGCTTATGTGCGGGCAGTTTTGCTGGACGACCGAAGCCTCTCCCGGCCTTACGTGAACGGGAAGGCGTTGGAATTGATGGTGAAGCGACACATTAAGGGCGATCGCAACTACACCACTGAAATTACAAAGCTGCTCACTCTGGAACTGATCCATCGCGTGTTCGTGGAACACGACTAAGCAATCCCGCTAACCGCTTCCTTTTTGCCATGCACGCTGCCGCGCTGATCCTGACGATTTTGTTTTCTCTGTGGCTGGTCGTGCGCGATTGCCGTAAGCGACGCTCCGTCAGTGCCGCGGTCTGGATACCGATTGCTCTCTTGCTGATCCTCGGTTCGCGGCCTGTGTCGTTGTGGATGACTGGCGGACAAGTTGTCGTCAATGAGATGGGGAATGAAGTCGCGACCAGTCCCTACGATCAGATCTTTCACCTGCTCATTCTGACCAGTTCTGTGGCCATTGCCACTGCGCGCCACTTCAAATGGACGAAGCTGCTGTCGGGAAACAAAGCGCTGGTCCTCTTCTATTTGTTCTTTTTCGCCAGCGTACTCTGGTCCGGAGATCCGGAGGGTTCCCTGAAACGGGTCATCAAAGACAGCGGGCTGCTGTACGTGGGCGCATTGCTGTTCACCGAGCGCGACCCGCTACTTTCGATTCGGTCAGTTTACTTCCGCTGTGCCGCCATTCTGATTCCTGTTTCCGTCGTCTTCATCAAGTTTTTCCCCGACTATGCGCGCGCCTATACCGTAGCGGGGGAGATTATGGTCACCGGCGTGACGACTCAGAAGAACTCGTTGGGGGAAATTGTTCTGATCTTTACGCTCATGCTCCTGTGGGACAGCGCGGAGAGCATGCGCCAGGGCTCGCGCCTGTACTGGAAGCGGATGCCGTGGGATCGGCTTATCCTGATCGCGATGGGCATGTGGCTGCTGTATGAGTCGCAGAGCAAGACGGCACTGCTCTGCATTATCGTCGGCTCCACTCTACTCCTGCGAATCGGCAAGTTCGCATCGCGAGCTGCAAATCGGTTGGTGCTGACCTCCGCGCTGGCGCTTCCCTTCCTTATCTTGTTTTCGCAGCGATTCAGTTCGGTCATCGCTCCGGTGGTTGAGGCGCTCGGCAGAAATATGACTTTCACTGGGCGGACCGACATATGGCAGCACATCACCCTGAAGACCGTGAATCCGCTGATCGGCGCAGGCTTCTGGAATTTCTGGGGAGGACCGGGCGGATACGCCATCAGCCTCGAGATGCACACACCGGTTCCGAATGCCCACTGCGGTTACTACGACATGTACATCGATGGCGGCTTTATCGGGATTGCTCTGCTCTTTAGCTTGCTTTTGTTCAGCGGGCTTTACATATGCAGGCAAATGGAGAAGAAGACTGCCGATGCGGACCGGTTCCACCGAATCCGCCTGGCGTTTCTCGTCGTCGCGATCATCTATAACCTCTCGGAAACGACCTGGGGACGGATCGGGCCAATGTGGCTGACGACGCTGCTGATGATCGTCGAATATCCGCGACCGCTTAGGCCGGTGACGGTTCGAGCCCGCGCCAGCAACCGCCCTGAGGTTTTCGCAACACCCGAGGAAGTCTGTGCACATCTCTGAATCGGTGGATCGCCCCGGCAGTCTGGTGGTCCGTCCCCGCATGAATTTTCGGCCGAAAAGCACGCTGATCGTGGCGGGATTGCTGATGGTCTGCCTTCATGCAGCGCTGCTGTTCCTTGTGATTCCGCATTTCAAGGGCGGCTCGGCGGCTCCGGTTAATCTGCAGGGCAGCCCGGACGAGTACGATCAGCTGGCGATTAACCTCGTATCCGGTCATGGCTACCGTTTTTATCCGGACACAGCGAGAACGGCGATGCGCGAGCCTGGGTATCCGCTGTTCCTCGCGGGCATCTTTGAGCTGTTCGGCACCGGGTACGCCGCTGGGAGGGTCTGCAACCTGCTGCTGGCTTTTGGCACCGCGGGCATGATGGCGCCGCTCGCTCGAAGGCTCATACCGGCGGGCGCGAGCCGGTTTCCCTATGTTTACTGGCTGCCGTCCCTCCTGTATTTGGTTCACCCAGGAACAATCGTGGCGGAGAGCCGGGCCGGCGTGGAGATTCCTTTTGCATTTCTGCTTGTCTGCCTGATGTGGCTGATTTGCAGGGCAGTGGAACTCAGAAACACCTGGTATTACGCAACCGCCGGCCTGGTACTGGGAGTAACGGTGCTGATGCGCAGCACGCCCATCCTTTTTCCGCTGTTTCTGCTCGGGTACCTGCTGATCCGCAACAGCGCCGCGAGCCGGGCGCGCACGCTGGTGATCCAAGTCGCCGTGATGATGCTCACCTGCTTTGCCGTTCTCAGCCCCTGGATAGCGAGAAACTTCGCCCTCACAGGACAATTTATTCCGACGGCCGACGTGCTGGGAGTATCAGCACAGGCCGGACAGTACATCAATGAGCATCTGTTCGATGGAAAGCCATTCTGGCTGCTGGACCGGGAGGCCGCGCGCGAGCGAGACAGCATTGCTCTGCGGGCAGGCTACAAGTTTGAAGACGGAGCACAGGGTTATTACCAGACGTTTTACAAAACCAGCGATGAACTGGCGTTTTCTCACGAGCTGGCGCATATGGTGACGCGGAAATACGAAGGTCATCCCTGGCTGTTCGTGAGGACTGTTGGGCAGAACCTGTTCAACTTTTGGTTTGCGGGCAAGGTCTGGGCGACAACGGCGATCAACGCCGTCATTCAGATTCCGTACTTGCTGTTCGCCGTGGTCGGCTTCCGCTATGCGCGGCGCGGGGAAGGAAGCCACGTTGCCGGCATTCTGGCGCTCTTTATTGCCTACATGATGGCTGTTCATGCTCCCGTCCTTGCACAGGCGCGTTACAGTGTCCCGCTGATCCCGTTATTGTCACTGCTGTCCGGTGTCGGAGTACTGACTGCGTGTGTGCAAGTGCGCTCCGCGCGGACGATGCACAGCGCGGAACCCGCGGCGCCCGCAACAGCGATGCATTCGTAAGTAGCTCCGCGACTTCAGATATCACAGCTCATGTTATTCAACTCCATTGAATTCGCATTCTTCTTCCCTGTGGTGACGGCGGTTTATTTCCTGCTGCCTCAGCGGTGGAGAACGCTGTGGCTACTGGCGGCAAGCTGTGTGTTCTACATGGCCTTTATTCCGGCCTATATCTTCATCCTTCTTGTCACGATCCTGATCGACTATGCAGCGGGGATTTACATCGAACGAGCCAGTGAGGAGGGCAGGAAGCATGCGCTCTTACTGGTCAGCATCATCAGCACGTGCACGGTGCTGTTCATTTTCAAGTACTGCGCGTTCTTCGTGGACAGCTTTGTTGGCGCTGCGCACCTGATTGGATGGAACCTGCCGACGCCGCTGATCAGTATCATCCTGCCGATCGGGCTCTCCTTCCATACCTTCCAGAGCCTTGCGTACGTGGTAGAGGTTTACCGAGGCAATCAGAAGGCGGAGCGGGATTTCGTGACGTACGCAACCTACGTCATGTTCTTCCCGCAGCTGGTTGCCGGTCCCATCGAGCGGCCGCAGAATTTGCTGCATCAGTTCAGGGAGCGGCACACCTTCGATCACGTCAATGTGACAGCGGGACTGAAGCGAATGGCCTGGGGCTTCTTTAAGAAGCTGGTGGTCGCTGATCGTCTGGCGCTGTATGTGAACGACGTTTACGGAGCTCCGCAGAACTACAACGGGCTGCAACTCAGCGTGGCCACCGTGTTCTTCGCTTATCAGATCTACTGCGACTTTTCCGGATACTCCGATATTGCGATTGGGGCGGCACAGGTGCTGGGCTTCCGGCTGATGGAGAATTTCAGAACGCCCTACTACTCGCTTTCCGTTTCGGAATTCTGGCGGCGCTGGCATATTTCGCTTTCAACCTGGTTCAAGGACTACGTCTATATTCCTCTTGGCGGAAAGCGGGTCGGCAAGGCACGGCACATTCTGAACCTGCTCATCACGTTCACCGTAAGCGGCCTGTGGCACGGCGCCAACTGGACCTATGTGATCTGGGGCGCTCTGAACGGCGTGTACCTGGTTCTTGGTTCGCTGACCAAAAGCTGGCGCGACAGATTCTTTGCAATTTTCGATCTGAATGCGAACACGGTCAGCCGGCGAACCATCATGCTGCTGAGCACTTTCGTTCTGACCTGCGCCGCGTGGATTGTGTTTCGCGCCCGGAACATGGGAGACGTGGCCTACATCGCAGGGCATCTCGGACGCGGGTGGAATTTTCATCAGCTCTCCACCGATCATTTCCTGCTCCGGCAATTCCCTGTCGCGGTGGCTTCGCTGGTCGTGCTCGAGGCGGGTCAGCTGCTGCAGGGGGGGCGCATCTCCATTCCTCAGTTTGTCGGCCGCGCGCCGATGGCGGCTCGCTGGGCTGTGTACATCGGAATGGTGATGACAGTGGTGATGTTCGGTGTCTACCGGAAGATGCAGTTCATTTACTTCCAGTTCTGAAGAAGCCATGAAAGAGTTTGCATACGGGACAACGGTGCCGGGCGAGGTGGAATACTCGGTGGCGGCCGAGGTGGAACGAGAGCGGACGCAGGGCGATACCGCCTCGGCCGTAAGCCCCCGCGATTCTGTGTTGCGCCTTGCGTGTTTCTGCGCGCTGTTCATCGCCGCAGCCGTTTTGATGGGGGCGCTCATCAGCACCGGGCTGCGCAGCGTGAAAACCTCGTCGTACGGAGCATGGAACCGGGTGATGCAGGGACGCGTGAACGCGGACATCGTGATCTCAGGGTCCTCACGCGCCGCCTATCACTATGATCCGCGGGCGATCGAGGCGGCAACGGGGCTGAGCGCCTACAATCTCGGCCGCGCCGGCACGCAGACTGACGT
>Ga0070735_10001508_pt1 | contig 22478 bp, 23 predicted proteins | sample Coa_R1_FD_66443 | JGI IMG/M metagenome (GOLD analysis project Ga0070735, IMG submission 66443) | Surface soil microbial communities from Centralia Pennsylvania, which are recovering from an underground coalmine fire - Coalmine... | ecosystem: Environmental > Terrestrial > Soil > Unclassified ...
GAGAGGAGGCCGCCCGTGGACGCTGCCACCGAGGCGTTCCTCGCGCACCGCAACCTGCTGTTCACCGTGGCCTACGAGATGCTCGGCTCGGCCGCCGACGCCGAAGACGTGCTGCAGGAGACCTGGCTGCGGTGGGCGGGCGTGGACCTGGGCACCGTCCATGACCAGCGCGCCTACCTGGTCACGATCACCACCCGGCAGGCGCTGACCCGGCTGCGCACGCTGGGCCGCCGCAAGGAGTCCTACGTCGGGCCGTGGCTGCCCGAGCCGCTGCTGACCACGCCCGACGTGGCCGCGGACGCCGAGCTGGCCGAGGCCGTCTCGATGGCGATGCTGCTGGTGCTGGAGACCCTCACCCCGGCCGAACGCGCGGTGTTCGTGCTCCGCGAGGTGTTCGACATGGCCTACGAGGAGATCGCCGGGGCCGTGGGCAAGACCCCGGCCGCGGTCCGCCAGATCGCCCACCGGGCCCGGGCCCACGTCGCCGCGCGCCGACCCCGCGGGACGGTCTCCGCGGCGCAGACCCGCGACGCGCTTGAGGCGTTCCAGCGGGCGGCGCAAACCGGCGACCTGCAGGGCCTGCTCGACATCCTCGCGCCCGACGTCGTCCTGCTCGGTGACGGCGGCGGGGTGGTGCAGACCGTCGCGCAGCCCATCACCGGGGCCAGCAAGGTGGCCCGTCTGCTCATCGCCGGGCTGGGCCGGATCGCGGCCGCGGTCACGATGCAGCCCGCGCAGGTCAACGGCTACCCGGCGCTGATCCTGCGGCTGGACGGCGAGCTCGACACGGTCATCGCGGTACGCATCGACGAGGGCCTGATCACCGGGCTGTACGCGGTGCGCAATCCGGAGAAGCTGTCGCGGATGGCGCGGGAGACCATCCTGCGCCGCTGACCCGGGTGGAACTCACTCGGGTGGCGGGACGCCATCGATGGCGGCCAGGCGGCGGGCGACGGCCAGGACCCAGGGAATGCCGAGCAGGATCACCAGCGCCAGGCCGAGGACCAGCGGGGCCGGCCGGAGGGCGCCCAGGACGAGGCAGGCCACGGCCACGGCGGCGCTGGTCCGGGCGAGCGGCGCGTACCGGCCGCGGTCCCAGGCGGGCAGGCCCGCGGCGAGCAGCATCGTCGCGCCCAGCACGACGGCGGCGCCCGCGCACAGGATCCACGCCGTGGCGGCCGGGGTCCGGCCGTCGTGGGCGTGGTCGACCAGGGTGACCATGGCCGCGCCCATCGCGGCGACGGCGGCGGTGAGCGGCAGGTGGCCGAGGACCCACCACAGGCTGGCCCGCCGTTCGGGCCGAGGGCGGCGCCCGCCGGCGAAGTCGAAGTAGGTCCACCAGGCGCCGAAGCCGATCACCACGGCGACCAGCCCGACGGCGAGGGTGAGCCCGCTGACCGGCTGGCCGGACAGGCCGGCGACCACGCCGGTGAGGGTCTCGCCGAGCACGATGATGATGAACGCCCCGAACCGCTCGGTGAGCGAGTCGGTCACGATCAGCGCGGCCGCCTGCGCCTGGCTGGCGGTCAGCAGGATCGCGGCGAACCCGGCCACGTAGGCGGCATCCAGCGCGCCCCAGGCGGGGTCGCGGTCGCCGGCCGGGAGCAGGGCGGTGACGGCCAGCAGGACGGCGCAGGCCGCGGTCCCGGTGACGAACAGCCGGCTGGCCCGGCGGTATTCGGGGCGGTCGCCGCGCGCGGCGAGCAGCCAGAGGACGGCCAGCACCGCGAACAGCACCGCCGCGGCCACGGCGAACGCCGCGCCCCGCGCCCCGCCCGCCTCCGGGATGAAGGCGCCCATGGCGGCGAGGATCAGGATCTGCAGCAGGAACGTGCTGCGGGCCCGGGCGTCCTCGTGGCCGTGCAGTTCGTGATGCAGGCTGCCGTTGGCCCAGGCGATCCAGACCAGCGTGAACACCGCGGCGAACTCGCCGAGCCCGGACCAGGTCAGGTGCCCGGCCAGCCGGTGCGCGGCCTGGGCCACCAGCACGACCACGGCCAGGTCATAGAAGAGCTCGAGCGGGCCGACCGCCCGTTCCCGCGGCTGCTCGCCGTGGCGGCGGGGCGGCTGCCACAGCGAACGGCGCAGCCGGGCCCAGCGCTCCCGGCGGGGCGCCGCGGCGGTGACCGGACCGGCGCCGGTCACGGGCCGCTTACCGCTGCCGCCGGGCGGGCCGGGGCCGCGGCGACCGCGTAGAACGGATTCTCCGGCTGGTAGGAGTCGCCCACCACGGTGAGCCCCGCGGCGTGCAGGGCGGCGGCGAGGTCCGCCCGGCGGAACGGCGTGAAGTCCAGCACGTACCGGCGGTGCGTCAGCGCCGAGTCGCTTTCCTCGAACAGCAGGACGATCTCGGCCCGGCACGGCGTGCCGAAGTCCTCGGGAATGGTCCAGATGTACAGCGAGCAGGACCGGATGCCCCGGCGCTCGATCACGTGGCGGCCGGGCACGATCCGCGGCCGGGACCGGTAGAGGTGCTCCCAGTTCCGGGAGTCGATGACCAGGACGCCGCCGGGGCCGAGCACCTGCTTGAGGCCCTCGAGGGAGGCGGTCATGGCCGGGCGGGTGGCGGTGTGGACGATGGCATTGCCCAGGCACAGCACCAGGTCGAACGGGCCGGGCACCCGCCGCGGCAGGTCCTGCCAGGTCGACTGCGTGACCTCGATCGGGAAACCGGACTGCGCGCAGCGCCGCCGGGCCTCGGCGACCATGCTGGCGCTGCCGTCGGAGGCGGTGACGTCGAAGCCCCGCCGCGCCAGGGCCAGCGCGTCCGCGCCGATGCCGCACGCGCTGTCCAGGACCCGCGCGCCCGGCGGCAGGGCGGCCAGGATCGGCTCCAGGAGATCCCGGCTGCCCGGTGACGTCGCGCCGACCGGGCCGGCGCTGCCGATGGCCTCGTCACCGAACAGCCACTCGTAGTCGCGGGCCAGGTCGGTATAGGAGTCATCCACGGTCACAGTCTGGCACCGGCGCGGATCAGGCTGACGTGGAAGTGGTACCACGGCCGTTCGGGAAAAATAAAAGAATTGTGCCGAACGGGCCGTGGTCCGTGCGGCCGGTCCGGGTTACGTGTCTTTCTGGCGGTATTGAAGCCGGCGCCGCGCCATTTCGCAGACGCCATTGCGTTCATTTTCCGCGGCGGCCTGCCGGGCGTCATCGAGATCGGCCGGCGTCAGCAGGGCGTTGGCGAGCAGGAAATCGGCGAGATCGCGGGCGTGGCCGCGTTCGGACCAGATGAAACCCTGCAGCAGCTTCTTGTAATCCGATACCGCGCCCTCTCCGCTCAGGTCCAGGGCGATGACCACGTTCATCATCGGCACCGTCTGCGGGGCGGCCAGGCCCAGGATGTACTCCTGGTAGTAGTAGGCCATGGCCAGGCGCGCGGTCGTGTTGCGCTCGAAGTAGCCGCGCACCCGGGCGACCGCGTCGTCCCGGGGCTCGGCGACGCGCCGGACGACCGTCGCGGCCCGGGTGGTCGGGCTCTGCTCGCCGTCCGCGGTGACCGGGTCGGAGCGGCGGGCCGGGGCGTCCAGCCGCAGCGCCAGGACCCAGTCGCCGACGCTGACCAGCCACGAGCCCTCCTTGAGGGTCACCGGCAGCGCCTCGTAGCGGGCCGGGGCGACCGGCAGGACGTGGCAGGCGGTCCGGCGCACGGCCTCGGCGGCGGCCGGCGTCCCCAGCGTCCCCGGCGTTCTCGGGGTCCCCGGCGTTCTCGGGGTCCCTGGGGTCCCCGGCGGCCGCGGCGCCAGGTAGACCCGGTAGGTGGTGTCCCGGCTGAACAGTTCCCAGCGGCGGTGGACGTAGCGCAGGCCCGCGCAGCGCGGGGCGCGGTGCAAGGTGAGGTCCTCGTCACCGCTGAGCAGGCGCCGGTCCAGCCAGGTGATCTCATCAGGTCGACAGCTCACCCACTCGCCGAGCGCCGCTGACCACAGGAAAAGCCGGCCAGTCGCCACCGCGTCGCCACTCCCGGAGGACGGCGCGCGCAGGGCCCGGCCGTCCCGTGTTGCCACGTCTGGAATGACTATTGTCGCATCAGCCGATCTTGACCCGGGACAGCAGCGCGTCGGGGTTCACGCCCCAGCGGATCGCGTCGCCGTCGCTGAGCGGCTGCTCCCCCGCGACCGGGGCGCCGTTGAGGGTGAGGCCGTTCCGGCCCTGGTTGGAGATCCACCAGCGGCCGTCGGAGAAGGTGAACGTCGCGTGCTCCCGGGACACGGTCAAGATGTCGGGGAGCACAAGCTCGACGGACCCGCGCCCGGCGCGGGCGCCGGAGACCCGGGTTTCCGCCACCGTGGACCCGGTGACCAGCCGCAGCAGCGGGATGGGCTCGGGGGCCGGTTCCATCATCGTGACCATGCCCCCGCCGACGGTCAGGTCCGGCCCCCACGCGCGGGTGCCCGACTCGGCGTAGACGGGCTGCGCGGCGGAGTAGGCCCACTGCGGCACGTCGTCCGCGTCCGGGCCGCCGGCGCCCAGCTGGTCGCCGGCGCTCGCGAGATCCGCCTGGCGGAGGCGGTAGCGGCCCGGCGGGACGGACCCGGCCCCGATCACGTGCACCGCGGGCCGTTCCGGCCGGGCGAAGCGGGCCCCGTAGCCGGCCACCCGCTCGGTGTAGACCTCGGTCATGCTGGCGTTGAGCACGCCGAGTTCCATGCGTTCGCACAGGAAGCGGAGGTCGTCGGGGTTCAGCTGGAGCTCGACGAGGTTCGGCGCGAGGAGCGCCCCGCTGGGGGTGATCACGAACACGTCGGGCAGGTGCCGCATGGCGAGGTTCAGCACGTCCTGCCCGTCGCGCCACGGCCGGGAGGCCAGCCGCCGCAGCCACGGATGATCCCTGGTGACGCCCAGGGCCCGCAGGCCGGTCACGCCCGCGCCGGCCAGCGCCGCGATCACCACGAGCACCACGGTGGCCGAGACGACCGAGCCCGTCACCAGCTCCAGGACCACCCAGCACGTCGCGACGCCGCCCGCGGCCAGCCAGCGCTGGCGGCTGCGCCGGCGCAGCGGCGGGCGCGCCGGCTGCCTGCCTCCCGTCATCGAGCACCGTCCTTGACCCGTATGAATCGCCTGTTCAGGCCGTCCCCGAGACCGAGGATGCGGGCCGGTGCCGTCGCGCGTCAACAGATCAGGGGCAGCTTCCAGAAACCTGGAAATCCGCGCGCTTCCAGGTTTCTGGAGAATGCGCGGGCGGCGGTCCCTTTCGGGCTTTGCGTGGGTAGGCTCCGGGCACCGCGAGGAGGTTTTGATGCATATCGGGTCGGCGATTCTTATTCTCTGGCTGATCATCGGCGGGTTCGCCGCGAGCGCGCGCGGCGATTACGGCGGCGCGGTCAATTGCAGCCGGACGGCGACGGCCGCGACGACGATTCTGGCCGGGCCGCTCAATTACCTGGGCGTGGACCCGCGCATCGACTGCACGGTGGCGCATCCCAGCAATTGACGGCTTTATGTCTTACGTCCGGAGCAGGCCGGTGACGCCGCGGCGGCGGGACCGGGTGGTCTGGGCGGTCAGGGCGGCGGCGATCAGGGCCAGGATCAGCCCGGCCGGGAGGGCGAGCGCGGCCAGGTCGGGGTGGTAGCTGACGGTCGCGCCGGCCCCGGTGAAGACCGACAGGTCCAGGGCCGGGGCGATCAGGGCGGGCAGGGCCAGGGCGCATCCGGCCGCCGCGGCGAACGCGGCGAGGACCGCGGGCAGCGCCATCAGCAGCACGAGCCGGGTGTCGCGGTCGTAGCCCATGACGGCGAGCCGGGCCAGGGTCAGCTCCCGGTCCCGGGCGCCCAGGGTCAGGCCGAAGGCCACGTTGAGCAGGGCCAGGCCGGCGGCGATGACGGCGGTCAGCGTCATCAGCAGCGCCGCGGCGTGCTGCAGCGGCGCGCTGCCCAGGCCGTTCAGCACGTCGCTGCGGTAGGAGAGGGTGGCGGGGGGCAGGAGCTCGCTGACCAGCTTGGCGAGCTTGGCGTGGTCGATGTCCGGGCCGGTGATCAGCGCGAGGTTGGGCACCGGCCGGCCGAGGGCGCCGGGCAGGGTGCGCATCGGCATGAGCACGAACATGCCGCCGGCCGGCTCGGCCGGCGTCCTGGTCACGATCCCGGCCACCCTGATCGTGATCGGCCCCATCAGGTACTGCGAGGTCAGCTGGACGGCCCCGGTGCCCAGGACCGCCGCCGCGGACGGCGAGGCGAGCACCGGGATGACGGTGTTCGGCGCTGGCGCGGCTTGCGCGGGGCCGGCTGACGCGGCTGGCGTGGCTGGCGCGGGGCCGGCTGACGCGGCTGGCGCGGGGCCGAAGGCGCTCGCCGGGACGCGGGGGAACGGGGTGTCCGCGGTCACCGCGGCGTACCCGGCCGGATCGACCTCGGCCACGGTGAGCTGGTGCTGCCCCTGCGGGGTCAGCCAGGCGGTGGTCCACACCGCGGTGACGTGCCGCACGCCGGGGACGGCGCTGATCTGCTGCCGGACCGCGGGCGTGATGTCGTAGGCGGCGCCGTTGGTGTCGATGACGGCGTCGGCGCCGGTGGCCTGCCAGGAGTAGGCGATCTGCCCGGCGGCGATCGAGCCGTTGACCATGCCGCCGAACGCCGCCAGGGTCAGCGCGAGGACCAGGGTGAAGGCGGGCAGCGCGGTGGCCGTCCGGCGTTCGAGCGCGCCGGCCAGGCCGACGTAGCCGGCCACCCCGCCGCGGCGCCGCCAGAGCGGCAGCAGCGCCCTGATGGCCAGCGGGTACCCGCGCAGCGCGAGCAACGCGGCGGGGACGGCCACCAGGACCGGGGCGGCGGTCAGGTACCAGTTGGTCCCCCCGGACGGCGAGAGTCCCTGGCCCCGCAGCACGACCAGGCCCGCGACCGCGGCGGCGCACAGGGTCAGGCCCGCCACCAGGCGGCGCTGGGCGGCCACCGAGGCCCGGCGGGTCCTGGTCTCCGGGGTCAGGATGAGCGCGGGGTTGACCGTGCGCGCGGGCCTGCGGTGCCGCCAGAGCGCGATCAGCGGCGGCCCGGCCAGCGCGACCGCGAGCACCGCGGCGCCCTGCCGCCAGTCGGCCTTGATGCTGCTGCCCTTGACGACCGCCAGGTCCAGGCCGGCGCCGGCCGCGGCGGCCACGATGAGGGCGGGCGCGATGCTCCCGAGCAGCAGCGCCGCGATCTGGCGGTTGGCGGCCCCGCGGTGGCGGAGCAGGACCAGGTCGTCGAACCGGCGGGCCACCACCATCGTGGCCGCGGCGAGCAGGACCACCACCACGATCGCCGCCAGGCTCGCGAACAGCACCAGCAGCACGGCCTGCACCGCGGTCTGGGCGGCGATGAAGGCGGTCAGCGTGTCGGTCATCGGCTCGGAGACCACGAGTTCGGACGCCAACGGGGCCAGGCTGCCCGACGCGGGCGAGGCGGCGGCGACCGCCAGGTCGTTCACGAAGGCCTGGGCCTGGTCCGCGCTCACCTGGCCGGTCGCCACGGGAAACTCCCAGTCCAGCCGCATGAACTCGCAGCCGGTGCTCACCGCCGGGCAGAACGCGCGCTGCAGCGCGACGAGCTGGCCCGGGTCGGCCAGGGCTCCGGCCAGGACGCTGAACTGATCCGACTTCAGGTTCTCGGTCAGGTCGGGCCGGGCGATGAGCGGGTCGGTGATCCAGAAGGTCGAGGCCGGGTCGCGGGCCCGGACGATCGCGGTGACCAGGAGCGTGATCGGGCCGTGGGTGCTGGTGAGCCGCAGGCGGGCGCCGGGGCGCAGCGCGTACCGGCTGGCGATCTGCTGGGTGACGGCCACGCCCACCTGGCCGGCCGGGATCGCGGCGGCGTCGATCCGTCCGGCCAGGACCTGGACGTGGCTGGCCAGCTGCTCGCGGTAGGTGACCTCGAGCTGCGGGTGGTACCCGACCGGCAGCGGGCCCGTCCCGGACTGGACCGCGTGCAGGTTGGTGGTCAGGGCGGCCCAGCTGCCGGGGGCGAGCGGCACCGAGGCGGCCAGGCCGCTGGCCAGGGAGCTGGTGGCGGCGGAGAAGTCATCCTCGTTGAGGACCGGCTGACCGGTGAAGCCGTTGGTGAACACGTTCCAGCTCGCGTCGATCCCGATCACGTTGCCCAGCGGCCCGCGCCGGTCCAGCGCCTGGTGCAGCGCCTGCGTGCGCAGCCGCAGGCTGATCGCGGGCCCGGCCATGGCGGCGAACACGCAGCCGCACACCAGCAGGGCCAGCGCAAGCGTGCTCCCGGTTGCGACGCCCGCTCTCCGGCCGCGCCCCCGGTGGCCTGTCCCTGTCACTGTCCCTGTCCCTGTCCCGATACTCCGACTATCCAGCCGGGAGCGGGCCCGCGGAAGCGTGGCCAGGCAATCTGTTGCCCTACTGTGTCCTGGCTGCCGCGCTGGGTCCTGGCCTGGAGTGCAACTACGTCGTTGTGGCAACGATGCAGTCCGGTGTGCGTGGTTGCGGCAACGACGTAGTGGGCGTTCGCCGATAATCCGTTGCCCGCCGTGGTGCGCGTCGCCGATGATGGCGGCCATGGCCACGACCCGGCGAGCCGACATGTTCACCGCGGACGGCAAGCCGTCTGACGACGATCCCCGCGAGCACCGGATACGGCTGGGCGACGAGCGCACCACCCTGACCGAGGCGCTGCGCGGGATGCGCCTCACCCTGGAACTGAAGTGCGAAGGCCTGGACGCGCAGGCCATGGCGCGGCGTTCGGTGGAGCCGTCGACGATGTCGCTGCTCGGGCTGGTGCGGCACCTGGCCGAGACCGAGCGGGCCACGTTCCGCGTGCTGCTGGCGGGACAGGACGTGCCCCGGCTCTACATCTCCCCGGCTGACCGCGACGGTGACTTCGACGGCGCCGTGCCCGACCCCGAGGTGGTCACGCAGGCCTGGCAGGCCTGGCGGGCCGAGGTGGATTTCGCCACCCGGTTCGTGGCCGAGGCGCCCAGCCTCGACATCACCGGAGACGACCCGGACAATCAGCACGGCAGCGGCGGCGGGGCGATGTCGCTGCGCGAGGCGCTGGTCGGGATGATCGAGGAGTACGCCCGCCACATGGGCCACGCCGACCTGCTCCGCGAGCGGATCGACGGGCGCATCGGCCAGTAATGCCCGTGGCTAGCTGGCGCCGCCAGGGCCGAACAGGTGCAGCCCGGCCGCCCCGGGCAGCCAGTCCAGGGTCTTCTCGAAGCGGACGGTCGTACCCTGGCGTTCGTTCCCGGTCAGCTGCAGGTTGTCGACCACCGCATTGATGATCTTCAGGCCGCGGCCGTGCTCGGCGGTGGCGGCGGGCCAGGGACCGGCGCCTGGTCCGCTGCCGTTCGGCACGGGCTTACCGGCATTGACGACCTCGATGGCGCACGTCCCGCTGCCGGCGCGGACCTGCACCTGGTAGTCCTCGCCCGGCCCGGCGTGCTGAACGACGTTGGCGCAGGCTTCGCTGAGCGCGAGCGCGATGTCGGCCCGCGTGTCCGGCGTGACCCCGAGGGTGTGCAGGCATCCGTCGAGGACCTGGCGGCTGACCGGCACGCTGGCGGCGTCCCGGGGCAGGTGCAGCACCATCGTGATTTCCATGCATCCACCTCCGGCTGGGGACTGCCTGCCATCACTAGTGCCTCGGCCCGGCCGTTCCAAACCCGATGTCAGGGGTGCGGCGGAGCAGGTCAGAAAGTATGAAGCAGGTCACATTAATCGCCGCAGACCGGGTAGTGGGTCTCGCCTATCGTCGCCCGAGCGCGGAGGTGGGGCTTGCTTAGGCTTCATGTCAACCCCTTCGACTACACGATCCTGGGCATCTACTTCGCCCTGGTCATAGCGATCGGGGTGATCGCCAGGCGGGCGATCGCCACCAGCGAGGACTTCCTGCTGTCCGGCCGGTCGCTGCCGGCGTGGGTGACCGGCCTGGCCTTCATCTCCGCCAACCTCGGCGCGATCGAGATCCTGGGGATGGCCGCGAACGGCGCCCAGTACGGCTTGCCGACGGTGCACTTCTACTGGATCGGCGCGGTCCCGGCGATGGTGTTCCTCGGCGTTGTCATGATGCCGTTCTATTACGGGTCCCGGGTGCGCAGCGTGCCCGAGTTCCTGCTCCGGCGGTTCAACCCGGCCACCCACCTGTTCAATGCCCTGACGTTCGCGCTGGCCGCGGTGCTGATCGCCGGGGTGAACCTGTACGCCCTGGCCCTGGTCATCCACGCGCTGATCGGCTGGCCAACCTGGCTGTCGATCGTCGTCTCCGCGCTGTTCGTGCTGGCCTACATCACGCTCGGCGGCCTGTCCGGCGCGATCTACAACGAGGTGCTGCAGTTCTTCGTGATCATTGCCGGGCTCGTCCCGCTGGTGATCATCGGGCTGCACAGCGTCGGCGGCTGGAGCGGCCTGCAGGCCAAGATCGATCACACCAAGCTGGGCGCCGGCGCCTTCTCGAGCTGGGGAGGCGTCGGGACCGGGCACTGGACCAACCCGCTCGGCGACTGGATCGGCATCGTCTTCGGGCTCGGCTTCGTCCTGTCGTTCGGCTACTGGACCACGAACTTCGCCGAGGTCCAGCGGGCCCTGTCGGCCAAGGACCTGTCCGCGGCCCAGCGGACGCCGCTGATCGGGGCCTACCCGAAGATCTTCATTCCCGCCCTGACCATCATTCCCGGCCTGATCGCGCTGGTCGTCGTCCCCAAACTGGGCGGCGCCAATATCAGCTACAACGACGCCATCCCGGCGCTGATGGGCAAGTACCTGCCGAACGGCGCGCTCGGCGTGGCGCTGGCCGGCCTGCTGGCCGCGTTCATGGCGGGCATGGCGGCCAACGTCAGCTCGTTCAACACCGTCTTCACCTACGACATCTGGCAGACCTACATCAGGAAGGGCCGGCGGGACCGGTACTACCTGCGGGTCGGCCGGGTGGTGACCGTGGTCGGCATCCTGATCGGGATCGGCACGGCGTTCATCGCGTCCGGCTACAGCAACATCATGAACTACATCCAGTTGCTGTTCTCCTTCTTCAACGCGCCGCTGTTCGCCACGTTCATCCTGGCCATGTTCTGGAAGCGCAGCACGCCGTGGGCCGGGATCGCCGGGCTGGCCGCCGGGACGATCGGCGCCGCGGCCATGCACTTCGCCGGCTACCACATCGGCTACTTCTATCCGCACCAGGTCTACGACCACACCCACGCCACGATCAACGCGCAGATGCTCAACTTCTACGGGGCGATCACCGCCTTCGTGGCCGACCTCGTGGTCACGGTGATCGTCAGCCTGCTGACCAAGCCGAAACCCGTGGCCGAGCTGGGCGGCCTGGTCTGGGGCGTGCACGACCCGAACGCCCCGGACCCGGCGAGCGTGCCGAAGCCGCCGTGGTGGGCGTCGCCCAAGCTGCTCGGCGGCGTGGCGCTGTTCCTGGTCCTCGTGTTGTCCATCATCTTCGCGTAGCAAGGAGGTCGTCATGTCCGACGTGCCCGACACGGGCGCCGAAGCCCCGCAGTCGGCGGCCGCCCGGCTATTCGACCTGCGGTCGCTGATCGGCGGGCTGTTCGTCCTGTACGGGATCATGCTGACCGTGGCCGGGTTCTTCACCTCCCCGAAGAACCTGGCCAAGGCCGACAACATCAACATCAACTTGTGGATGGGCCTCGGCATGCTCGTGCTCGGGGTGTCCTTCGTGCTGTGGTGGCGGCTCAGGCCGCTCCGGCATGAGCAGAGCCCGCCCGATGCGACCGGGCCCAGCGCGACCGGGCCCAGCGCGGCCGGGACCGGGGGCGGGCGGTGAGCGGCCCGGGCAGGCCGGTGGTCGTGGTCGGCGTGGACGGCTCGACCGGCAGCCGGGACGCGGTGCGCTGGGCCGCCGGGTACGCCAGGCAGGCCGGCGCGGAACTGCGGGCGGTGGCCAGCTGGCGGTGGCCGAACTACGTGACCCGGATACCGCCCGGCATCGACCTCGAGGCCGACACCCGGCGCACGCTGGAGGAGGTGACCGCCGAGGTCGGCGCGGAGTTCCCCGGGGTGCCGATCGAACGGCACGTGGTCGAGGGCCCGGCCGGCCCCGCGCTGCTGTCGCAGGCCGCTGACGCCAGCTTGCTGGTGGTCGGCGCCCAGGGGCGGGCGGCGTTCCCCGGCATGCTCCTGGGCTCGGTGGCTGAATACTGTGTCCGCCACGGCCCCTGCCCGGTGGTGGTGGTCCGAGTGCCCGTCGGTTGATTCATCATGCGGTACCGGCTTGTCTTACCGTGGAGGTATGACCGCATGGGGCGACCTGCCGCCCGCGCCGCCGCCGCACGGCACGGTACTGGCCTGGGCGCGAGGCTGCCGGTGCGAGGAGTGCGAACGCGAGTACCAGCAGTTCGTGTCCGACCTGGCGCCGCTCAGGTTCCCCGCCAGGCAGGAGCCGCGCAAGTTCGATGCCGACACCCGGGCCCGGCTGGAGCCAGCGGTGAGCCAGTCGGAGTGCCCCGTGTGCGGCGCGCGGCGCCATCAGCGGTGCCGCAACCTGGCGTTCCCCCAGCATTTCGCGCCGACTCATGCCGAGCGCACCAGCGGCCGTAACCGGGGATAGGGACCGGCTGGCGCGGGCGACCCCGGCGGGCTCGGGCCGGTCGCCGGATTCCGGGTATCGAGACCGGCTCGTCCTGTTATCGTCGGCTTGCCCTATATTGTCCTGCCTGCCGGAAGGGTCACCCGATGCGCTTGTCCGGAGCGAGTTCCGCCCGTCTGGTGGTCGCCGCCGCGGCCGTCCTGACCGCCGTCGCCGGCGGTACCGCCGCCGTCGGCAGCACCGCCGCGTCCGGTAGCCCGGTCGCGGCGGGCAGCAGCGCCGCGGCGGGCGGCAGCGCGAGCGGTCCGGGCGCGCTGATCGTGCACCCGACGGCAGGCCGGGTCCACGGCGCGTCCATGGCGCCGGTCCCGTTCAGCGACGCGCAGTGCCAGGCCGTCTTCCAGATCAGCTGCTTCGTTCCGGACCAGGTCGAGGCGGCGTACAACCTGCCCGCCCTCTACAGCCGCGGCATCACCGGCAAGGGCGAGACCATCGTGGTCGTGGACGCGTTCGGCTCCCCGACGGTCGCCGATGACCTGCTGGCGTTCGACCAGAACCTGGGCCTCGGCACACCGCCGCTGCGGATCGTCAAGGTCGGGTCCGTGCCGGCCTTCAACTCCAGCAACGGCGACATGATCGCCTGGGCCAGCGAGACCACGCTGGACGTGGAGTACGCGCACGCCGGGGCGCCGGCGGCGAAGATCGTGCTGCTCGAGGTGGCCAAGGAAGACCTGCAGCATCTCGCGCTCGCGGTCAAGTACGCGGTCCAGCACAAGCTCGGCAACGTGATCAGCCTGAGCTGGGGAGAGCCCGAGCAGGCGCTCGGGCGGACGTTCGTCAACTCGTTCAGCTCCATCTTCAGCCAGGCCGCGAGCAGCCACATCACCATCGTCGCCTCCTCCGGCGACAGCGGCGCGTCCGGCCAGAACGACAACGGCGACTTCTACCACCACCCGGTCGCGAGCTGGCCCGCCACCAGCCCGTTCGTGACGGCCGTGGGCGGCACCACGCTCAACCTGAACGCCAGCGGCGCGCGCAACGGTCTCGACTCGGCCTGGAACGACACCTACAGCACCGCGGTGAACAACTTCTTCTTCGGCAACGACGGCCCGAACCCGCTGGCCACCGGGGGCGGGAAGTCCGCGTACTACGGCAGGCCCGGCTATCAGCAGGGCGTGCGCGGCGTCACCGGCAGCCAGCGCGGCATCCCGGATATCTCGATGAGCGCGTCGTGCAGCGTGGCGGTGAACGTCTTCGAGACGTTTACCGGCGGGCAGGGCGGCTGGGCCGCGTCGTGCGGTACCAGCGAGTCGGCGCCGATGTTCGCCGCGATCGTCGCGCTCGCCGACCAGCTGGCCCGCCACCCGCTCGGGTTCATCAACCCGGCGCTGTACGCGCTGGCGGCCAAGCACGCGCCGGGTATCGTCGCGGTGGCGTCGGGCAACAACAACGTGTCATTCCCCGGCGGCACGGTGCACGGCTACTCGGTCCGGCACGGCTACAACCTGGTCACCGGCCTGGGCACGGTCAACGGACGCTACCTCGTCCCCGAACTCGCGGGCTAGGCACGGGACTCCCCCTCAGGGGAGGCAACAGGTCTGCTCCGGATTGAAGGATCCGGCGCCGGGGTACCGGTACGGGAACACGGTCAGCGGCGTACGAAGGGTCTGGGAGGGCCGATGCTTATCAGCGACGTACTTCGCGCCAAGGGCACCCAGGTCATCACCGTCACCCCGGACATCACGGTGCGGCAGCTGCTGGCGGTCCTGGCTGAGCACCGGATCGGCGCCGTCGTCGTCTCGCACGACGGCGCCGCGGTCGACGGGATCGCCAGCGAGCGGGACATCGTCCGGGCGCTGGCGCAGCGGGGCGCGGGGGTGATGTCTGAGCCGGTCACGGCCATCTACACCGCCCAGGTGCACACGATCACACCGCAGACCCCGATCGAGGAGGTCATGCGCATGATGACCGAGCGCCGGGTGCGGCACGCGCCCGTCGTGGCCGACGGCATCTTGCAAGGGATCGTGAGCATCGGCGACGTGGTGAAGATCCGCATCGGGGAACTCGAAACCGAGCGGACCGCGCTGACCGAGTACATCACCGGTTCCCGCTAGCGGGTGTCGCGGGGGTCGCCGGGGATGGCGGCGGTGGTGAACCGGAACGGCGCGCCGAACGTGGTGTCCGGGTCGGCGACCAAGGTGGTGGCGTCGCGGTCCAGGATGCGGACGCCGTGGGCGGTCAGGTGCTGTTCGGCCCGGTCCAGGTCGGCGACCTCGAACGCGACCGCGTGCATGATGTCGCCGTTCTTAGCCAGCTCGGCCCCGGCCAGGCTGCCGGCCTCCAGGGGCTGGGCCAGTTCCACGATGGTGTGGTCGCCCACGGCCACGTAGGCGTTCTTGGTCAGGGTCAGCGCCGAGTCCTGCTCAGCCAGGATCTGGCCGCCCAGGGCGCCGGCGTAGACCCGCTTGCCCTGGTCCAGGTCGCTGACCACGATGGTGATGTAGGCCAGCCGCCGCAGCCCGAGCGGATGATCCCGCTCCCACCGGCCGGTGTCGTACCCGTCGGTGAAGCGCGGGTCGGCGACCGCCGGGCGCGGGCCCTGCATCAGCTCCAGCGCGCCGCAGGAGTCCTTCGGATGGGTGAACAGCGCCTCGTCGGGACTGGGCTCGCGGGCCGAGTCGCTGCCTCCGCCGTTGAAGAAGAACCTGATGCCGTGGTCCTTGAGCTCGCGGTACAACGCCAGCGTGTCATCGACGTACCAGGCAATCGAGTGCCAGTGCCGGCCGAACTTGGTGAAGAAACGCCCGACCGGCATCTTGTCCCAGCCGTCGATGAACATCGACGGTGACATCGGCTCGACGGTGACGTCGGCGATGGTGATCAGGGAGGCGTCCCGCAGTTCGACGCTCCAGGTCGGGAACGCACTGCCGGTGCGGCTGCTCCGGCTGTTCTTGGTGAACTCGACCGCCCCGAAGACCTCGGCGTACCAGTCGTTGAGCGGCCAGAAATCGTCCGACATGTGGATGAGGTGGAAAATGGGACCGATCTTGAACGGCACCGTCGTGCTCCCCTCTTACCGCATCTTCCATTCGGGCTGGCGCTTCTCGGCGAAGGCCTTGGGGCCTTCGAGTGCGTCCTCGGTCCGGCCGAGGGTGAAGGCGAACATCTCCGCGAACTTCCACTGGTGCTCGACCGTCATGTCGCGGCCCTCCTTGACGATCCGCTTGAGGAACTGCACCGCGAGCGGCGAGTTCTCCAGGATCTTGCCGGCCATCTCGTCCGCCGCCGCCTCCAGCGCGGCCCGGTCGTCGTAGACGCCCTGGATCAGGCCGATCTGGTAGGCGCGTTCGGCGCCGACCGGGTCGCCGACGAGCTCGATCCGCATCGCCTCGCCGAGCGGGATCATCCGGGACAGGTGGACGAACGCCGGCCCGGACAGCAGGTTCCGCTTGGGCTCGGGCATCGCGAAACTCGACTGCCGGGTGGCCAGCCGGATGTCGCAGTAGAGCGCGATCTCCATGCCGCCCGCCATGCAGTACCCGTCGATGGCCGCGATCACCGGCTTGGTGCAGTTGTTGACGTCGTCGAACCCGGGCATGTGCCCGCCCCGGGCCACCGCGGGCCGGGCGGTGATGGCCTGGCCCGACGCGACGTAGTCGTCGTTGCCGTCCGCGGATTCCATCCGGGCGGCCATCTCCTTCAGGTCCGCGCCCGCGGAGAACGCCCGCCCGCCCGCACCGGACAAGATGACCGCGAACACGCCCGGGTCGGCATCGGCCGCCTGAAACGCCTCCCGCAGATCACCCATCAGCTCACGGCTCAGCGCGTTCATCCGCTGCGGCCGGTTCATCGTGATGTACGCCTTACGATCCCGGACCTCGTAGATCAGCACATCCGTGCTTCGCACCGCTGCCTGCCCTTCGTCTGCCAGTAGCCTGAGCCTGCGACAATTACCACAAAATATGTATCATTTGTTGCATCCGTGAGCAAGGTGAGGAGTCGTGGAGTTCCGTTGAGTACCAACTTGGCCGGCCCGCTGGAGGCCGACCCGCCGGCGAACGGGACGATCCGGACGATTCTCGAGGCCGGGGCGCGCTGCCTGGCCCGGCTCGGGCAGGACCGGACCAGCATCCAGGTCATCGCGGACGCGGCCGGAGTGAACCGGACGACGATCTACCGGTACTTCGGTGACCGGAACCGCCTGCTCAACGCGATCGCCGACTATGAGCGGAGCAGGCAGCGCGCCGAGGTAGCCGGGCGTATCCCTGACGAGGCCGGCCTGGAGGACGCGCTGGCCGCGATCGCCGAGGTGCTCGCCTCCGCCGCACTCGCCTTCAACGTGCCCGAGCACCTGCGCAGGCACGACCGCGGCCTGGCGCAGTACTACGGGTCGCAGGGTCACGACCGCCACGAGTGGATCAGCAGCCTGGTCCGGCCCCACGTCGCCCGCGCGCGCCGGACCGGTGAACTGGCCCCGGACCTCACCGAGGACGAGGCGGTCGAGTGGGCGGCGCTCGTCCTCATGCTCATCGAGACCCTGCCCGGCTCGCTCGGCCTGGACATCAGGGAACCTCATGCGGTCGGGCGAACCTTCGCCCGCCGGATCTGCCAGGGCATCGCCCGCCCGCGGTCATGACGTCGCGGACGGCCGGTCAGGTCCCGGGCCGCGAGGAGGGCGGTACCGTCCGCGGGCCGCGGCACGCGGTAACCGGCTGATTCGGCATGCTGAACGGCCCGTTCTGCGTCATCTAGAAAAACGGTCACCGCCGTCACGCCCGTTCGCTGGCCCGCGGCCGCCGGCCGTTCTGCCGCGGTCAGCTGATCGCGCCCGCCGGGAGCAGCGCGTGAACGCCCCAGGACTCGTTCGCCACCTGCGTGACCCTCAGGTCGAGCACCGGGCTGGCCAGCGCCAGCGCGGTTGCCTTGCCGACTCCGTAGCTGGCCTGCAGCCAGGTCAGCATCGCGTCGAGGGCATCGCCCATGGCCGCGTTGAGATCGGGGCTGAAGCCGAAGGTGATCTGGCCCGCCGGAGTCTCCGCGTGCACTCCCGGAACCGGCCGCCGCGGGACCAGCCCGAGCTGAAGCTCGGTGGTCATGCCGCACTCGATCGCGGTGCCCGCCACCTCGCCGTCGCCCTGGGCCGCATGGCCGTCGCCGACGCTCAGCAGCGCACCGGGCACGGCCACCGGCAGGTACAGGACCGAGCCGGCGACCAGTTCCCTGCAGTCGATGTTGCCGCCGCCGACGGTCCTCGGCGGGATGGTGGAGTGCTCGCCCGGCTCGTCCCAGGCGACGCCGGTCACGCCGTGGAACGGGGCGATCCGCACCGTGTGCCCCCGGTCGCTGGTAGCCACCCGCGCGTCCGGGTCGATCTGCCAGAGCAGCCAGGCGGGCGGGCCCTCGTGCAGGCCGAGGCGCCTGGTCAGCGGGGTGTCGCGGCGGGCGGCGACGGTGTAGCCCCAGGGGTCGGGCCGCATCGAGATGAAGCGCACTGCGAGCACCTCGCCCGGCACCGCGCCGCGAACCGCGATCGGCCCGGTCAGGCAGTGGCCGCGCTGCCCCATGCTGGCCATCGCCTTGCTGGCCATCGCCTTGCTGGCCATCGCCGGCACCGTTTCGCCGGGGAAGGTCTGCGGGCGCAGGTGGCCGGACGCGTTCAGCGAGCGCAGCACGATCGTGTCGCCGGGGTCGACGGTCAGGACCGGCGGCAGGTCACGGGAGAACACGTGTACCGTCGTCGACGGCGACGGGTCGAGCCGGTGGCGAGTCATGCAGCGATCTTCGTCGATAATGTCAGGGTGGGCCAGGTCGGCACGCGTGCCCGCGGGCTGCTCGTCGCGGGCGGCGCCGCTATCGCGCTGGGCGGAGCAGGGTGGCTGCTGGGACCGGGATGGGCGGCGGCGGGGGTGGTGGCCGGCCCGGTCGCCGCGCTGGTCATCGTCGCAGCCTGGCGCGTGCATACCGGGACCAGCGCGTGGCACCTGCTGCAGCTGGGCCGGGTCGACGAGGCGCTGTCGAACCTGGATGAGGAGATACCGGCCCTGCGGACGCTGGCCAGGATCTGGCCGAGCCAGTTCCGTCAGGACCTGGCCAGCCGGCGGGTGGATCAGGCGATCGCGTTGAGCAAGTGCGGCCGGGACGCGGAGGCGGCCGCCATGGCCGCCGAAGCGGTGGTGGCCTTCCGGGAACTGGCCGCGGCCCGGCCGCAGAAGTTCACCGCCGGCCTGGCCGAAGCGCTGTACCGCGTGTCGTTCGCGCTGGCCGCCGTCGCCGGCCGCGACGAGACGCTAGCCGCCGTGGAGGAATCGGTGCGGCTGTCCCGGGGCCTGGCGGCGGCCCGCCCGGCACAGCACGCGCCGCTCCTGGCCATGGCGCTGGCCAGGCAGGCGATCTTGCTGGCCGGGATGTCCCGGCTAGACGACGCGCTGGCCGCCGCCACCGACGCCGTCGGGGTTTTTCAGACCGCGGTCCCAGCGGATCGGTATCCGCACAGCGGCGCCGAGGCCCTGCTCATGCAGGGCCGGGTCCTGTGTGACCTGTCCCGGCCGGGCGAGGCGGCCGGGCCGCTGGCCCGGGGATGGCAACAGGCGGCGAGCCGAGGCTACCAGGACCTGCTTGGCTGGGCCCGGCCCGCGCTGACGATCGCTTATGAAGCCGGCCCGGCCGCTTTTGCCGGCATCTGGCACGCCGAGACCGGCACTGACGCTCCTGATTGGCTGACCCGCCCGGGCGGCGCGGCGCGCGCCTAACCTAGGCAGTGGCGGAGGGCGGTTCGACACTGATCGCGCTCGTCACGGGAGGACCGGAGTGCCGCTGGAGAACGAGGACCGGCCGTCGGACTCGCGCTATGTCCACCGCGTGTGGCGCAGTCGCGCGTCGGCGGTGGCGCGGATGACCTCGGTCGCGACGTCGACCTGGGAACTGGTGTTCTGGGCGCATGATGGCCGCGTCCACGCCGCCGTCCGCGGTCCGGAGACCGCGGCCTCAATTGCCGAGGTGCCTGATGGCTCGGCGTCCCTGGGCATCACGTTCGCGCACGGTACCTGGATGCCGCACCTGCCTGCGGCGCGCCTGGTCGACTCGGCCGCGGAGAGCCCGCACGTGACCGCGACGACCTTCGTGCTGGGCGGTGATGAGTGGCTCATCCCCGGCTTTGACAGCGCGGAGCAGTTCGTCGCCCGGCTGGTGCGGGAGGGCGTCGTCGTGCGCGACCCGCTCGTCGACGACGTCGTGGCCGGCGAGATGCCGTCCGTCGGAACGAGGTCGGTGCAGCGCCGCGTCGCCACGGCGACCGGGCTCACGCAGGGAAGCATCCGGCAGATCGAACGTGCCCGGCAGGCCGCGATCCTGCTCGGCGAGGGCGCCGCACCGCTCGCTGTCGTCAACCGGCTCGGCTACTACGACCAGCCGCACCTGGCCCGTTCGCTGCGGCGCTTCATCGGCCGCACCGCGACCGAGCTGAGCCGTCGGGATCCGGCCGGGCAGCCCTTGTCGCTCCTGTACAAGACCGGCGCCGCCTCCGGTTCCTAACCTGGCTGCGCGGCGGCACACTGCCGCACCGGCACCAGGAAGGGCATTCCAGATGACCGAGAACGTCAGCGCGGTCGCGGTTTCCGCCGACGGCACGGCGATCGCGTTCACCGCGTGGGGCGAGGGCGAGCCGCTCATCATCATCGACGGCGCGACCGCCTACCCAGCCGTCAACCCGACGGACGAGGAGATCGGGCGGCTGCTGAGCGGCACGTTCCGGACCTACGCCTACGACCGTCGCGGACGCGGCCGCAGCACCGACACCGCGCCCTACGCCGTGCAGCGCGAGATCGAGGATCTCGCCGCGCTCATCGAGGTCGCGGGCGGCCCGGCGACCATCTTCGGCTGGTCGTCCGGCGCGGTCCTCGCGCTCGACGCCGCGGCGGCCGACCTGCCGATCACGCGGCTCGCGTTGTTCGAGCCACCGTTCGTCGTCGACGACAGCCGCCCGCCGGTGCCAGCGGACTACGTGGAGCGCCTGGACGCCGCCGTGGCCGACGGCCGTCCCGGGGATGCCGCGGAGCTGTTCATGACCGCGGCGGCCGGGCTGCCCGCCGAGGCGGTCGACGGCATCCGGCACAGCGAGTTCTGGCCGGTCATGGAGGCCGTCGCGCCGACGATCGGCTACGACGGCCGGATCATGGGGACCACGATGTCGGGTGCCCCGCTGCCCAGTGACCGCTGGGCCGCCGTCACCGTGCCCACCCTCGTGATGCACGGCACCGGGACGTTCCCGTTCATCATCGCGGGCGCCCGGGCGCTGGCCGGGCTGCTGCCGGCCGTGACCCTGCTGGCGGTCACGGGTGAACAGCACAGCGCGCCCGCCGACGTGCTCGCCTCCGCACTGCGCGACTTCGCTCGCGCCCGCCCGCCGTCGCGTCGGTGAGCTAAGGTGCATCCGATCCGGCCGGGGTAGGGTGCTGGCGTGGGAGACACGCCTGGCCGGTTCGCCGCCGAGCTCATCGCGCAGGCTCGCGAACAGGTCAACGCAGGGGCGGGCGGCAACCGGTTTGTTGAACTGCTGGAGGCTGGCGGTGTTCCGCGGGACAGGCTGACCTGGCTCGCGGGTGAGCAGTTCCGTATCGTCGGCAGCGATCAGCGTAGTTTCGCGTTGCTCGCGGCCCGCTTCCCGGACCCGCCGGCCGGTGAGATGTTCCTGTCCCTGGCGCAGGGCGAGCTGACCGCGCTGCGGCTGCTGTCCGATTTCGCCGCCGGGCTGGGGTGGGGAGAGCGGGACCTGCGGGCCTACGAGCCGCGGCCGCTGGCGCAGGCTTACCCGGCGTATCTGGCCTGGAGCGCGCTGTTCGGGACCTGCAGCGGGGTCGCGCTGGCGATGCTCGCCAATCTCGAGGAGTGGGGCGGCTACTGCGGCCGGGTCGCCGAGGCGCTGGTGACCCGCTACGACCTGTCCGAGCGGGCGGCCGGGTTCTTCCGCTTCTTCGCCACGCCAGCGCCAGGCTTCACCGAGCAGGCCACGTCCGTGGTCGCCGCCGGGCTGGCCGCGGGTGAAGATCCGCAGGACGCAGTGCGAGCGGCCCTGGCCTTGCACGCATATGAGATCGCCTTCTGGGATTCGCTCGGCACTGGTCTCGCGTAACCGCCATCACCACGGCCATCATGAGCGCGCCCGCGCGCTCTGGCCTGTCTGCTGATCCGTGCGGGCTGCATCCGGGACGGCCGAGGCGAGCCTTCTTCTTCGCGATGCTGTCGGATGGCCTCGATCCCGTTCGTAGCCAAGGTGACAGGCCGGCAACGGACCGGCCGACCGCACTCGAGGAGAGACCATGACCGCTCTACACGTTCGACGTCGCTGCGGGCACCGGCATCCCATCCGCTGAATATGCTCCTCTGCCGATGCGGGAAAGTTATCAGCACACATTTCCTTGGATCGCCGGGTCATTCGCATGGCGATGCGGCCATTGACCCAAGGATGACCGTGGTGCAAGACTCGGGTCCTCAGTTTGCGGTCAGCCAGATGCCCGGTGTGGCCAGGAGATCCGCGGCTTCGCCATGTGGCGCGTAACTGGGAGCAGAAAGACAGGCGGCCGCAGGACGGCCGGGGGTGGCATCAATGCCTGAATTTGTCATGAGCCGAAGCGGCGAATCTATTGGGGCCCCGGGCCGACCTTGCGCCTGCGCTACGGGACGGGCCGGCGGGCCTCGCGCGCCGGGCTGATTTCGCGGAGGGGCGGATTGATATGCCGGAGTGGAAGGTTCCGGGGTATGCCGAGTTGCGGGCGCTGGGTTCGGGCGGGTTCGGTGATGTGGTGCTGGCCCGGCACGAGGAGTCCGGCACTTTGGTGGCGGTCAAGTACCTGCACGGCGAGCTGCTAGCCGATCCCGGGTTCGCGGCGATGTTCCGCGGCGAGGCGGCGGTGCTGGCCTCGCTGGATGACCCGCACGTGGTCCGGCTGTATGAGTATGTCGAGTCGCCCGCGGGGGCGGCCATCGTGATGGAGCTC
>Ga0070735_10001509_pt1 | contig 22455 bp, 18 predicted proteins | sample Coa_R1_FD_66443 | JGI IMG/M metagenome (GOLD analysis project Ga0070735, IMG submission 66443) | Surface soil microbial communities from Centralia Pennsylvania, which are recovering from an underground coalmine fire - Coalmine... | ecosystem: Environmental > Terrestrial > Soil > Unclassified ...
CTAGTGGCCGGCGATCTGGCCGCCGTCGATGTGCAGGATCTCGCCGGTTATGTAGGGCGAGGATTCCAGGAACAAGACGCCGTCGACCACGTCGCTGACCTGGCCGGCCCGCCCGAGCGGGGGCCGCCGATCGCCGAGATGCTCGTAGCTTTCCGCCGGGTACTCCGGGGTCTGGATGATGCCCGGCGAGACCGCGTTGACCCGGATGCCGCGGGAGGCGTACTCGACGGCCAGCGATCGGGTGGCCGCGGCCAGGCCGCCCTTGGTCAGCGCGGCCAGCACCTCAGGCACGGCGGAGTTCGCGACCTCGGCCAGCGTGGCCGAGACGTTGACCACGTGGCCCCCGTACCGGGCGGCCATCTCGGCGATGGCACGCTGGGTCATCCAGAAGAACCCGGTCAGGTTGACCCCCACGATGAGGGCGTAGTCGCTGGCGGTGTAGTCGGTGAACGGCTTGGACAGGTAAACCCCCGCGTTGTTGACCAGGGTGTCGATGCGGCCGAACCGGTCAAGGGCGGCGTCGATGACCCGGCCGGCGGTCTCCTGCTCGGCGACGTCCCCGGCCACGGCCAGCACTTGCGGGTCCGGTGAGGACGCGATGGTGCGGGCCGTGGCGACCACCGCCCAGTCCTGCGCGCGGTAGCCGGCGACCAGGCCCGCGCCGATGCCCCGCGAGCCTCCGGTGATGATGGCCACCTTGCGCTTCGTCATCGAGAGCCTCCTCCATTCTGACCGTCTCACCCAGGCCGGTCCGGTCGCACCCGTGAGGTCACTGGCTTGCACCCTGGCCGCCCTTTCGCGCGATGGTTACGCTGCTCCTAACCGTTGGCATCCTCCCTGGTGCTGGCGCCGGATGAACGGGAAGTAATTCTGCATGTCGATCGCCATCACCGAAGAGCACCGGGCGCTGGCCCAGACCGTCGCCGACTTCCTGACCAGCCATGACTCCCGCGCAGCGGCCCGCAGCCTGCTTACCGCCGAGGCGGACGGGCGGCCGGCCTTCTGGGCCGGGCTGGCCGGGCTGGGCCTGCTCGGGCTGCATGTCCCCGAAGAACTTGGCGGCTCGGGCTTCGGGCTGGCGGAAACGCTGGTCGTGGCCGAGCAGATGGGCCGGCACCTGGCCCCGGGACCGTTCGTTCCGACCGTGATCACCAGCGCGGTGCTGGCCGCGGCCGGTCCCGACGAGTTGCGCAAGCGGCTGCTGCCCGGGCTGGCTGACGGCAGCGTGATCGGCGCGGCCGCGCTCGGCGGCGCGGTGACCTACGCCGACCGCGCCGCGGCCGGAGGCCCAGGCAAATTGGGCACCGCGACCGGGAAGGCCGGCGTGGTGATCAGCGGTCACCTAGCGGACGTGCTGCTGGTCCCGGCCGGCGACGACGTGCTGGTGGTCGAGCCATCGGCCGGCGGCGTGCAGGCCACGGTGCCCGCCAACCTGGACCCGAGCCGGCGGGCGGCCAGGGTCACCCTGGACGCGGCGGCGGCGACGGTGCTGCCCGGCGCGCGCGGGCTGCTGGCCGACGTGGCCCGGGCGGTGCTCGCCGCCGAGGCCGTCGGCGTGGCCGCCGAGACCGCCCACCAGGCGGCCGAGTACTCCAAGGTCCGCCAGCAGTTCGGCCGTCCGATCGCCACCTTCCAGGCGGTCAAGCACCATTGCGCGAACATGCTGGTCGCGGCCGAGCTGGCCACGGCGGCGACGTGGGATGCCGGGCGGGCCGGGATCGACGGCGGCGACCAGTTCAGCTACACCGCGGCCATCGCGGCGGTGCTGGCCGTGCCGGCCGCGGTCGGCAACGCCAACCTCAATATCCAGGTGCACGGCGGGATCGGGTTCACCTGGGAGCACGATGCTCACCTGTACCTGCGGCGGGCCGCGGCCGTCGCCGCGGTGCTGGACACCGAGCAGGCGGCGATCGAGGTGACCAGCCTGGTCCGCCGGGGGGTACGGCGGGCGGCCGCGATCGAGCTGCCGCCCGAGGCGGAGCCGGTCCGGGCGGCGATCGCGCCGGACGTGGCCCGGCTGCGCGACCTGGCGGGCGAGCAGCGGAAGCACGCGCTGGTGGACAGCGGCTACGCGATGCCGCACTGGCCCGCGCCCTGGGGCCGGGACGCGACGGCCGTCGAGCAGCTGGTGATCGAGCAGGAGTTCGCCGCGGCCGGGATCAAGCGGCCGAGCCTGGGCATCACCAGTTGGATCATCCTGACCCTGATCCAGTACGCCAGCCCGGACCAGGTGGCGCGCTGGGTCCGCCCGGCGCTCAGCCAGGACGTGGTCTGGTGCCAGCTGTTCAGCGAGCCGGGCGCCGGGTCCGACGCGGCCGGCATCAGGACCAGGGCGACCAAGACCGCGGACGGCTGGCGGATCAACGGCCAGAAGGTGTGGACCAGTGGCGCGCACGTGGCGGACTTCGGGCTGGCCACGGTGCGGACGAACCCGGACGCGCCCAAGCACGAGGGCATCACGATGATGGTGATCGACATGCACGCGCCCGGCGTCACGGTCCGCCCGCTGATGATGCCGAACGGGAACTCCGACTTCAACGAGGTCTTCTTCGACGACGTGCTCGTGTCCGACTCGGAGGTGGTCGGGCCGGTCGACGGCGGCTGGACCGTGGCGCGCGCGACGCTGGGCAACGAGAGCGTCAGCATCGGCGGCGGTGACGGCGGCCGGACCATGCCGGCCGAGGCGTTCATCGCGCCGCTGGACGCCCACCCGGAGCGGCTGGCCGGCGGGGCCGGACGGGTCGGCAGGCACATCGCCCGTACGCACGTGATGAGCGTGCTGAACCAGCGGAGCGCGTACCGGGCGGTGGCGGGCGGCGGTCCGGGACCCGAAGGCAACATCACCAAGCTGCTGCTGTCCGAGATCGGCCACGAGACGGCCGCGATCATGGCCGAACTCGCCGGGCCGGACGGGGCGTTCCTGGAGGGCCCGGGCGCCATGGGAGCTGCCCTGATGCTGATGAACCGGGCCCTGTCGATCGCGGGCGGCACGTCGGAGATCAAGCGGAACCAGATCGCCGAGCGGATCGGGGGCTTGCCCCGCGACCCGCTGATCAAGTAGAGGGTGAGGCATGAGCGAACTATGGCGCAAGGGCGCGGTCGAACTCGCAGGGATGATCCGCGACCGGGAGGTGAGCAGCCGGGAGGTCGTCCAGGCGCATCTGGACCGGGTCGAGGCGGTCAACCCGCACCTCAACGCCATCGTCCGTCTCCTGCCGGAGGCGGCGCTGGCGGCCGCCGATGAGGCCGACAGGGCGGTGGCGGACGGCGCCCGGCTCGGCCCGCTGCACGGCGTCCCGTTCACGGTCAAGGAGAACATCGACGTGGCGGGCACCCCGACCACGAATGCGGTCCCGGCCCTGGCCGACGCGGTCGCTCCGGTCGATGCCCCGCAGGTTGGCCGGCTGCGCGAGGCCGGCGCGATCCCGCTGGGCCGGACCAACCTGCCGGACTTCGGCCTGCGCGTCCATACCGACTCGGCGCTGCACGGCCTGACCCGCAACCCGTGGAACCCGCAGCGCTCCCCCGGCGGGTCGAGCGGCGGCGAGGCCGCGGCCCTGGCCACCGGGATGAGCCCCCTCGGCCTGGGCAACGACCTGGGCGGTTCGTTGCGCAATCCGGCGCACTGCTGCGGTGTCGCGTCGATCAAGCCGTCCCTCGGGGCGGTGCCCGCCGCGACCGTGATCCCGCCGGAGGACTACCCGATCTCCTTCCAGCTCATGGCGGTTGAGGGAGTTCTGGCCCGCCGGGTCGCCGATGTCCGGGCGGGCTTCACCGCGATCGCGGGCCAGCACCCCCGTGACCCGCTCAGCGTCCCCGCGGTGTTCACCGACCTGGGTCCCGGCGAACGGCCGGCCGTCGCCGTGCTCGCCGAGCCGCCGGGCGGCAGCACCCATCCGGAGGTGGCCGCGGCCGTGCGCCGGGCGGCCGACGCGCTCGCGGACGACGGCTACAAGGTCACCGAGGCCGTTCCGCCCGACTATGAGCAGGCGCTCGAGCTGTGGGCCGCGATCCTCGCCGCTGACCTGAGGGTCATGCAACCGCTGCTGGATCAGCTCATGGGACCGGGCGGGCGCCAGTTCCTCGGCTACGCGCTGGAGTATCTGCCTCCCTCGGACCTGGGCGGCTGGGCGATGGCGCATACCGCCAGGCACGGACTGGCCCGCCGCTGGAGCCTGTGGTACCAGGATTACCCGGTGCTGCTCAGCCCGGTCTGGTCCCAGCCCGCGTTCCCGCTGGGCTTCGACATCGCCAGCCAGGACAACGCGGTCGCGACCCTGGAGCTGATGCGCCCGGTCCTGCCGGCGAACCTGCTCGGCACCCCGGCCGCGGTAGTACCCGCCGGGATGGCCGAGGGCCTGCCGGTCGGCGTGCAGGTCATGGGCGGTAAGTACACCGATCTTCGCTGCCTGGCGGTCGCCGAGGCGATCGAGCGGCGGCTCGGAACGCTCACCCCGATCGACCCAGTCACCGATTGAGAGGATCCATGGCAAGCGTCGAGACGGTACGCGGCCCGGTCGAGCTTGACAGTCTCGGCCAGACCCTCATGCACGAGCATGTCTTCGTGCTCTCCACCGAGCACATCCAGAACTACGGCAGCGACTGGTGGGACGAGGAGGCACGGGTCGCCGACGCGATCGCGAAGCTGAACTCGCTGTACGCCAAGGGGATCCACACGATCGTCGACCCGACGGTCTGGGGTATTGGCCGGTACATCCCGCGTATCCAGCGGATCGCCGCGCAGACACCGGTCAACATCATCGTGGCCGCCGGCCTGTACGTCTACGAGGAGCTGCCGCAGCAGTACGCCTACCGCGGCCCCGGGCTGCTGCTCGACATGCCCGAGCCGATGGTCACCGACTTCTCCCGCGACATCACCGAAGGCATCGCCGGCACCGGGGTCAAGGCGGCCTTCCTCAAGTTCGCCCTGGAGACCCCGGAGCCCAGCCCCGGTGTGGAGCGGATCGCCCGCGCGATCGCCCGCGCCCACCTCGAGACCGGCGCGCCCATCACCGTGCACACCTCGGGCCCGCACCAGACCGGGCGGACGGCGGTGCGGATCTTCACCGAGGAGGGCGTCGACCTCACCAAGGTGGTGATCGGGCACGCGGGTGACAGCAACGACCTGGACTACCTGATCGAGCTGGCCGACACCGGGGTCCTGCTCGGGATGGACCGTTTCGGGCTGGATCTGTTCAACCCGGGGCCCGAACGGATCAAGACCATCGCCCTGATGGCGAGCCAGGGCTACGCGGGCAGCATGGTGCTGGCGCACGACGCCAACTGCTTCATCGACTATTTCGGCGCCGCGCATGACGCGGCGCGCGCCGCCGCCGCGCCGAACTGGCACTACGAGCACATCACCGACGACGTCCTGCCCGCGCTGCTCCGGTCCGGCGTCACCCAGGCGCAGATCGACACCATGATGATCGAGAACCCGGTCCGCTACTTCACCAGGAAGACCGCATGACGGACCACAGCAGCCTCGGCGGCATCTTCGACATGACCGGGGTCACCCGCGGGCCGGACGGCATCAAGCGTTACGCGGGACTGCCGCCCAACCTGGTGCACATGCTGCGCGCGCCGGTCGACGGGCAGGGCGCCGCGGAGGCCGTGGCGGAGACCGGCGGCGGTCCCCGGCTGAGCTATGCCTCGCTGTGGGACCGCGCCGCCCGGGTGGCGGGCGGGCTGCGCGCCCTCGGCGTGGAGCGCGGCGACCGGGTGGCCATCCGGCTGGGCAACGGCGTCGACTGGGTGCTGGCCTTTTTCGGCGCGGTGCTGGCCGACGCCATCGTGGTGCCGGTCAACACCCGCTTCACCGAGGAGGAGGCCGCCTATGTGGTGGCCGACTCCGGCGCGAAGTACGTGTTCACGGCGGGAGCCGCGCTGCCCGACGGCGCGCCGCTCGTCGTCGACGACCAGGCCCCGGCCGACCCGGCCGCGATCTTTTACACCAGCGGCACCACTGGCTTCCCTAAGGGCGCCGTGACCAGCCACGAGAACTTCATCTCCAATGCCGAGACCTGCCGCCGCGCGCTGTATGCGGGTGTTCCGGGGGGGCCCGGGGGGGTCGTCTCCCCCGGAGCCAGCGGAGACCCGGCCGGCCTGCGCACCCTGATCTCGGTCCCGTTGTTCCATGTGACCGGCTGCAACAGCCAGCTGCTCGTGGCCATGTACGTCGGCGGCACGGCGGTGATCATGCCCGCCTTCGAGGTCGGCGCGTTCCTGCGGGCGATCGAGGACGAACGCATCGACACGATGGTCACGGTGCCGGCCATCTACTGGCTGGCGATCAACCAGCCCGCCTTCGCCAGCACCGACATCTCCCGGGTGCGCTCGGTCTCCTACGGCGGGGCGCCGATCGCACCGGACCTGGTCGCCCGGCTGGCCAAGGCGTTCCCGCAGGCCCGGCTGGGCAACGGGTTCGGCCTGACCGAGACCGCCAGCGTGTCCACGTTCCTGCCGCACGAGTTCGTGGCGCACGCCGACTCGGTGGGCTTCCCCGCCCCGGTGTGCGACGTCCGTCTCGACGCGGTGCTGGCGGACGGCACGGGTGAGCTGCTGATCCGCGGGCCGAACGTCGTTTCCGGCTACTGGAACAAGCCCGAGGCCACCGCCCAGGCGTTCGCCGACGGCTGGCTGTACAGCGGGGACCTGGCGCGGATCGACGACGAGGGCCTGGTCTACCTGGTGGACCGCAGGAAGGACATGATCAACCGCGGCGGGGAGAACGTGTACTGCGTCGAGGTCGAGAACGCCCTGGCCGGAGCGCCGGGGGTCTACGAGGCGGCGGTGCTCGGCGTCCCCGACGAGATGATGGGCGAGAAGGTGGGCGCCGTGATCGTGCCGGTCCCCGGCGCCCCGTTCGACGCGGCCGCGGTGTTCGACTACCTCGGCGCGCACATCGCCGACTTCAAGATCCCGCAGTTCGTGGCGGTCAGCGCGGCACCCCTGCCGCGCAATCCGGGTGGCAAGCTGCTCAAGCGCATGCTGCGGGACCAGACCGACTGGGCGGCCGCGATCCGGCGCTGACCGTTATCGGTTACGGGTCGAGGCGGCAGAAGCACGAGCTCTGGATCGGCACGTCGGCGAGGGCCGCGGTGAGCTTGAGCTGCTGCCCGATGATCGCGGCTTCGCCGGCCTTGCCCAGCCGGACCAGGCATTCGTGGAAGCCGTGCAGGCTCCAGACGTTGCCCGGGTGCTGGCAGGCGCGCGGCAGCGTGTCGTTGAAACCGAGGTCGGCCCGGTAGACGGCCTCCGCTTCGGCCACCCGGCCCTGCTCGAGGAGCAGCGCGCCGTAGGCGTGCCGGGTCGGCTGCATCCAGCCCCACGGCTCGTCGTAGGGCAGGCCGTCGTCGAGTTCGATGGCCCGGCGCAGGAAGGCGAAGGCGGCCTCGATGTTTCCCTTCCGGTAGTCCAGTTCGCCGTCGAGCATGGCCCCGGCGATGGCCAGGACGTCCGTGCAGGTGTTGTTGAACAGCATGCGCGTGGCCGGTACGGCCGCCTGCGCGAGCCGGAAGAGCTGCCGCTCGGCCTCGGCTTCGGCCACCCGGCCCAGCGCCGCGCAGGCGACTCCCCTGGCGTAGCGCAGCATCGCGGTGGTGACGCAGTACAGGGCCGGGTCGGCGGGCATCGGCAGGTCCAGGATGTCCTGCCACCGGCCGAACCTGATCAGCACGTGCACCCGCATGGCCAGGAAGCCCTCGAGCCAGTCGGCCATCGGCGGCGATTCGGTCCGGAGCAGATCGTCGGGGATCGAGTCGGCCAGCCGCGCGGCGGTGTCGAGGGCAACCTGCGACTGCCCGAGGAACATCGCGCCGTAGATCTTGAAGTGGTAGTCGTGACAGCGATACAGCGTGTAGAAGTTCATCGCGCCGTTGCGGGCCAGGTACCGCTCGTCGGCCGCGATCGCGTCGGTGTTGGAGGCCACCACCCGTCCGTAGTCGCCGCACAGCACGTCCAGGTGGGTGGGCATGTGGTGCAGGTGCCCGGCGTCGGGCACCAGGCCGCGCAGGTGTTCGGCCGCCGGGCGCGCCCGCTCGGGGTACGGCGACATCTCCATCAGGTGGATATACATGTGCAGGACGCCCGGGTGGGCGCGGGCACCCGGGGACCGCAGCGCCCGGTCCAGCACCGCGCGGGCCTCGGCGGTGCGGGCTCCGGCGGCCGGCTCGCCGGTGCGCAGATCCCACAGCTCCCAGGGGGTGAGGTTCAGCAGGGCGTCGGCGTACAGCGCGGCCACGTCCAGGTCGTCACCGAAGGCCTGGTAGACGCCGCCCATCGCGTCGGCGTACTTCTCGTTCCAGACCTGCCGCTCGCCTGGCAGCTCGTCCTGCGCGTACCGCCAGCGCAGCGCGCCGATCAGTGCCCGTTCCGCCAGGGCCGCCGACGGCGCCAGCGCCAGGGCGCGGGCCACCGCCGCTTGCGCGCGCGGCACCGTCGAGTTCAGGTCGGCCTCGTCGAAGGCCTCCCACGGCTTGTTGTAGTTCGGCCCGAGCGCGTAGCCGACGCCCCAGTGCGCCATGGCGCAGTCCGGGTCGTGGCGCAGCGCCTGTTCGAAGCAGTACACGGCCTCTTCGTGGTTGAAGCCGTACGTCCAGACCAGCCCGCGGTCGAACCAGGTCTGCGCCTGCGGCGAGGAGGTGGTCACCGGCCGCGAGTGGCGGCCGAGATCGTAGTACTCCATGCCGTCCTCCGCTCTGTCACCAAATGCCGCCAGGATAGAGCTCGGTCACCAGTTCCGGCGGCAGGCCGTGGGTCTGGTGCAGGTACCGCAGGTCCGCCTCGGTCAGCGGCCGGCCGGGGTCGAGCTGGGACAGCACCTTGCGGCCGCGGGTGAGCAGGCCAGCGAACCGGTGCCCCTCATCGCGGAACACCTCGCGTACCGGGTCGCTGTCCTCGAGCTGGCCGAACCGGGTCAGGGTCTGCTCGATCAGTGACGTCGGCAGGTCCTCCAGCGTCCGGGTGCGGTCGGGGCGCCATAGCAGGGTGAGGGCACGCCGCAGCAGCCGCCGCAGCACGTAGCCGCGGCCGGTGTTGGACGGGGTGACGCCGTCCCCGATGATCACGATGCTGGATCGCAGGTGGTCGCTGAGCAGGCGCAGCACGCGCTGGTCGGGCTGCCACAGGCTGGTCAGCGTGGTTCGCCACGGCCGGAAGATGTCGCAGTCGAATACCGAGGGCTGGCGCTGCACCACCATCAGGAGCCGCTCGAGGCCCATCCCGGTATCCACGCTGCGCAGCGGCAGCGGCTCCAGGCTGCGGTCGTCGTGCCGCCGGTAGCTCATGCTCACGTGGTTCCAGAGCTCCATCCAGCGCGCGTCGGTGCCCGGCGTACCTTGCGGCGGGCCGTCGCCGGTCCACGCGAACAACTCCGAGTCCGGACCGCACGGCCCGGTCGGGCCGTTGGACCACCAGTTGTCCGGTCCGAGCGGCTCGACCGGGACGCCGAGCTCGGTCCAGGTCTGCCAGGACGACAGATCGGGGCTCACCTGCTCATCGCCGCCGAACACCGTCGCGTGCAGCCGGTCCCGGCCGATGCCCAAGCGCTCGGTGAGGAGCTCCCAGCCCCAGCGCAGGCTCTGCGGGCCGTCGTAGTCGCCGAGGGACCAGGAGCCCAGCATCTGGAACACGGTCAGATGCCGGTCATCCCCGACCTCCTCCAGATCGGTGGTGCGCAGGCAGCGCTGCACGCCGGCCAGCCGCTGGCCGTCCGGATGAGGGCGGCCCTCCAGATACCGGGTCAGCGGGTGCATCCCCGCCGTGGTGAACAGCACCTGGTCACCGTCGGGCGGCACGAGCGAGCTGCCCGGGATCACCCGGTGGCCTCGTTCACCGAAGAACTCGAGAAACGTCTGCGTCACGTCCATGGCTGTGGGTCCCTTCTGGGTTCCGGCACCGGAAAGGGACCGCTGGCGCGACCGCGATCGTGAGAGCGCTAGCGAACCGTTCCCGGTCGCCAGCGTGAAATATCGTCAGGTCAGGCGGGGGCAACCGGCGAGCCGATAGCTCGCGCGGCCGCGCAGGTAAGGCTGACCTTCATGCCTTCACCGTAAGCCCGGCGGGCGGGCCGGGCCAAAGGGATTTCTCGACGCGGCCCCGCCGCGCCGCGGGACTGACGATCAATACTGGCCCTGCAGGTCCGTGGTGCGGGCGAAGTGGCGGGTCAGCAGGTCGTCGAACTCCTGCGCTTGCAGCGGTTGGGAGAAGTAGAAGCCCTGCGCCACCGGGCAGCCGAGCAGTCTGAGCCCGGCGAGCTGGTCCTCGGTCTCCACCCCCTCCGCCACCGCCGATATGCCCATGGCGTTAGCCAGGTCAATGACGGCCCGGACGATGGCGGAGTCCACCGGGCTCTCCCCTATGCCCTGGACGAAGGTGCGATCCACCTTTACTTCCTGCACCGGGAACTGCTTCAGGTAGGCAAGCGACGAATGGCCGGTGCCGAAATCGTCGATGGCCAGCCGCACGCCCAGCCGGTCGAGTTTCTTCATGACCTCGCGAGCGCCGGACAGGTCCTCCATGACCACGTTCTCGGTGATCTCGAAAATGAGGAGTTCCGAGGGCAGGCCGACGGCATCCAGGGCCGCCGCCGTCTGGGATGACAGCCCGGTCTCGGAGAACTGGCGCGGCGAGAGGTTGACGCTGATCGGCAGGTCGACATCCAACCGGTCCCGGATCGAGCGCACCTGCCGGCAGGCCGTGTCCAGGACGTAGCGGCCCAGCGGCAGGATCAGCCCGGTCTCCTCGGCCATCGGGATGAATCTCGTCGGGCTCATCAGGCCGTTTACCGGGTGACGCCAGCGCACAAGCGCCTCGGCGCCCACGATGCGCTCATCGTCGAGGGAATAGAACGGCTGGTAGTAGACCTCCAGCTCGCCTCGCTCAAGCCCCTTGCGCAGGTCGGCCTCGATCCGCAGGCGCTCCGATGATCGACTTCCCATGGAGGTCTGGTCGAACAGCCGGTAGATGCCGCCGCCGCCCCTGGCCTTGGCGTCGTACATCGCCACATCCGCGTCGCGGAGGATGTCGTCGGCGCTCTTGCCCGGCTCGGAAAGGGCGATGCCAACGGACACGCTGGCCACGACCTCATAGCCGTTGCGCAGCACGATGGGCTGCTTGAAGACCGCGCAGATGCGCCGGGCCGCCCGGACCGCTACGTCGGCCCCGGCCACATCCTCAAGCAGCACCACGAACTCATCGCCGCCGAAGCGGGCCAGCAGGTCATGGCTGCGCACCACGCCTTTCATCCGAGCCCCGATCGCGACCAGGAACTCATCCCCGATGACATGACCAAGGCTGTCGTTGATGCTCTTGAACCGATCGACGTCGACAAAGATCAGAGCGTGGGTCTTACGGTCCAGGGCTGACCGCTGCAGCGCGTGATCGAGGCGCTCCACCAGCAGCCGGCGGTTGGCCAGGCTGGTGAGGCTGTCGTAGAAGGCGTGATGGTGGAGTTCGTCCTCGAAGGCTTTGCGTTCGGTGATGTCGCGGAAGGCGATCACCGCACCTGACGGCTTGCCGTCGCTGATCACGGCGGAGGCCGTGTACGCGACCGGGATCGCGGTGCCGTCCTTGCCCCGGAACCGGGCATCGTCCTCCCGGATGGTGTGGCCGGTGCGCATGGCCTGCCTGGCCGGGACGAGCAGGAAGTCGGGCGCGGTGAGGGCCCCCTCGCTCATCGGGTTGTCGATCGTGATGCCGGACGACGACAGCTCGATCATGTCGGCGGCGGCCTGGTTGACGAAGCTCAGCTTCCCGTCCGCGCCCACGGCGCAGACGCCTTCGCCGATATTGAGCGTGATCGAGGACAGCCGCTCACGCTCCAGGCGGACCTGCTGGTACAGCTCGGCATTGCTGAGCGCTCCGCTGCCCACGGCGGCCAGGGCTCCCAGCAGGCCCCGGTCGGCGTCGTCGAAGGGCTCGTCCCGGCGCCGGCCCGCCGCCGCGAGCCACAGCCGCTGGTCGGCAATCATCATGGGCGCCGCGAGCTGGCCGGGGCCGGGGGGCTCGGTCGTGAGGATGGCCTCGGGACTGCGCAGCAGCCGCCGTGCCGACTCCAGGATCGTGTCGAGCACCGCCTGGTGGCGCAGCCCTCGGTTGGCCTCCAGAGTGACCTCGTACAACCCCTTCATCCTGGCGTGGTCGTGCAGCGCCGCGAACCGCGCGCTGATCAGGCGGCGCTGCATGATCAGGCCGGGAACCGCCAGCGCCAGCACCCACGGATGAGCCTGAATGGCCAGGGCCAGGACCACCCCGAGCAGCGCTCCCGCGGCGGCCAGCGTCACCTGGGCCGGAAGGTCGTCGGTGAGCTCGCGCCAGGCCGTGCCCATTGAGACGACCACGCCGGCCACCAGGAGGGTATTGACGACGCAGTACACGCCCACACCGACCACGACGGCGGCGATCTGGCCCGCGGTGAGGGACCCGGACGGGGTCACGATGCCATGGCTGGCCGATATTCCGAGGCCGGCGGCGATCAGGACCTGCCCGGTGTTGAACGCCGACTTGACCAGCGGGCGCCGGCGGGCTGCCTGAGCCACCACGGTGGCCAGGGCCAGGGTACCCAGGGTGACCAGCGGCGGTACGAGGAGGGCGAGGATCACGAAGAAGCCCTCGTCCATGTTGAATGCCTCGGACTCACCTTCCCGGTACACCACGACCGGCCGTATCCAGCTACCCAGAACAAGCGCGCCCATCGCCGCGGCGACGATCCACTGACGCTCGTCGACCCGCGCCAGGCCCGGCTGGCGCCACATCGCGGCCAGCAGGGTAAGAACCCCGCCCGCTACCGAAGCCGCGACCACGGCTCTGGTAGCGCGCGGGATCTTCACTGCGGACCGGGCCGGTCTCAGTTCCATGCCGAGCTGTTCCAGGCCGACCCGTTCCAAGCCGACCCGTTCCACGCTGAGCCCGCCCAGCCAGCATCGTTCCAGGCCCGGCCGTTCCAAGCCCGGCCGTTCCAGGCCGCGCCGGCCCAGTCTCCCGCATTCCACGCCCGGCCGTCCCATACCCAGCCGTTCCAATCCGCGCCGTTCCACGCCCAGCCGGACCACGTCGAGGCGTCCGACGGCCCCTGCGGGAAGGAGATCCCCGACCACAGGCTCGCGTTCCACGTGTCCGCCGGACCGGTGGGTGACAGCTGGACCGTGCTGCCGAGCAGGATCGCGAGCAGGCTGCCCGCCGACTGGCTCAGGTTCATCGGGCCCGCGGTCGCGGCGGCATAGGCGTTGAGGGCGCCGTGGCCGTCGACGAAGGGATTACCGACTGGACCACGGCTGGTCGTGCCGAGCAGGCGGGCCTTGAGCTGGTTCGGGGTCAGGCCCGGGTTGCCGGCCAGGACCAGCGCCGCCGCGCCGCTCGTGATGGCTGAGCTGAACGACGTGCCCGAGCCGACGAAGTTGGCCGATCCCACCCGCGCCGAAGGATAGTTGTTGTAGATCGTGGAGCCCGGCGCGGCCAGGCTGACCACGGACCGGCCGGAGGTGACCAGATCGGGCTTGGCCCAGCCGTCAAGCGACGTCGGCCCCGCGCTGCTGAAATCACACATCTCGTCGCCGGAGACCGACGATGAGGCCATGTCGTCCAGGGCACCGACCGTGATAACGAGCGGATCATCTCCTGGCGAGAGAATCGTGCCGTTGAACGGCCCGGCGTTACCCGCCGAGACCACGACCGCGATGCCCGAGTTCCATACCGCCTGCACCGCCAGATCCAGCGGGTTGATGACCGTGGACATGACGGCCTGGAACCCGAGGGACATGTTGAGGATCTTGATCCCGTAGCTGCCCTGGTGATCGACCGCCCACTGCAGGCCCAGGATCAGGGCGGCCAGATCGGTCTTCCCGCTCGCCCCCGCCACCTTGATCGACACCAGGTTGGCGCCCGGGGCCTCGCCCGAGTACTGACCGCCCGATGAGGCCCCGTTGCCGGCGATCAGGCCGGCCACGAACGTGCCATGACCGTAGCTGTCCTGGAACGGGTTGTTCTCACCGGTCAGGTCCACCCCGCCGATGAGCCGGCCGGAGAAGTCGGGCAGGTTATCGATGCCGGTGTCCAGGACGGCGACCGTGACGCCCTTTCCCGTATCGCCGTTGCCCGCGAGCCTGGCGGCCCCGGTCTGCTGGAGGAACACGTCAGAAGGCGTGTGGGGCCCGGTCGATACCGGCGTGTCCTGCACGCTCACCGAGACATCAGGGGTCACCACGATGCCCGGGAGCGCCGCGAGCAGCGGCTCCACGGCGGCGGGGATCACGGCCTCGACCCCGTCGATGAGGTGATACTGCGCCAAGAGCGAGCCGCCCAGTCCCAGCACCGCCGTGACCGGGCTCAGCAGCCCGGTCGCGGTGACAATCACCGTTTCACTCGGGCTCGCAGCGGCGGCAGGGGCACCGGACATCGACATACCCGTCAGCGCGACGGCGACCGCCGCACCCGCCGCGGCGATCCGGCGCCTTCCCCGGCAGCCCGCGGCCGCGCGTACTGATCTAGCATGCGACATCTCGAAGCCCTCCCCTAGGTTGCCTGATCTCATGACAAGCGAAGCGGGAGGCCTCATGCGATAGCTCCGCCACCGGTTCGGGAGCTATTAGGACATACAGTAAGTATCGATATATAAGCACAGCGTAATCACCCTCCCGGGGAGAGATTATCGCCATTTGAGATTTGCCGTATGTAAATCGCAGAATGCGTACAGTTGCGGATCCTTCAGGGTGGTCCGGTACGGGATGACCCGGCCGGTTCCCGCTTGACTACGCCGAGAGCCTCAGGGGAGCGGCACGGGAATGCGGTGGTCAGGTGCGCCGTCCTTGGCCAAGATCCAGTGCGAGTCGACGGTGGCCTGGTAGAGCCGCAGGCCGGCGCCCGGCCGGATGTCCGCGCTCGTCCACTCGCGGCCGCCGTGCCTGACCGAACGGCGGGAGAACGTCTCGATCCCGGGGACGGTCTCGCCGTCCTCAAGCAACTTCGCAACCGCGGACATGTACACGGCTTGCCCGGTGCCGATCGCGGCCTGCGTGTCGAAGACGACGATGCCCACCTCGGGCCGCACCGCGATGTTCTGAGAATGCGTCACGTCGGGCGAGGAAACCCAGAAGAACTCGGTGAGGCCGGTATGGGCGAAGTAGACGGGCGAACTCCACGGTCGTCCCGCCGCGTCGGCGGTGGCCAGGACGAGATAGCGGCTCGCCTCGATGAGATCCGATACCGTCTGCAGTGCGGCGCTCATATCAGCGGGCCTTCCGGTAGGTGAGGTCGAAGTCGTGCGCCCAGCCGCCGCCGGTGGAGCGCTTCTCCCAGGCGCCGCTGATGACGGTCCCGTCCAGGGCCCATTCGAACCGGCTGCGCACCTGCGGGGCGTCCTGTTCGGGGGCCGGCTGGTCGCCGGGGAAACGGGCCTCCAGGATCCACTCACCGGCGAAGACGCCCAGGCGCGCCGCGGCCCGGGATCCGCTCTCGGTCACGATGATCACTCCCCTCTGTCGGCTCTCACTAGTTAAAACGACTTCGAGGGCGCGAACTCATCGGCTCGGTGACCATCCGGATGAGCCGCGGCGCCTTCCAGAGGCCCATGATCACGGTCGTCTTGTGACCGGCAGCTGGCACCTCGCGCACGCTGACGCGGGCACCTACCCGGCGCATCGGTTCCAGGTACGGCGAGATGTTGCCCAGCGGGGCGACTTTGTCCCGCCGCGAGCCCACGAAGACGAACCGGCAGCCATCGAGCCGGCCGAAGTCCGGCCATTGGAGTTCAGCCCATTCTTGTGCAAGACGCGAAAGCGACCACCCTCGTTCCACGTGCCGTTGTTTCAGGTCGGGAATCTGCCACACACCTCGCGCGATGTCGCCGCCGGTGTTGAATACTCCCCAGCGCAGCTCGGGGATTTCGCGGCCAATGCAGTTGTAGAGGATGAAGGAGCCCAGGCTGCTGCCGAAGAATCCCACGTCGGTCACATCCTGCGACGATAGCTTCGCAATCCGCGCCCTGATGTCTTCGCGTACGGCCGCGATAAGCTCCGGAAGGATCGCCGGATCGGCATTCCTGAAGACAGCGCCGCTGGTCTGGTATGCCATCACGTGGTAGCCGTTTCGGCAAAGCCGACGCACCGCGAAACGCACCCGCTCGATCGGGGTATCAAACGGGCAGATAAAGATTATCGTCGCGCCAGCCGGTGAGGACGTGCCGAATTCTTCGCACTGGTACAACGGGTGTGACATGCACGCTCCACGCTGCCGGAGCCCTGTCCGAACCGGATGAAACCCGGGTTTCACCTGGCTCCTACCAGGTGAAGGTCCAGTTGCACCTGGTTCGGCGCCGGACTGACCTTCATGATCAACTTTAGCTAGAGCGGCATTGCGTCAAGGCCACCTGGGCAGCACGTCTAGAACGGTTCGGCCTGGTCAAGGACAGCGGGCCGGACGTAGCGTCGGACCATGGCCGCTCCGACCTCCGTCCCGCTTTCCGCCGACGATACCTTCTGGGCTGACGCTGACCGGTACCTGATCCGCTACGCCGGCGCCGGCTCGTTCACCCGCGAGGTCATCGACCACGCCGCCGGAAGCTTCCTGTTCACCGAGGACGGCCGGCGGATCCTCGACTTCACCTCCGGGCAGATGAGCGCGATCCTCGGCCACTCGCACCCGGAGATCGTCGCCACCGTCACGCGGCAGGCGGCCAAGCTCGACCACCTGTTCAGCGGCATGCTCAGCCGCCCGGTCGTCGATCTCGCCCGCCGTCTGGCGGCGACACTGCCGGAACCGCTGGAGAAGGCGCTGCTGCTGACCACCGGGGCCGAGTCGAACGAGGCGGCCATCCGGATGGCAAAGCTCGTCACCGGCAAACATGAGATCGTCTCGTTCGCCCGTTCCTGGCACGGCATGACGCAAGCGGCCGCGGCCGCCACCTACAGTGCGGGCCGGAAGGGCTACGGCCCGGTCGCGCCCGGCAACTTCGCCATCCCCGCGCCCTACAGCTACCGGCCCGACTTCACCACCGCCGACGGCGAACTCGACTGGCGGCGTCAGCTGGACTTCGGTTTCGGCCTGATCGACGCGCAGTCGGTCGGCAGCCTGGCTGCCTGCATCGTCGAGCCGATCCTCAGCTCCGGCGGCATCATCGAACCACCGCCTGGGTACTTCCGGGCGTTGCGGGACAAGTGCCGGGAACGCGGCATGCTGCTCATCCTCGACGAGGCCCAGACCGGGCTGTGCCGCACGGGCAACTGGTACGCCTTCGAGCGCGACGGCATCGTCCCCGACATCCTGACCCTGTCCAAGACACTCGGCGCCGGCCTCCCGCTGGCTGCCGTGCTCACCAGCGCCGAACTCGAAGCGGCGGCGCACGACCGGGGATTCCTGTTCTTCACCACGCATGTCGCGGATCCGCTGCCGGCCGCGGTCGGTAACACCGTCCTGGACGTGCTGCACCGGGACCGGCTCGACGAGCGAGCTGAGCACCTGGGCGGCGTCCTCCGGCATGGCCTCGAGCAGATCGCGCTCCGGCACGAGGTGGTGGGCGACATCCGGGGACGTGGCCTGCTGGTCGGCGTGGAACTGGTCGTCGACCGGCAGACCAAACGCAGCTCCGACGAACTGGGCGCGCTGGTGACCAGACGCTGCCTCGAACTCGGCCTGCACATGAACATCGTCCAGCTGCCCGGCATGGGCGGCGTCTTCCGGATCGCCCCGCCGCTGACCGCCACCGAGGACGAGCTTGCGCTCGGCCTGGCCATCCTCGACCAGGCGATCCGCGACGCCGCCGGACGGCTCTGATACCCGCCGGTCAGAACGGGAAGCCGTGGGCTTGCGGTCATCGGCCATCGAGGCGGCGCGCGAGTACGACGACGTCGGATCCGGCGTATCCCAGATGTTCGTAGAAACCCGTAGCGGCATGATTCGTCTCGCGGACCATGAGCTGGATCTTCGGGATTCCCCGGGATCGCACCCAGTCCTCGCAGGCCTCCATCATCTGCCTGCCCAGTCCGCGGCCTCGCTGCGCCGCGTCCACGGCCAGGTAGTAGACCCAGCCGCGGTGACCGTCGTGGCCGACCATGGCGGTGGCCAGCAGAGCGTCATCGTTCCCGATGGCGGCAAGCACGCAGGACGAGCCGCCGCCGACCGCCCGGAGCAGGTCGGCTTCGGGATCGTTCCACGGCCGCGTCAAGCCGCTGTCGTGCCACAGCCGGACAGCGGCGTCGTACAGGCGTTCGGGAAGTGGCTCGATCCTCACCGGTGAAGCGTAGCTGGCGCTATTTGCCGGCTGCCGTGTGGTCGTAGGCTGCGCGGCTGGCCTCGATCTCGGCGATGTGCTGTTCCGCCCATGCTTTGACCGCGTTGACCGCTGGCATCAGGCTTTCCCCGAGCGGCGTGAGCTGGTAGTCGACCCGTGCCGGAACGCTAGCTGTGACGGTGCGGGTGACCAGGCCGTCGCGTTCCAGGGTGCGTAGTGTCTGGGTGAGCATTTTCTGGCTCACGCCCGCGATGATCCGGCCCAGGTCGCTGTAGCGCAGCGGGCCGCCGGCGAGGGCCACGAGGATAAGGGTCACCCATTTGTCGCTAATCCGCGCCAGCACCTGCCGAGAGGGGCAGACGGCGAGGAAGGCGTCGTACTCCGCGCGGGCGGCCGCCCGCCGCTGCGCCGCGGTGAGCGTGGGCAGCGAGATCACCTCCTGGTAGCTAACGCACTTCAAAGTGCGCATCGCGCACCCGGTATGGAGTGTAACTCTCTATTGGTTCGTGAACCGACGCAGGAACAACCCGCACTCTTGGGAGGAACGCAATGCGTGCTGTTGTCGTGCGTAGCTACGGCGGGCCGGAGGCGCTGGAGATCGTCGAGATGCCGGTCCCGGAGCCGGGGCGCGGCCAGATCAGAATCCGGGTCGAGGCCGCCGCGGTGAACCCGGTTGACATCGCCACCCGCGAAGGACTGATGAACGTGGCGCGGCCCGGTGTGATCGCCGGGCGCGGGCAGGTGGGCATCGGCTGGGACGTCGCGGGCATCATCGAGGCGACCGGGCCAGATGTCACCGGCCTCGCGCCCGCAGACCGGGTGATCGGGCTCCGCGACCGGCTGGATCAGCCGCTGGGCACCTACGCCGGACAGGTCGTCCTCGACGCGGCCGACACCGCACCCGCGCCCGCGGGCAACGACGCCATCGCCGCGTCGACGATCCCGCTGAACGGCCTTACCGCCGTCCAGGCTCTCGACGCCCTCGCCCTGCCCGCCGGCCAGACCATCCTGGTCACCGGCGCCGCGGGCGGGCTCGGCGGCTTCGGCACAGAACTCGCGGCCATGCGCGGCCTGCGGGTGATCGCCGCAGCCGGGGACGCGGACGAGGAACACGTCCGCGACCTGGGTGCCGCGGAGTTCGTCCCGCGCTCGGCCCACCTGGCCACCGCGGTCCGCGACCTTGTTCCCGGCGGGGTGGACGCGGTCTTCGACGCGGCCGTGCTCGGGTATCCGGCTCTGGATGCGGTACGGCCCGGGGGCTCGTTCGCTACCTTTGTCGGCACCGGCCCGGTCCCGCTCCGCGGCATCCGCATCGTGCCGGTCACCGTCCACGCCGACGGAGCAGCCCTGGCCGGGCTGTCCAGGCTGGCCGCAGCGGGAAAGCTGACCCTGCGTGTCGCGGACACCTACCCCTTGGCCGAAGCCGCCAAGGCCCACCAGCGCCTCCAAGCCGGCGGAGTACGCGGGCGGCTCGTCCTGGTTCCGTAATCCGCCGGCGGGCGGGCAGGGGCGCTGTGCCGCGTCGGGCCCGGGACTAGGTCAGGTCGTCCGGGGGCTGGGGCCACCGCGGTCCGAGATCGGGCAAGTCAGCGCTTATCCGCATCGGGAAACGGGGCGGGCGCTTCTCCAGGAACGCGCTAACCCCCTCGGCAACATCGGGCGCCTTGCCCAGCGCATAGATGCCCCTGGAGTCGAGGCGGTGTGCTTCCCAGGGAGAATCGGCGCCGAGCATGCGCCACATCAGCTGACGCGAGGTGGCGACCGCGACGGCGGAGGTATTGTCGGCGATCTCGGTAGCGAGCGCGCACGCGGCGGGCAGCAACTCGTCGGCCGGGTATGTCCGGGCGACCAGACCCCCGCGCAACGCCTCCGCAGCGTCGAAGACCCGGCCGGTCGCCACCCATTCCAGGGCCTGGCTGATGCCGACCACGCGCGGCAGGAACCAGCTGGAGGCCGCTTCCATGACCAGGCCGCGCCGGGAGAACACGAAGCCGAACTTCGCGGTATCGGCGGCGAGCCTGATGTCCATCGGGAGTGTCATCGTGACCCCGACCCCGACCGCGGGCCCGTTGATGGCGGCGATGACCGGCTTGAGCGAGGCGGCGATACGCAGGCTCACCTGACCGCCGCCGTCTCGCGGCACGCCGTCGATGGTCTTGGCCGTCACCGCGGATCGCTGGCGCCGGTCGGCGTTGAAGGTGTCGCGGCCGGACGAAAGGTCGGCGCCTGCGCAAAACGCCCGTCCCTGGCCGGTGACGACCACAGCCCGTACGTCGTCGTCGGCATCGGCCTGGTCGAAGCTGTCGATCAGCTCATCTCGCATCACCTGGGTGAACGCGTTGAGCTGGTCCGGGCGGCTAAGGGTGATCGTCGCTACGCGGTCAGCGACGGTATAGCTGATCTCCGAGTACGGTCGGATCGTATCTGCCACAGGCTGCCTCCTACGGCGGTCAGGCGGGCGTGGCGGTCACGAGCGACTTGACGACCAGTTGATCACCCGGGACACAGGGCAGGCCGAGAATTCACTCGTCGTTAAGACCCTACAACTAGGTTGATCAAGCGGCCGAGTACGACCATGGTCCACCGTAGCGGGAGGAAGCCGTCCACATCGGGCACTCCGCGGGCGGCGGAGAGGTGGCCCGCTATGTCGGGTCCCCGGGCCGTCGAACTGGTTAAGAACGGCACGCTGAAGACGTACCCGGGCTTCCCGCACGGGATGCTGACCACACACGCCGACGTGCTCAACCCCGACTTGCTGGCCTTCGTCCAGTCCTGACCGCGGCAGGCTTCCGCCCTCCAGCAGGCTGAAGGTCGAGGCCGGCCTGGATCTGAATGGCGCGGCCTTCAGCTCATGACTTGTCTATATTCAGTGTCCGTGACGACTACTGACGTGGGCAGGTGCCCCGAGTGCGGTGCGCCCCTCTGTCTTGACGACGTGAACTGGGCAGCCGCCCGTACCGGCGGGCTGTCGAGCGAGCAGGGCCCGGACCGGGACAGTTCCAGGGCCTGCGGTCTTTGATACCGCACTTCGGGTAGGCCAGGTCCGTGGTCATCGCGCGTCCGCGGTATGAGAGTGCGGAATCGCGTCCGGCGTGGGCTGCAGGACCTACTGTCCTGAGTCATGCATGAGCGTGGACATTTATTGTCGCTATCACAGCGGTAAGGGTCCACGATCTCGGTCTGGCTCGGCGAGCGGCAGATTTGCAGGCAGGGGGCGACCGCTATTCGGCGAATTAGCGGGTCGGCCGGTTGTCGGACTGCAGGTGAATGGCATGGTGGTTGCCAGTCAGGAGTGATGGTGCCGGCTCGGTCCGGGCCGGCCGGGCGCCGGCGCGCTCCGCGCCGAGGCCGGCGGCAACCACGAACGCGACCCCGGCCAGCGCCCACGGCCTGGGTGCCTGACCGAGCAGCACGAAGCCGGCGAGCACGGCGAATGCGGGCTCCAGGCACATCAAGGTGCCGAACGCCGCGGTGGTCAGCCGCCGCAGCGCGCACATCTCCAGGCTGAACGGCACCACCGGGAGCAGCAGGGCCAGACCGAGGCCGGCCAGCAGCAGGTGCGGCGTCAGCGCCGGGGCGATGGCCGGTCCCGCCACGGCGGTGGCCACCAGGGCGGCCACCGGGATGGACACCGCCAGCCCTTGCAGGCCCGCTACCTCGTCCCCGACCGCCTGGGTGAGCAGGATGTAGCAGGCCCAGCACACCGCCGCGCCGAGCGCGCAGGCGATGCCGGGCACGCTGGCGCCGCCCTGCCACGGGTGGGTCAGCAGCAGGACCCCGGCCGCGGCCAGGCCCGGCCACAGCAGCCGCCGGCCGCCCCGGCCGCGGGCTACGGCCACGCCGAGCGGGCCCAGGAACTCCAGGGCGGTGGCCGTGCCGAGTGGCAGCCGGGCCACGGCTTCCATGAACAAGATGGTCACCCCGGCGGTCACCGCGCCCAGGACAACCGTCGCGAGCAGGACCGGGCGGCGGAACCGCCACGGCCGGGGCCGGATCACGGCCGGCAGGACCACCGCGGCCCACGCCAGCCGCAGCCAGACCGCCCCCAGCGGACCGATCTGGCCGAACAGCGGCACGCTCAGCGCCAGGCCGGCCTGGACGCAGATGATCGAGCCCACCGCCATCGCGGTGCCGGTCCGGGCCGCAGACGGCCTCGCGCTGAGCATCACGGTGCCAGTAGACACAACCCGGATCGTCCGCGTCCACGTCATATTCGTGGACATACCGTTCAC
>Ga0070735_10001510_pt1 | contig 22453 bp, 17 predicted proteins | sample Coa_R1_FD_66443 | JGI IMG/M metagenome (GOLD analysis project Ga0070735, IMG submission 66443) | Surface soil microbial communities from Centralia Pennsylvania, which are recovering from an underground coalmine fire - Coalmine... | ecosystem: Environmental > Terrestrial > Soil > Unclassified ...
TTGCTGGCCGAAATCGAGAGGAACTTCAAACGCTCGAGCAGAGGATTGCCCGCGTCCTCGGCCTCCTCGAGCACGCGGCGGTTGAAGGCGAGCCAGGATGTGTCGCGATTGAGAAAGTACTGGGGGTTATCCAGCGAAATTCGAGCCATGAGCCGTGCTTATTCGATTTTCTCTTGAGTCTGGGCCGTAACCTGGCGCTTGCACCGCACTGCGCAAGTCAAATCCGGGAAGCCTAGTATAGAACATTCTTCGACAAGACAAGTTGCCGCGCTCGGTTACCACGCGATTCGAAGGTGAAAAGAAAAACGGCACCGGAACTCGATTCGGTCGATCCCGGTGCCGAAAAAGTGCATTGCGGCTCGTTACGGCAGGTAATACCGGAACGAGGAGAAGACCATGTTGTCGATGCCGTGAGGCTCAAATCCCGAGCCCGACCACGTGTTTCGGTCGAGATAGGAGTACTGTAAGCCCCACTGCACGCGGCCTTTCGGCCCGCTGTGGATTTTGTGCCAGAAGCCGGCCGTACCCTCGATCATGACGCGCGTATCGGCCGTGCAACTGGATAAGCCGCCCGGAGCAAATCCGCCCGAACCGGGCCCGGTCTCGGTGTAGCAACCCGAGTTGTTGAACAGCGGCGCTCCGTAACCGACTTCTTTGCCGCTGACTGGATCGAATGACGCGGCTCGTCCGGCATACTCGGCACCAACGTTGAAGTAGACATCGATCTTCGGGTAGTGTAATTCGAGCGTCGTCAGGCCCTGAAGGCTCTTAACCAGATACAGGGTTCCATCGGCGTGAACTGCGGTATCCGCAAGACCAGTCGATCCGTAGCGGCCGATTCCGCTGCCGCCCAAACCGTGAAGCCCGAAGTCGACGTGCTTGTGAGCGAAGGACCAGCGCGCGTTGACGCCGATTCCGCCGCCGTTCTTGGAACTGTTGAAGGCGGCCGTAGCATTGGGGCCCGGCGTTGTGCTGGTACCGCACGTGGTCGCTGACGAAACATCTTCGCAGGGAAAAACGCGGTCACGGAAGCGGCTGAAGATTCCGTAGACCTCGTAGTGTCCGAAACCAGGCTCAAACACCATCTTGGCGATAAGATCGGGAGATGGATTGAAAGAATAAGTCGCCTGATTGTTGTACAAGCCACCCGTGACGCCGACCGTTCCCACCAGGAAGTTGTTGACATTGCCGTGGCTGGTCAGCGTCGCCTGGGCATTTTCAACCGAGAATCCGAACCAGACTTTGTTGTTGAGGTTTTTCACCACGCGGAAGCCATACTGCCGCGCCCAGCTGAAACCCACATGGTATTGAGGATCAATCGTCATCGGAAGAGCTTCCGTGCGGTTGTCCATGCCGACCTTGGTTTCAGTTGCCAAACTCCACTGCTGGCCGCCCGTGAAGCTCCATCCGTTATCGAGAGCAGCTTTGCCCCATACCTGACGTTGCCGCAGGGTGTAGCTGTTGCTCTCGTTATTATTCGAAGTGACGCCGGCGGAGAGGAAATCAGCCTCATAGTAACCGCTCATGGCGACCGAGCCGGATTTGCCTTCCGCAAGCATCGAAATACGCGACTGACGGCCGGAGCCGAAGAACTCGGAAACGTTCGTGGTCGAGGCACCCGGCATGGGAACGGTGTTAAATGGAGTGTTGAGGCCCGCCCCCAGAGCGCGCGTGCGGTAGGCCGTTTCTGCCGCCAGGAATCCGCCCGGAGTAATGGTGATTCCCTTAAAGTGAATCGTGGTGATGGGCTCGGCAACGCGCTTTTGCGTCTCCTGCACGCTCACGACGGTATTGGCGACATTGGTCTTGAGGTCGCTGACGTCGTTCTTGAGTTCCGTGACGCTCTGCTGCTGCTGCTGCGCCGTAGATCGCGCAGCGTCAGCTTTGCTGGCGGCATCGGTCGCCGCGGTTTGAGCCTGCTGAACCGCCTGATCCCTTTGGTTCAATTGATCCTGTAGGCGCTGGATCTCTTGTTGTTGCTGCGCCAGCGCGGCCTGCTGCGATGCAATGGCTTCTTTCAGGGCTTGCACGTCAGCAGCGGTGATGGTCGCTGATTTCTTTTTCGGTTTCGGCGCAGTGCTGGTTTGCGCCACCAGTCCTGTCGCCAGCAACATCATTGCGCACAATTTCCACGCAGACTTCATTCGCCCTCTCCTTTTTTGTACCTGCGGTAAATGGAAATCCCCCAGAATTTTCGGGGCGTTACTTGACCTGTTTGATCGCTTCCTTTTCTTTGGCCGCCACATTTTCCGGGAGTGGCGCGTATGCCAAGGCAGACGTCATGCTTTGCCCATCTGTCAGCATCCAGTTCACAAAGTCGACCAGAATCTTTCCGTTGGCTGGGTTCTTCGACTGCACCGGCACCAGCAGCCAGGTGAAGCTCGAGATCGGATAAGCGTCCTTCCCGGGGGAATTGGTGATGGAGACGCGGAAGTCGGGCGGCATCTTCGGAGCCGATGCAGCCGCAGCAGTCACACTTTCCAGAGAGCCTTTCACGAAAACTCCCGCGGAATTCCTGACACTGCCGTACGGAATATTGTTCTGCAGGGCATAGATCAGTTCGACGTAACCGATTGCTCCCGACAACTGCCGGATCATACCTGACACGCCCTCATTGCCCTTGCCCCCCATTCCGAGCGGCCATCTCACCGAAGTATTGCTGCCGACCTGGCTCTTCCACTCCGGGCTCACCTTCGACAGGTAATCGGTCCAGATGAAAGTGGTGCCGCTGCCATCGGAACGGTGCACCACGATAATATCTTTATCAGGAAAATTGATTCCGGGATTGACGGACGTAATTGCCTTGTCATTCCACTTGGAAATCTTGCCTAGATAAATTCCTGCAAGTGCCTCGGGCGTGAACTTAATTTCGCCTGTGACGCCGGGAATGTTATAGGCGGGAACCACGGCGCCCAGCACGGTGGGAAGATTCAGAATCTTGCCTTTGGCCGCCTGCAGTTGCGAGTCGGTCATCGGCATGTCGCTGGCGCCGAAATCGACGGTGCCGGCGGTCATTTGCTGAATGCCTCCGCCGCTTCCAATCGCCTGATAGTTAATCTGGATATCGGGATGCAGTTTGTGGTACTCGCTGAACCACTTCGAGTAAATCGGATAGGGAAATGTAGCGCCTGCTCCGTTCAGCGTGGTCTGCCCCATCACCGGCATGGCCAGTACGACACACACCAACAGCAGCAAATTTTTGCGCATTGCCAGGTAACGCCTCCTTTTGGTTGATGACCAATGTTTCTATCGGCCCTGTGTTAAAGGAGGGTTACAGGCGGGTGAATTTCTGATGAATGGGAGAAGGTGATTGCTGCTCAGTCACTTCGCCGCAGCAAAAACGAAACGCACGAAGAAAAGAGAAAATAATTCAGCGGTTCGACTGCAGGCGTGCAATCTCTCTCGGAAACAAGGTATTGCCGGGAAACTCCCGACCCAGGCCCCCGAGCAACTGCACGGCGGCGGCTTTATTTTTTTCGCGGACGTAGGCGATGGCGAGAAGAATGCGCGCGAAGGGCGCGAGATAATGTCCATGCTCGGCAGTTGTCTTCAAGTCGTCGATGCCGCCCTGCTTGTCTCCCGGCAGACCTCCCATGCGCAGAACCCAGCGCACGGGAGCGGACATGCTGCCGATTACGTACTTACTGAATCCCGTCGCCAGCAATGCGTCGAAGCAATTGGGACAAACCGCGAGCAACTGCTGGGCCTCGACGGAAGCTTCTTTCGTGTAATGAAGCGAGCTAAGATTGCGTTTCTCGATCAGCGCGGCATAGTCGGCCTGGAGTCCGGATGAGAGCGTCAAGGCAAAAAGCGCGTTACGATCATTGGGATCACTTGTGAGGCGGGCATGTGCCAGATTTTCCGCGCGATTGATTGCCGCCTGGAATCGGTTCCGCAAGTCCGGATCGGGCGTCTGCGTCTGCCGCTTTAAGAAAGCCGAATTGTTCTCGTAAAACTGCGCTTCAAGCACGCCCAGGCGATTGAACTCGGAGAAGAGGAATCCCGCCGCCTCGCTGACCGGTCCGACCGGATCATCAGGGTGAAGCTGTTGCGAGTTCGCAAAATCACGCTGCGCTCCCGCAAAATCGAGGTTGTACAAACCGAAGAATCCGCGGTCCAGAGGCGTACCCTCAGTTGCTCGCGGAATATCTTTCGAGTGAGCAAATGGGCACAGAGCGCAACAGATCCACAAGATTGTCACTAAGCCCAACGTCCTCGCATCTAAGGCTGAAGTCATCTTTGTGGACCCTTTGGTCCATCATCAGTTATTTTGTTTGGTTGGCAATCGAAAGCGGCTGGGTACACACACTGTTGGATGGCAACCACCGCCAAAATGACTGCCCCCGACTTAAAACATTTGTCACTTTAGTCGATAATCCGATCCAGGTTCGAGGATAGGCAAGTTCATGAGCGATTCCGCGACTCGCTATGCTCCCGGTTGGCCGGGTATACCACCGCGCTGGACTTCGAGCGCAAAAACGGGCGTCGGCACGGCACTCAACCAGCACAGCAAAGTGTGGTTCACGCTGAGCCACGGGATTCTGAATGAAGTCTACTTCCCCCGCGTGGATCAGGCGTGCACCCGCGACATGGGATTTATCGTCACCAACGGCCGCGATTTCTTCTCGGAAGAAAAGCGGCATTGCCGCTTCGAAAATTATCCCTTTGAGCCCGGCGTCCCGGCTTTCGAACTGACGAACACCGACAACTCCGGGCGTTATCGGATTCACAAAGAAGTTTTTAGCGATCCATACCGCAATGTTGTGTTGCAGAAGGTCCGCTTCGAACCCCTGCAAGGGGGACTTTCAGACTATCGTTTGTTTGCCCTGCTGTCGCCACACCTGGCGAATTGCGGCTCTGGGAACACCGGTTGGATCGGCGACTACAAGGGCTTCCCGATGTTTGTCGCAACGCACGACGGAGTCTCGCTGAGCCTCGCCTCTTCCACGAAGTGGAAGAAGATGTCAGTCGGATTCGTCGGCATGTCCGACGGCTGGCAGGACCTCTCGCAGCATTTTGAGATGGAATGGGAGTACACGCGAGCGGAAAACGGAAACATCGCTTTTGCCGGTGAAGTCGATCTGGCCGCGTGCAACGGTGAATTTGTCCTCGCGCTGGGATTCGGCGCAATCTGGATCGAGGCCGGTCAGCAGGTGCGGTCCACGCTTTTCGAAGACTATGCCGAATTGCGCCAGCATTTCGTTTCACAATGGCAAAGCTGGCAAAACAAGCTGCTAAAACTGGACGAACCCCTGCGCCAGCATGACCTGTATCGCACCTCGGTGGCGGTTCTCCGAACGCATGAATCCAAAGATTTTCTCGGCGGCATCATTGCCAGCCTGTCCATTCCATGGGGGTTCAATAAAGGCGACGAGGATCTCGGCGGATACCACCTGGTATGGCCGCGCGACCTGGTCGAGACCGCAGGGGCGCTTCTTGCTTCAGGAGCGGTGAACGATGCAATCCGCGTCCTGCGCTATCTGGAGGCGACGCAGGAAGCCGCCGGCAACTGGGCGCAGAATCTCTGGCTGGATGGACGCCCGTATTGGGGCGGCGTGCAGATGGACGAGACTGCGTTTCCGATTCTTCTGCTCGATCTGCTGCGCCGGGAAGCGCCGGAGAGTCTCGGCAAACTGAACCGATGGTGGCCCATGGTGCAAAAGGCCATCAGCTTCATCGTCCGCAACGGACCCGTAACCCAGCAGGATCGCTGGGAAGAAGATTCAGGATACTCGCCATTCACTCTGGCGGCCGAAATTTCTGCTCTGCTCGCGGGTGCGGACATTGCAGATCTGACCGGCCATCCCGAGCAGGCGCAAACGATGCGCGATGTGGCCGACGCGTGGAATGACAACATTGAACGCTGGGTGTATGCGACCGGAGGAGACCTCGCGCAGCAACTCGGTGTCGAAGGATATTACGTGCGTATCGCTCCTCCGCAGACGGACGGCGCGTCGTCTCCAACGCAAGGATTCGTTCCCATCAAGAACCGTCCGCCCGGGCAAGATGGCGAACGCGCGTATCACATCATCAGTCCCGACGCGCTGGCGCTTGTCCGTTTCGGGCTGCGCGCGCCCGATGATCCGCGGATTCTGAATACGCTGCGAGCGATCGACGCTTTGTTGGCAGTCGAACTCCCGCAGGGACCGTGCTGGTATCGGTACAACGGCGACGGTTACGGCGAGCATCGGGATGGATCTGCGTTTGACGGAACGGGGATCGGACGTCCCTGGCCGCTGCTCGCGGGAGAGCGCGCCCACTACGCGCTGACCGGCGGCCACGTCGACGAAGCAGAGGCGCTGCTAACCGTGATGGAGAATTCCACGGTCGGTTACAGCCGGCTCCTGCCCGAGCAGGTTTGGGACGGGTCGGACATTCCTGCTCTGGAGTTGTTCCGCGGCAAACCGACTGGCTCTGCATGCCCGCTGGTCTGGGCGCACTCCGAGTACATCAAGCTGCGCCGTTCCATTCGGGACGGGCGTGTTTTTGATCAGCCTCCACAAACGGTGAAGCGCTACCTGCAGGAGAAACACGTCCGGCAGATTTTCGGATGGCGATTCAACAATAAGCCCCGCTCGATTCCACGCAATAAGACCTTGCGGATCGTGATGTTGTCATCTGCTCGCGTGCATTGGAGCATCGACGGCTGGAAGACCACGCACGATACCGACACGCGCGACACGGGACTGGGAATTCACATTCTGGACCTGCCCACCGCTTCCCTGCCGTCGGGAGGAGAAGCTGTCTTCACTTTTTTCTGGCCGAGTGAGAACCGATGGGAAGGGACTGACTACCGCGTGTTCATTGAGAAAAACTAAAGGCAGCGTTCCCTCAGGGGCGGAAGCCCACATCCTTATGCTGGCCTGGCGGCACGGCCTAAAGCCCGTGTCCTTCCCCAAACCCTTCACAAGACAGCTTTCGACTTCAAGGTCAGTTGTCAGGATTGGAATAACACAATTCGACGACCGTACAGTCGTCGCTTAAGGGATTGCCGGCGCAGAATTCAGTCACGGCGGAAAAGATTCCTTCCAACGTCGGAGACTTTATCGCTGCCGCCTCCAGCCGGAAATCTTCGAAAAAGTCACCGCCCGGATTTTCAGCTTCAGTCACTCCGTCAGTGACCAGGATGAACCGATCGCCGGATTTCATCTGACAAGTGGCGCTCTGAAATGTTGCGTCCGCAAGCAATCCGACGGGCACGTTGCCATGCGGCGGCCGGATCACTTCCCCCGCGCACACCAGCAATGGCGGCACATGTCCGCAGTTCACGTACTCCAGTTCGCCGTCGCGGCGGAGTCGGGCCAGCAATACCGTCGCGTATTTTTCGCCGATTAATTTGTCGGTGAAAAAGCGGTTGACCGCGGCGATGACGTCGAGCAGCGGCATGCCCGAAAGCAAATGGGAATAGATCATGCCCTGCAGGGTGGAAGCCAGCAAAGCCGCCGAAACTCCCTTGCCGCTCACGTCGGCAAGCACGACGGCGAGACCCTCTTTCGTATTCAGAGCGTCGAAGAAATCGCCCCCGATTTCCTTACAGGGCAGATTCTTTCCGCGAAGGCGGGCGAAGGGCACTTCGGGAATCTTCACCTGCATCAGCCGCTGCTGGATGCTCGCCGCAATGCTGAGTTCCTGCTGATACCGGCGCGCCTCTTCTTCGGCCTGCACGAGGCGGGCGTTTTCGATAAGCGACGCGGCTTCTGTCGCGATCGCATGCAAAATGTCGTGGCCGACCCCTGTGATGTCTCGCGAGGCAAATCGCGAATCCACATAAAGGACTCCCATCGCTTGTGCCGAAGCAGACGATGCAACCGGGGTCTGGGCATCGCGGGTCGACTGCACCTGCAATTTGCGCAACGGAATGCAGACCACGGTGCGCAGGTCGTACGCGACAATGCTCTGACGTCCTGCCATGTCGAGAGATTGGCTCGTATCGGTCAAAAGAAATTCCGAGTTCGACCGCATCGACTCCTCGAGGATCGAGTGCGAAATGGTCTTGTCGTCGAGCAGGGGCTCTTTGTTTTTGTTGCGTCCGGCGGAGAGCCGAAGATTGCCCTCTTCGTCCTTCAGAAAAACGAATGCCCGTTCGGCCTGCGTCAATTGCAAGGTCACGTCGAGCATCGTGACCAGGATTTCTTCGAGGACGCCCGCCGTATTCAGCTTTCGCGCGGCTTCCAGAAAGAGCCGGAGCGTTTCCAGTTCCGTCGTTTCCGGCTTAATGCCAATGACGGAGATCTGGCTGAGGAATTCGCGGGCGGTGTTTGAGGTCGCGTGCGCGGGATTGAAGAGCACGTAAGCGGAATCGCGCGCCCCGAATTCCAACCGGTCCCCGCGCTCCAACTTCTGCCGCTGGATGCGCTCGCCGTTAACGAACGTGCCGTGCTTGCTGCCCAGGTCGACGAGGAAAAAATCGAGGCCCTCTTGCATGATCTGCGCATGATCGCGCGAGACGCGCGGGTCGGCGATCACGAGATCTTTATCAACCTTGCGGCCCACGGTAAACGGCGTGCGATTGAGAACGATATTCTTCTGTTCGCTGCCCTGGACAAACACGAGCGCGGGGAATATCCCGGAGCCTGAGCCGTGATGACTCGGATGAGTGATGGTATTCAGGGCCATGAATGGTTATTGAGCGGGACTGTTGGCCGGGAGAAATGCCAGGTGGCCCCACCTGCTGCACCAGACTACTCTGCTTTTGCGCCCTGCCGCAAGGTGCGCGGAGAGCGCGTTTGGAGGGGGTCTTTTTGCGCCAGCAGGACGTTTCGGCTCACCCAGACCAGGGCCAGCAAGGTAATTGGTATGGCGAGGCTGGTGTAGATCGGGATCGCCCATGCCTTGAGTACTGTCGCGCGCGGCAAAACGAAATTCGCAATCAGCAGGCACGCCGCCCCGATCCATGGCCAGAAAACCGTCAGGGCTGCAAGCGCGGTAAGACCTCGCGAGATCGCAGACTTCGTCCACAGATCTCGAACGGTACGCACGATCAACATCAGTGCCGGAATCAGCAGCAGTTGGTTATAAGGAGCAAACATCGGAATCACGGATAGGGTCGTCGCCAGGACCAGCGCAAGCGAATACTGAAACTCCAAGGAAGTTTCCGGCGCGCGCCTCCAGCGCCAAAGGGCGATCAAAAGCGCGATCACCAGAAACGCAGAGACGACGCGGCCCGCAATCGGCGAAAGCAGGACGTCTAATACGGAGCGCCCCCCGCCGGTGTATTGGTAGTAAGCCGTGGAAGCTGCTCGGAATTCCTGAATCCAGCCGGGTAGCAGTATTTCGGCGCCCACTACCAGGGCCGCTGCGGAGAGAGCCATGCTCCAGAAGAGTCGCCGCCGTTGGCGCCAGTTGCCGAAAACCCATATGCAGAGCCACAAGACCACAAGAAAGACAAGCTGCGGCTTGATGCTCGCGACTGCCAGAGCAATGCCCGCCCAAGCCAATCGCCCGCTGGAGAGAGCTGCCATTGATAGCGCGATAAGCCCTGCAACCAGGAGCGTCAGTTGCTGCAACTTGAATCCCTGCATCGCGGGGAACGATCCGAGGACGAGCACAATCCAGATCAATTTGGAGTTGAGGCTGAGGTGCCAATTGAGGGCACGCAGCCACAGAAGCACTGAAGCCGCCGTAAATGCGACAAGAAAATAAAGAAAGATTCGCTGCACTACGGCGAACGGCAATCCGATCGTTGGAGCCAGCACAAAGACAACGTATAACGGATAGGCGAAGGCCTGCTGGTCCCTGGGATCATTCGGACGCGACGGATCCAGCACGCGCCCGTAATATCCCTGCTGAATTTCGCGCGTGATGTCGGGACTATAGGGATCGCGACGATGCAGCAGCAATTCGCGCGCGCCCAGCCAGCGCGGATAGAGATCGGAAAGATTACCGCGCGGAATGCCACGCACCGCGGAGTCCACCTGCTGATGTGGAATCGCGATGCGCTGGATCCACAGCCACATCGTCAGCGCGCCCAGCGCGGCCCCGAACAAAAAGTAAAGTCGTTTCGACATTTCTCAGACAGTCGGCGAGGCGGCCGGTTCTTCGACAGTCCTTCTTCTCACAATCTCGCCCCGAATGGCGAACAACCACCACACCAGAAAGAAAGCCATCACGTTGATTCTCTCCCAACGCAACCACAGAAAAAACCAGAGTGGGCTGATCAGTACTGGAATGACGGGCTGCAAAATATTCCATTCCGTCCTGTTCTCGGTAACGAAATCGGCGACGAGAACCAGCGGCACGATCAACAGAGACAGATCGTAGGTATTCGTGCTGTATCCGGCCAGGACGGATGCAATCACGGCGCAGGCAAAGCAAAGCCGAAACAATCGTCCATCATCGGTGAACTTCCTAAGCCCGGCTACTGCGATGAGAAGACCAACCGCCGAAATGAGGGCGACCAGCCTGACGATCCACCCAGTATCGCCCAAAGACGGCCACCCACCCAGAAGTCCCAGCAAGTTCGGAAGCTGGCGCAGCGGGATCCCTCCGAGGGCCGGCACCGAAACAATCCGCCACGCGTAACCGGGATATTGCAAAAGCCCATGCCAGCCTACGAGAGCCAGTGAGATCGCGAACAGGAAGCTGACGACCGCAATAAAACCTGCAGCCAGCTTTCTGCCCTTCCAAAAAATCAGAATCAAGACTAACGCCAAGATCAAGTGATACTTGAATATTCCAAAGCCAAACCAGCAGCCGGCGGCAAAATCTGAACCTCGATTCAGAGCGCCGAAGGCAAGGGCCAGCAACAGTAACAGCAGTATCGAATCCTGCCCTTGATGAAACGTTGCGAACACGGGGAAAAATGCCAGAAACGCCAGAATCGGGATCGACAAGGGAATTTTCCGCAGCAGGCTTGCTGAAGTCCCTAATATCAGCGCGACTCCCACCAGCATTCCAAGATTTACGAGATCCCACACGACAAATGCGACCGGATACGGGAGAAAAGTCAGGGGAACAAAAGCCACCGCCTCAAAAGGTGGATGAATAAACGGCAGCGGCCCGCGCCGGATGAGCGGGTTCGAAGTGAACTCCCTCTGAACCGCGTGTTGGACCCGGGAGTCATAAAGTTGCGCTCCACGGCCCTCGCGCAGGATTCTGGCGGCTGTGTAGAAGACAGTGAAATCCGGATCGCCGCGCGCAATGCGATCCCGGACGCGCCACAGGAAAAATCCATGTGTCGCGACCACCCCTAGGATGAACAGCAGACCTATGGCTTTATAGGATCGCGACGAACCCGATCTGGGCTTGGAGATCTTCAATTATGTGGATCGCTGGTGATTCTACCGCCCGCTCGCACTTCTTTCTATCGCCAATAGGGGAACCCGTCGGCACGTCCGCAGCCCTTGGATGAGAGCGAAAACGAACGCAATCCACACCGTAACCCGCGGCCGTTTTGGTACACTTGTGAACCTCGGAAGACGCGTATCTGCTTGATTACGGAGGGGTGTTGACGGACTGCAAGAATTTGCCACTTTCCCTCAAGATGCGGGTATGATGGCACGTAAGTCGAGTGGCAGCGAGCCACACTCAGCGTTCCCAGCAAGGCTCGCGCAGAACCATTCTTAAATTGATCTCAAAACGCGGCAGGAGAAAAACACAATGTTCCTAGAACGCATGCGTGGGCTTTGGTGCGAAGAAGAGGGGCAGGACATCGCGGAATACGCCGTGATGCTGGCGGTCATTCTTGTCATCGTGGTTGGAACCATTCGTCTGATCGGCTCTAACGCGAACAACGTCTTCTCAAACGTTGCCAGTTCGATCCAATAACAATTTCTGTTCGCGAAACAAGAGATTAAGGCCGTCGAAGGATCAGTATGAACCGCACACGTTTGTTGATGATCGGCGTTGTTGCCGTCGCTTTGGGCCTGCTGACAAGCATGTACGTCTATAAGAACTTGCAGAAAGGCAGCGGCGGCGGCGATCCTGGTATGGAAGTGATGGTTGCCGCCGACGACCTGCAGGTCGGAGCACGGGTCGAAGAGAAAGACATCAAGGTCATCCACATTCCCGCCGCGGACCTTCCTCCGGGCGCTCCCCGAAAAAAGTCTGAGGTATTGGGCCACGGAGTGATCATTCCGATCTCCAAGGGCGAATTCATTCTGCCGAACCGGTTGGCGGCTGAAAATGCCGGAGCCGGACTTCCGTCGCTGATTCCTCCGGGCATGCGCGCCGTCTCGGTGCGCGTGAATGAAGTCGTTTCAGTCGCCGGATTTGTCACTCCCGGAACACGCGTCGACGTTCTTCTCACCGGAACTCCCGGCGCCTCTGGCGACGAGCAAACCACCACGGTTCTGCAAAACGTCGCGGTTCTCGCTTCGGGCCACACTCTGGAAAGAACATCGAGCGGCGAAGCGCAGAACACCGCAGTGATCACGCTGCTGGTCTCGCCTGAGGATGCCCAGCGGCTGACGCTTGCCAGTTCCGAAGGACACATTCAGCTTGCGCTGCGCAATCCACTCGATACCAAGCAGGACAGTGTTCAATCCTCGAGCGCCAGAGGTCTTTACGGCGCGAGCGCAGCGCCGGTTCCGGTGCATGCGGCTGTTCATCATGTCATGACTGCCAAAATTGCACCACCGCCTCCCGCGTCCACCGGAGTCAGTGTCGAGGTCTATCAGGGCGATAAAAAACCCGACGTTGTGAATTGTGGCGACAAGGGGTGCGAGTCCAAGTGATTCTTACGGGTGGTGGTCCGCAATCTGCCTCACGTCTCACCGTCAAGTTTCCTTCCACGGAGACCCATCTGAAAATGAAATTGCGCACGTCGTTGTTGGGGGCTCTGCTGCTTACGGCGGCACTTGTTCTAGCCGCGTCCGCCGAAACGATGCAACAAGCAGAAACGACTCCCCAGTCCCAGACTCCGGTTCCGACACAGACTCAGACCGCGACTCTCCCAACTCAGTCGCAGCAAGTGCAAGGATCTGCGCCCTTGCGGGTCATGGTGGGCAAATCGCTTCTGATCAATACGACCGAGCGCCTGAAGCGGATATCGATCACCGATCCTTCGATCGCGTTTGCCCAGGTCATCACGCCGACGCAGATTCTGGTGCATGGCAAGGCTCCGGGCGAAGTTTCGCTTCTGATCTGGGATGAACTGGAGCGCTCGCGCAGTTTTGACCTTCGTGTTGATGTCGACGTCAGCGCCTGCGCCGAAGAAGAGCACCGCGTGTTTCCGGACGAGCAGATTTCTGTGACGCCCTCGCGTGCCGCGATTGTGCTTTCCGGGCACGTTTCCAACGAGGATGTCGCCAAGCGCGCCGGTGAACTTGCAGGAGCTTACTCTCCGAAGGTCGTCAATGTCCTGACTTTCGGTCCTGTGGGCGCGCAGGAAATTCTGTTGCAGGTGAAATTTGCCGAGGTCGACCGCACCGTGCTCACGCAGATGGGCGTCAACTTTCTGTCGACGGGCGCGACCAACACGATTGGCACCATCACTACGGGACAGTTTGGCGGTTTCGGACAACAGAATCTGACTACTCTGAATGGCCAGACCACGTCGGAAAGCCAGACCATTCAAAATGTCCTGAACCTGTTTGTATTCCGTCCGGACATCAATTTCGGTGCGGTCATCCAGGCGCTTGAGACGAAAAATCTGCTGCAGATTCTCGCCGAACCGAACCTGATTGCGCTGAACGGAAAGCAGGCCAGCTTCCTGGCCGGCGGTCAGTTCCCTTTCCCGATCGTGCAGCCGGGCGCAGGATTCACAGCGGTCACGATTTCATTCAAGGAATTCGGCGTGCGGCTGCAATTCACGCCCGAGATCATGCCCAACGGGAACATCCATCTGAAGGTAGCGCCGGAAGTCAGCACACTCGATTTCGCCAACGCGCTGACGATCTCCGGATTCACCGTTCCCGCTCTGAGCACGCGCAAAGCGGAAACCGAATTTGAGTTGCGCGATGGCCAGAGCTTCGTGATCGCCGGGCTGATGGACAACCGCGTGACCGACATTTACAACAAGATTCCCGGCCTCGGCGACATCCCGATTCTCGGGACTTTTTTCCGCAGCAAGAGCGTTCAGAAGAGCAATTCAGAACTGATGGTACTGTGCACGGTGCACCGCGTGTCGCCGGCCACAGAACAGCCGGCGGGGCCGAAGGCTCCTCAGCCGTACATGAATCCAGGCAAGTTTGACAAGAGCAAGTAAAAGCGAGTTCCTCGCCGGAAACCGGCAAGTGGAATTGGAAAGTAAAAGCCGCAGGGTGTTATGCCAGAGCTTTCGGTCGTTATCGTTGCCACCGACAATGAACAGCGCGCGCTTCTCCAGGTGCTCGTCGACGGAACCAGCGTGGCCCGCACCGTGCATACCTGCGCCAACTTTCCGGTGGCCGCTTCCGATCCGATCACCCGGCGCGTGCGCACCGCAAATCCGGATGTAACAGTCGTCGATATTCCATCTGACAGCGCCGCCGTGGCGCTGCGCGCTATTGAACTGCTGCATCAGGAACTACCTGACAGGGCAATTTTCGCGATCGGAACGTTGAATCATCCGCAGGTGATCGTTAACGCCATGCGCGCCGGAGCTCGCGAATTCATCGAGCGGCCTACGAACACCACCGATCTCCTCGAAGCCTTCGTTCGTCTCACGAACGCGCAGCGCCGGGGCAAGCAGGAAGGCTTGCGCGGCAAGGTCTTTTCTGTCATCAACGCCAAAGGTGGAAACGGCGCTACGACTGTTGCCGTAAATCTGGCCCTCGCGTTGCAATCGGCGTACGGGCAAACGGCGCTGGTGGATCTCGCTCCGCTCGGCCATGCCGCGCTGCACATGAATCTGAAGCCGGTCTTTACTGTAGCCGACGCCACCCGCAACCTCCACCGCATGGACGCTTCCCTGCTCGAGAGCTTTATGACGCGCCACAGCGGCGGATTGCAGTTGCTCGCCGGCACGAATGTTCCGGCAGCCGTCGATCCATCGACTGCCGAATTTGTCCGCCTTTTTGACATGCTGGTTTCGCACTATCGGTATGTCGTGGTCGATGCGTCGTCGCGCTTCGATGCGGCCAGCCGTCTGATTGCCAGCCTGTCGGAAACGGTCCTGCTCGTCGCCTGCAGCGATGTGGCTTCGCTTTGGAGCGCGGCCCGCGTGCAACAGTATCTGGGCGAAACCGGAAGCCGCGACCGCGTGCGGCTGGTTTTGAATCGTTACCGCAAGGTTCCAGGATTCAGCGAAGCCGACGCCGAGGCGGCGGTTGGCGCCAAGCTGATATGGCACGTTCCCAATCAATATTTCGCGGTGTCGAATGCGATCGATCGCGGAACGCCTGTGATGGATCAGCGCAATTCTGAAATCGCCCGCTGCTTTGCCGGGTTGGCACAGGAACTCACGCGCAACGATGCGGAAGTAAAACGCGCGGCATGGTCGTTATTCAAGTCGGTTTAGGATGTAAGGGGCTATGGCAAATCTTCAATCGTTCGAGCGCACCGACTACCAGCAGGTCAAGGCTGATCTGCACCGCAAGATCCTCGACCGCCTCGATCTTGAAAAGCTCGGCAAGACCTCCGGAGACTCGGCGCGCGACGAAGTTCTGGTAGTCATCCGCAGCGCGGTCAATGGCGAAGTGGTTCCTCTCAGCTTTGCCGAGCGCGAACGCCTGTCGCGTGAAATTCTTGACGAAATCTTCGGGCTTGGCCCGCTGGAACAGCTGCTGAAAGATCCCAACATCTCCGACATTCTGGTGAATCGCTACGATCGGGTATACGTCGAAAAGGCGGGCAAGCTCGAACTCACGACGCTGGCCTTCAAAGACAATACGCACCTGATGCAAATCATCGAGCGCATCGTTTCGCGCGTTGGGCGCCGTGTCGATGAATCCTCGCCCATGGTCGACGCCCGCCTGGCCGATGGCTCCCGTGTGAACGCGATCATTCCGCCGCTCGCGTTAGACGGCCCATGCCTCTCGATCCGGCGCTTCGGACGCGAGCCGGTTACGGCCCGCCAGATGATCGAGAATCAGACCCTGACCGAATCGATGCTCGAACTGCTCTCGGCCATGGTGAAGGGTCGCCTGAATATCCTGGTCTCCGGAGGAACCGGCGCCGGCAAAACCACGCTGCTTAACGTTCTCTCCGGATACATTCCCAATTCCGAGCGCATCGTGAGTATCGAAGACGCGGCCGAACTTCAGCTGAAGCAGGAAAACATCGTGCGACTGGAAACGCGGCCGCCCAACATTGAAGGCAAGGGCGCCATCCGGCAGCGGCAACTTGTGATCAACAGCTTGCGTATGCGGCCTGACCGCATCGTAGTCGGCGAGGTGCGCGGTGAAGAGGCCTTCGACATGTTGCAGGCCATGAATACGGGCCATGAAGGATCATTGACCACCGTACACGCGAACTCTCCACGCGACGCCATGGCTCGCATCGAAAACATGGTCTCGATGGCCAATCTCAACATTCCGGAACGCGCGGTGCGCCATCAAATCGCGTCGGCGGTTCACGCTGTGATTCAAATTGCGCGTCTGTCGGACGGTACGCGCAAGGTCATCAATATTTCTGAAATTACCGGCATGAACGACGAAACGATCGCCATGCAGGATATTTTTGTCTTCGAGCGCAGCGGGATTGACGAGAACGGAAAGGTGCGCGGAGCATTCCGCGCCACCGGAAGCCGCCCGAAATTTGCCGATCGTCTGGCAACTTCCGGTGCACGGCTGCGTCCCGCGCTCTTTGAGTCGAAAGCCGAGGTTTAGGGTCCTATGTCTGCAGCTCTGATTGCGCTGGCCGTCTTTGCGGTAGTCGCGGCGGTTGCCTTTGGCGCGTTTTCGTTCATCGACCAGCGCAACGCCCGCGCTCGCCTGATTAAGGAACGTCTCGCCAACGAGCGCAAAGCGCCGGAACTTGCCGCGGAAGAAGAACTCGCCCTTCTGCGGGACGAGCAACTGAGCGAGATTCCGGTCCTCGATACGCTGCTGCGCCGTTCCGCCCGCGTCTCCGATTTGCAGAAGATGCTGTCGCAGGCCGGCATGGAGCAGCGGGCAGGAAACTTCTTAGGCCTTTCTGCAGTCGCAGGAGTGGGAGCCTGCATTGTCGCTTACCTTTTCAGCAACCGGGTCGAAGTAGCCTGGTTCGCGCTCCTGATCGGATTCATCCTTCCGTACTTCTACGTTTCGATCCGCCGCAAGAAGCGGTTCGACAAATTCGAGGAACTCTTTCCCGAAGCCATCGACACCCTGGCTCGTGCCGTCCGCGCCGGACACGCTTTCACAACCGCGCTCGAAATGATCACCAGCGAGATCGCCGAGCCCATCGCGGGCGAGTTCCGCCAGCTTTATGAAGAGCAAAAATTCGGCATGCCCGTTCGCGACGCGCTTATGAATCTCACGGATCGCGTTCCGCTGGTGGACGTGAAGTTCTTTGTCACGGCGGTGATGTTGCAACGCGAGACTGGCGGCAACCTCGCTGAAATTCTCGATAACCTTTCGTACGTCATCCGCGAACGCTTCAAGATTCAGCGTCAGGTTCGCGTTTACACGGCGCAGGGGCGGCTCACTATGGCCCTGCTGATGGGAATGCCGCCCATCATCGTCGTCTCAATGTTGCTGTTGAATCCTGGGTTCATCCGTCCGCTCTTTGCGGATCCCATCGGCCACACGCTGCTTGTGGCCGGAATTACCTTGCAAACCGTTGGATATTTCGTGATCCGGAAGATCATCCGGATTCAGGTGTAGTTATGCCCTTGCTGTTGATTATCGTGATATTTATCACCGTCGTGATGGCCGTGTTCGCGTTCGGCGCTGCGGTCGTGACCCCCAGTTCCGTGCTGGGTGCGCGTTTGCGCGCACTTGGCGGCCAGCAGTCTCAGCCTGTCGAAAACAAGCCCGCGATTCGCGAGCGGCTTGAACAGGCGCTTGATCCCCTCAGCAAGGCAATTCCGCTCTCACCCGCAGACGTTTCGGAAACCCGCAGGCTGCTCATTCAGGCCGGATTCCGCGATGCCGGAGACGTTAACTACTACTTCGGCGCTCGAGTCCTCATGGCGGCGATTGGCTTCATTGGAGTCGCGGCATTTCTGGGCTTCGACAATGTTCCGCTGCTGATTGGCATTCCGGCCCTAGGATTCCTGCTCCCGCGCTTCGTGCTGAAGCGCATGATTAAAGATCGCCAGAATCGAATCCGCCTCGGACTGCCCGACGCCCTCGACCTCACCGTAATCTGCGTCGAAGCCGGACTGGCTCTCGACCAGGCTCTGATGCGCGTCGGCCAGGATTTGCACCACGCCCACCCCGATCTCAGCGACGAGTTTCACCTGGTGAATCTCGAGATGCGCGCAGGCAAGCCGCGGGTCGAGGCCTTGCGCAATCTCGTCGAAAGAACCGGGGTTGACGATATCCGATCCCTTGTTGGTACACTGATTCAGACCGACCGCTTCGGTACCAGCGTCGCTCAGGCTCTCCGCGTGCATTCTGATTCCCTCCGCACGGAACGCCGGCAACGCGCCGAAGAACAAGCTGCAAAAACCACGATCAAGATGGTTCCCCCGCTGGTAATCTTTGTTCTGCCGTCGATCATTTTCGTCACGATTGGTCCGGCCGTGATTCAATTGATCCGTCAACTGGGACCAATCAGCGGTAAGTAGTTAGCGGATCCAACTGGCGTCGGAACAGGGTATAGGGCTCGATGGCAGTTCTTCCACCACAAGGAAAGGCATTCAACCAGACCCGCCAGGCCTATCTGGCCACGGATTTGGCCATTGCTGACACGCATTGGACCCGCCTGCGCGGACTCCTCGGCCTCAAGCTTGATGACTTCCGTAATGGGTGCGGGCTCTGGATCACTCCCTGCCATGGCGTTCATACTCTGGGTATGGGGTTTCCGATCGATGTGGTCTATCTCGATCGCGGCATGAATGTGATTCATATTCAGGCGGAGTTGAAGCCTTGGCGCTTCGCTGCGATTCGCGGTCAAGCCGCCTCGGTTTTGGAACTGCCGTGCAAGATTGCCGCCGAAACTCGTACTGCTGTAGGCGATAAAATCGAAATCACTGTGGCCAAGGGGAACTTCCGACCATCCGCATGAGTGGAACGCTCCAACTCGTTGAACCCGTTGAGTTGCGGGATACACACGACGCTCCCAATCTGCTCGTCGAGTGGTCCTCGCGCTGGGAGGAGTTCCTCGGTTCGATTGGTCCGGCATTGTCGCGGTCGCAAGCGCGCCTGGCCGGCGAAGCTCCGTTTGGGTTGATTCCTCTCCGGATCATGCTTCCTTCTTACTTGATGGAAGCGTTGCTGATTTTTGCGGCGATTCTAATTCCGGCAAAGATCGCGCAACTGCGTCCCTATGTCGCGCCTCGTGTGGCGAGTCACGACGTCATCTATTACACGGGCGATGAACTTCCCCGGGTTGAGGACCTGGGCGGAGCCGAAGCCGGCACCGCCGGACGCGCCGGCGGCGATGAAACGCATCATCGCACGCAGACGATCAAGATCGCGCGCGGTGGATCGCTCGTTCCCCAGGTCGCTGATGCGCCGAACCTCAAGCTTCCGTCATCGACAGACGCCGTCGCCAACTTGCTCGCCGTCCGGCCCGATGCCGGGCCGCCTCCCGCGGAAGGATTGCGCTCCTCGCGCAGCGCTCCCAACCTCGCCACGAGCATCGTTGCGCCGGCTCCGAACGTAATTCGCGATTACACGCGCAATGGCGTGCAGATGGATGCTGTGATTGCGCCCGCGCCAAACATGCCGCGTGATCGCGGCCTGATCGCTCCAACTTTTAACGCGACCTTGATTCCGCCGGCGCCGAGCGTCCCGGACAGCCACAAGATTGTGGCTCCGGCTATGATACCCGCGGTCATTCCTCCGGCTCCGCATGTTTCGCGCGACCGCACAATTGCGTTGCCGTCGCTAAATGCCTCGGTAGTGGCCCCGGCTCCGACTGTCGCGGCGGACCGCTCGCGATCTGCAATGGCGCTGGCGGCGAACGTCATCCCACCGGCTCCGACTGTTGCCAGCCGGCAGATGTCTCATGCGCCCGTTCAGGTGACGAATGAGACAGTCGTCCCGCCCCCGGTTTCAGCGCCGGAGCGTGCCCGTTCCCGCAGCGCACGACTGAGTCTGCCTGCGCCTCAGGTAGTTGCGCCACCGCCTTCGGCGGACATCGCTTCTGACACGCATCGGGTCGCGCCCGGAGGCGCCGATCCCAGCCGGTCCGTCGTCCCTCCGCCCCCATCGCAAACAGGCGGATCGTTCATGAGCAGCATCATCGGCAAGATTTTTGGTGCGAGCGAGGTGGTGCCTCCGCCGCCTTCGATCTCGCCGCGACAAAACAATACTCCTGGCGCATCGTTGGCGAGCAACGTTGTCCCTCCACCGCCCTCGATCGGACAAAACTCCAGCGGAGCGGATCCTCACGGCTATCGCAACGGGCAAGGCGCACCCCTGAGCACAAACGTCGTCGCGCCACCTCCATCGGTTGGAACTGCCGGGGGGACGGGTACGCGCGCTCGCGGCGCCGCTCCCTATCTCGGGGCTCAGAGCGTCGTGCCGCCTCCGCCGCAACTTGCAGGAGCGGGCGGTGGAACCGGCAAAGTCGGTGGAGGAAAGGGCGCTTCCGGCGGAACTCTGCTCGCGAATAATATCGTGCCTCCGCCGCCGTCGGTCGGTGCTGGAAACAATTCGGCTGGCTCGGGACTCGGTCGCCGCGGTGCAGGTCTTGGCGCTCCGTCCGATGTCGGCGCGAATCTTGCTCCTCCGAAGAATGGAGGCAGCGGCGGCAATACGGGCGCGGTGATCTCGACGCAGCCCGGACCGAAAGTCGGCGTTCCAATTACCAGCAGCACGGGCTCGCTTGCGATGTCGCCCTCGGGAACTGCCAACTCGGGCATCGGCGGCTCTGGCGGCGGCAGCGGAATCGGTCACGGCAACGGAACGGGCAGCGCATTGAGCGGCTCAGGAACCGGCGCGGCAAACTCCGGCCCAGGACGCGGCTCCGATCCAGCAGCTCGTGGAGGCATCTCGCCCAATCCCGGCCCGGGAGGGGCGGGCAGCATGACTTCTGGCAATCCGCCCGTTCGCGGAGTGGAGATCAGCGGCGGCAGCAGCATCGTCACGCTTCCCTCATTCGGCGATGACCCGGCCGCCAACGATCCCAACGCTCCCAACCGGACGAATGTAAAACAGCGCAGCGCCCTCGATGTGACGATTGTCGCGACCGCGAGCTCTGGAGGCGCGTTCGAGCCTTACAAGAAGCTGTTGCGCGGCGTGCAGTATACGACTTATCTGGACACCTCGTTGGGAACGGTTGTGATGGAATTCGCCGACGAGAGCGCCACGTCGCATCAATTCGGCTCCGCTCTGACCGCGCCATCGCCAGTCCGTGTCGAACTCCTGTCGGGAACGCCCCGCGGCCGAATGGTGGTCGCCTGCACGCTCGACGCCTCGGGCAATATTGGCAACATCAAAGTACTCGAGGCGGGATCAGGCATGATGACGGCCAAGATCGTCGCAGCCTTGCGCAGCTGGAAATTCCAGCCCGCCAAACGCGGGGATACGCCGGTTCAGGTCACGGCGATCCTGGGCTTCGGCATCAACACCGACGACCGCTTCTAGAGCGGAGGTCTCACCACTTAGACAGCGAGTCACCGAGACTACAAAGAAATAGAGGGATTCCTGACCTCGCTGCCAGCTGCGACGATCTTCAACCGGGCCGGAAATACAAGCAACTCCGTGCCTCGGTGTCTCCGTGGTGAAAAAAACCCTCACGCCATGACCGGCTTCGAGCTGGCGGAAGGAAGTTTGGCGGCTTGCCACGCGTCGAATCCGCCGACAACATTGATGACGTTCTTGAATCCCGCCCGCTGCAGCAGGCTGCTCGCGATCATGCTGCGGTAGCCGCTCTTGCAGTGAACTGCGAGCGGAGCGTCATGATCGATCTCCGGGGCGGAGACTTTGAAATTATCGAGCGGCCACCAGGCCGCACCGTCGATATGTGCCGCGTCCCATTCCGGTCCGCGGCGCACATCGAGCACTTGCATCGAACCGGATTTTAGGCCGCGGCTCAACTCCTCGACGGTCATCTGCGCCACGGTTGCCAGCGGCAGGCAGGCGTGCTTCCACGCGCCAAGACCCCCAGCGAGATACCCGTCGAGGGCTTCAATGCCAACTCTGGCTAGCCGTACCCGCGCCTCTTCAATCTGCTCCTCGGTATCTGCTATCAACACGGGATGTGCGGCCAAGCCCAGCACCGTTCCCGCCCACGAGGCGAACTGTCCCGAGAGCGCAATGTTGACCGACCCGGGCACATGCCCCGCCGCGAAGTCATCCCCGGGACGTACATCGAGTGCGATCTCGCCCTCGCGCAGCATAGCCGCAAGCTCAGCCGGAGAAAGCGCCCTCAGCGTCGGCAGGTCCGACAGAGCCGCCGCGCCGTTACGGTTGATTTCCGCATCCTTCGAAAAATAATCCGGACGCGCCGGCAGATTGCTCGTCAATTGCGCGATGAACTCTTCCCTGCTCTTGAT
>Ga0070735_10001511_pt1 | contig 22447 bp, 18 predicted proteins | sample Coa_R1_FD_66443 | JGI IMG/M metagenome (GOLD analysis project Ga0070735, IMG submission 66443) | Surface soil microbial communities from Centralia Pennsylvania, which are recovering from an underground coalmine fire - Coalmine... | ecosystem: Environmental > Terrestrial > Soil > Unclassified ...
GCCCTCTTGAGCAGAAGCGCCAGGCGGCCGATTAGAGCAACATGAAGTGTCTGCACTGCGGCAATGAACTGGCGCTTCTAAAAAAGCTGACGGGAGGTGGCGGGTTCTGTTCGGAGTCGCACCGGCAGAGCTACCAGGAGGAATACGATCGTCTGGCCTTGCGGCGTTTATTGCAACCGCACGCCGGAACAGAGGATTCTCCATCGAATCCGGCGCAGAACGCGCCTCTGCCCACCGCCGTCGCCGAAGCGGCAGGCGAAGTTTCTGCGCCACCCGCGCCCGGTTTCGTCAAATTCGATCTGACGCCCGCGCTCAGCACGGGCCAGTATCATTACTCCGATGAGCCACTCGCGCGTGAGCCAGGAGTGGCGATGCCGAGCAGAACGCCGGAAAATCCCGGGGTTTCATTAGCCGCGGCGGCGCCAGTAGCGATTACGGTTGAGGGACGGAGCGGGGAGAGTGCGCCGCGAAGGAAGGAGCGGCTCGAAGGCCGCGATTTCACACGCACCACTCCCGCAGTCACGCCGCATCTGGAGACATTGCAAGGGAGAGGTCTCAGCGCCATGAAAGAGTCGATGGAAGTTTTCGTGTTACCCGTGCGTCCTGAAGGAACAACACAGCTTTGGCATTTCGATGGAATTGAGCTGGTGGTGGAGCCGTGCTTTCGCGAGATGGCGCGACTGGGGACGAGTTTTCTGGGCAGAGAAACTCCAGTGGAAATGGCCGAACCGGGCGCCAGTAGCGCGGAGAGCAAGGCTCCCGTGCCCGTTCCGATGCTTGCACCAGCCGAATCAGCCAAAACGGACTGGGGACAGAAGCCGGCGGCAGAGGAAAAGGTCCAGGCAGCAGACCCCGCCGATCCACAACCGGCGGCGAGATTCTCGGAGTTATGGGAACGCGGATTCAGCACGCCGGAGAAAGCCAAAGATTCGGAGGAGCCGGTCCGCGCAACCTCGATTCTCCCGATTTCGATCAAGGGATCGGCTCCGGGAAAAGGCAAATTGACGCAGAGTTTCCAATCTATCGCCGTGACCAGCTTCCGCCTCAACCTGCCACGTGTCACCGGGTTGCCGCTACGACCGAAGATGACGATCGGAGCGGCGCCGGCGGAGGCAAAGTTCAAGTTGAAGACCGCGGACCAGGAGCTTCCGGCGGGTCCGCCTGCCGCCCGGGCTGCGAAACCGGAGAGGCCGGCTGCGGAACCGGATACGCAATCCGCAGCTCAGCCGCCTGCAGCGGAAAAGAAACCGGAGCCGCCAGCGGCTCTCAAAAAAGAGGGCCCAGCCGTGCAGCCCGCCCCCTCCGATGCCGACCGGCTGCGGCAGGTAGCCACGGCCGCTCTCGATGGACCACATTTTGGAATGGCCGCATCCGATATCGGCTCGCCATTCGGAGGACTGTGGCGCCGCCTGCCGGTGGTCGCCAAAATAGCGGTGATCCTCGTGACTATCGGCGCGTTGGGCGTAGCCGGCTGGATCTTCCAAAGTTCCAGCGGTAAAGCAGGTGTGGCTCCCGGCGATGGCAGCAGCATGGGACCGAGCATCATGATGGGCGAAGGCGGATGGAGCACAAATTGGGCAGGGGATGCCGCAGGATCGCATCGAGCACGCCAAATTTCCATCTATCGGCCATCGCTGAATATGCGGAACTACCGGCTGGAGTTCCAGGGCGAGATTGAAAGCAAGAGCATGGGTTGGGTTTTCCGGGCCTCCAATGCAGAGAACTACTATGCCATGAAGCTGGAGATCGTCAAACCAGGACTCTCGCCGACCGTGGCACTCGTGAAGTGGGCTGTGGTGAACGGACAAGACTCGCCGGAGCAACGGGCGATGCTGCCGATGCCGTTGCGGTTGGATACTCTGTATCGGGTGCGGCTGGATGTCCGGGGAGCTCGATTTGTCACCTCCGTGCAGGATCAACCAGTCGACTCCTGGGCCGACGATCAACTGAAGACGGGTGGGGTCGGCTTCTTTAACGAGCGGGGCGAGCGCGGGCGGATTCGCAAAGTGCAGATTTCCCTGCTCAGCGGCAACTGACAGCCGCCGCCAGGATGGAAAGACTTTTGAAATGCTAGGAGTGAATCGAAATGGCTGAGAATAACGAACAGTGGGTCTATGTTGTCGATGAGGATCTGATTGAAAAGCTCATGGGCAACGATTCGGTGGACTCACAGGCAAGGAAGCGGCCGATCGGCTCCGGCGCGCTGGCGAAGGCGCTTTCGCTGCAGGCACAAGGCCGTCCACAGGATGCATTGAAGGAAATCGAGCGGGCGATCGAGAACGGCGAGAATCTTCCGGAGCTGCACGCCGTGCGCGGCCACCTGCACTTCGAGCTGCAACATTATCGGGATGCCGCGGCCAGCTATGCAAAATTGGCTGAGATCGAGCCGGCAAATAAGACGGCACAGTACAATTTGGGCCTCGCGCTGGAGAAACTGGAGCGCTACCAGGATGCTGCCACGGCATTTCAAAAAGCTCTGGAAGCGGAGCCTGGCCGGCTGGAAACCAAGCTCGCGCTGGGTCTCTGCCAATTGCAACTAAAAAAGCCGGAGCAGGCACTGGAACAGTTCACTGCTTGCCTGCAGGCGAATCCACAGCAGGAGAAGGCGCAGTTCGGCAGAGCCGTGGCGCTCCATCTGCTGGGCCGGTTGGATGAGGCGGCGGACATGTACCGGAAGATCTTTCCCGGAAACTCCAATTCTCCCGAACTGCTGATCAATTTGATCTCTCTGGGCATCGCGCGCAAGGAAGACTCGAAGGTGCGCGATTATTCAGAACGGCTGCTGAAGATTCGTCCACAGGCGAGACCCGCGCTGGAGGGGCTGGTAGCGTCGGCCCTGGCGCGCGGCGATTACAAATCGGCGGCGCAATTCTGCTTGCAATTAGTAAAGGTGGCGCCAGACTCCTATGAGGCCTGGTTCAATCTAGGAGTGTCTTACCAAAAGACAGCGCGTCCCGATCAAGCGGGGCACGCCTATCAGGAAGCAGCCAAACTGCGGCCGGAAGGTGAACAGGCGCAAGCGAATCTGGGTATGATCCTGCACGAGCGCGGGGACTTGAATGGCGCGCGGCGCGCTTACGAGCGGGCCCTGAAACAGGTTCCGGATCTGCCCGGGACGCTGTGGAATATGGCTCTGCTCTGCGAGAAGCAAGGGAACGCAGCCGAAGCAGAAGAATACTACCAGAAGCTGCTGCTAAAGAAGCCGGATTGGGAGGATGCGGCCTTCCGGCTGGGTTACCTGCGAATGGAGCGGGAGGACTGGGCTGCCAGCGCGGAAGCGTTCGAGATGTGCCTCCAGAAACAGGGGGAGCGGCCGGAAGCGCTAATCAATCTTGGCATTGCATTTTGGCGGCAGGGCCAGCCGGACCGCGCGCACGGATGCTTCGAGAAAGCCGTTTCTCTGCAACCCAAGAACGCAGATGCGCTGCGTGCACTGGCGGCATTGGCGGTGGAGCAGGGCGACACCACGGTGGCCCTGGACTGCCAATCGCGGCTGGCTGGGCTCGGCGAACGCTCGCCTGAACTTTCCTACAACATCGGTCTGGCGCTGCAGGACAAAAATCAGAATGAAGCTGCGGTGCGGTGCTATAGGCAGGCGGTGGAGCAGAAACCGAACTTTGTGGAGGCACTGCTAAATCTCGGGCATGTGTTAAAGGCGCTCGGACAGGAAAACGAGGCGCGGTCCTATTGGGCCAAGGCCGTCGCAGAGCGCCCGGAACTGGCGGCGCAGTACTTCGAACCCACTCACAACTGAGGGCTTCAACGAAGCTTATATCCGGCCAAACTTAGCTACGGCTTCCCGGATCGAGCGGAATTTTTCGATGAAGGGCAGCATACGGTGTTCGGTATCGTCTAACGTCTGGGCTTTCTTCAAAACCTCTTCAGCGTGAACCTTTGGCACCACGGCAACGCCGTCTTCGTCTGCTACGATGATGTCGCCTGGGTTCACTTTTGCACCGGCGCAAGTGACCGGAACATTTACACCCACGAAACGGTAGTGGTTCACGGAAGTTGAAGGTACAATGCCGCGGCTGAAGACCGGGAATTGGATTTTCCGGATCTGCGGCGTGTCACGCACGGAAGCGTCTACTACAGCGCCGGTCAGGCCGCGAACTTTCATGGCGGTAGCCATCAAGCCGCCGATGCCGGCGATATCGACGCCATCTTCGAGCACCAGCACATAAACGGATCCAGCAGGCGCCGCGTCGATGGCATCCAGCATCCCTTGCGAAGCAGCCGAGCCTTCCTTGTGTTCTTCCTTCTTCAGCAGCACCGTAACAGCGGGCCCGGCAAACTTGGCCGGAAACAGCGGGCGCATGTCGTGCGACATATAGGATTTCAATCCATAGAGCTGCTCCATAGCGTCGGCGACGGAGGCGACTTCGACCAACCTGAAATCGTCAACGACGGATCCGCCGGACGATTGGGCCGTAAGCCAGCTCACCAGTCCGAGACCCAGCGCTACAATCACGATTGCAGAAACCAAAAGTCGTCGTTGCATTCTCTTTTGTGCTCCTGTTACTTCACTGAGGAGACGTATTTCTTGTACTGGCCAGCAATATTTGCGCTATCGACGTCGCCAGGGTGAATGAGGACGCGATACCGAAAGCGTAACGTCTGGCCGGGTTCGATGGTCATCCCACCGTGCTGCAATTTATCGTGTATAAAATCGGAGAGGCCGAATGGGTTCGCAGCGAACAGCCCGTAGCCACGCACGTGCCAGCGCACCGGATGCCCGGGATTCTGGGGATGATCGAAGATGGCGACGCCCAGTTTTTCGCCGCCGAGTTCGCCGTAGTAATCCACCCAGTCCGATTTGATGCCCCAGCAATTCTTTTCTCCCTGTTCGCCTTGTGCATTAATGATGTGGCCGGTATGTTTGCCGTCGGCTTGTAGATCGGTGGCCAGACGGATCGCGAAGGTGCCTTCCTTGGTATCGCCGAACGTCACCTTCTGATGCGGCGTGAGCGTAATATCGAAGTCCACGATGCGCAGAGCCGGATCGGCGTGAAAGACCATAAGGCGGTGTTCGGTGAGCAAGGCGGTGCCTTCTTGGTTATTCCAGTCGAAAGTGGCTGTGACCGAGCCGGACTTCTTGCCGCTCTTTAATCCGTCGACGTGTTTGAGAACGATTTTGCCGCCCTTTGCGCTGGGGTGGATGGGATCATTACCCCAGAAATCGAGGCCATTCACGTCACCGTGCGCAAACCAGAGGCCCCGGTGATGCGGATGATCGTGGCTTTCGCCGGCAAATTCTTCCATCGGGTAATGACGTGTGATGGACTTGCCGGAACTCGAACGCAGTGGATACAGGTAGGGCTTATAAGTTTCGGTCCCGATGAAGAATTCGGTGAACGGCTTGCCGTCTATGTTAATTGAGATGCGGTCGCCGCCGGGTTGTGTAATGGTCACCTGAGCGCATAGCGGCAAGGCGAAGAGAACCGCAGAGAATACAGGGAACTTCATCTGTCAAAGTATAGAACAGCCAGGCGCCGGCGTGTTTTCCGTGGATGTTCCTGAATTGGAGATATAGTAAAAGTAGCCCGTTGTTAAGCCTGTGCACGACATGCCCCGGAAGGGGCAGACCTCAGGGAGGTTGCCATGTTCATTAAGATTCGCAAGGGGTGGGAGATCCCGGAACGGGAGGCCACACCGGAGACCGCCTACCTCAACCGCCGGCAGATCCTTGCCGCCGCCGGATTTCTCGGTTTGGACGGACTCCTCGCAGCCGCTACCACGGACAGCAGCAGCCTGTATCCAGCCAAACGAAATCCCGAATTCACGCTCGACCGCGAAATCACGCCCGAGTGGGCCGCTACCGGCTACAACAACTTCTACGAGTTCAACGCTGAAGACAAGCAAGCTGTTAAGGATGAAGTCGGCAAGTTCGTTACACGTCCATGGCCGATCCAGATTACCGGACTCGTTAACAATCCGAAGACTCTCGATCTCGACGATCTGTTGCATCAGTTCCCGCTCGAGGAACGCCTTTACCGGCTCCGCTGTGTCGAGGCCTGGTCGATGGCTGTTCCCTGGACCGGCTTTCCGCTCTCAGCGCTGATCCGGTTTGCCGACCCGAAGCCCCAGGCGAAGTACGTACGTTTCATCAGCGTGAAACGGCCGAAAGAAATGCCCGGCATCAATCGTGAGAGCTGGTATCCCTGGCCGTATTATGAGGGGCTGCGCATGGATGAAGCCATGAACACTCTCTCGTTGGTGGTCACCGGATTGTATGGCAAGCCGCTGCCCAAACAAAACGGCGCGCCCATCCGTATCGTCACGCCGTGGAAGTACGGCTACAAAAGCCCGAAATCGATCGAGCGAATCGAATTCGTCTCCAAAGAGCCAGGCACCTTCTGGAATCGCATGGGGCCAACCGAGTATGGCTTCTACTCCAACGTGAATCCGCGCAAACCGCACCCGCGCTGGTCGCAAGCCACGGAAAAGGTGCTTCCCAATATGGAGCGCCGCGCGACTCTCTTGTATAACGGCTATGAGAAATATGTCGCCGGCATGTACAACGGCAAGGAATTCTAATTTCCCGATTATCGAAACCGAGCGCCTGATTCTTCGTCCCTGGACCGAGCGGGACCGCGATCCCTTCCGCCGCCTGAAGGGGACCCGCGCGTGATGGAATTCGTATCTTGTCGCTGGAGGAGAGCGATCACGCCTTCGATCGTATCCAGGATCACATTCGCCAGCATAATTTCGGGCTCTTCGCCGTGGATCTCCGCAGCCACGGCAAATTCATCGGATTCGCCGGCCTCGCCATCCCAGGTTTCCGGGCGCATTTTACACACTCCGTCGAGATTGGCTGGGCTGCGGGCCGAATATTGGAATCAGGCTCTCGCCACTGAGGCAGCCCGGCAGTGGTTCGCTACCCATTCGAGATAGTGCAACTCGAAGAACTGGTCTCCTTCACCATCCGGGCAAATGTACGCTCGCGCCATGTGATGGAAAAACTCGGCATGTCCACAATCCTACGGACGATTTCGAGCATCCGAAATTTCCGGAAGGTCATCCCGTTTCGTAGTCACATCCTGTATCGCACGCAACGTTACGGCTCGGGTGGATACGGGGAGGGTTCGGCGAAGGAAAGCTCCGGGGCTTTCTGCTCAGCTAGTAGCGGGTCCGCGGGATCGATCCAGGCAAAAAATAGCCCGCTCACCAGCAGCATCGCCGATAACGGCAGCAGCGCGCGATCGTAGCTTCCCAGCCACTCCACCAAATAGCCGAACAGAACCGATGACAGCAGTGACCCGATCTGGCCCGCCATATTCATCGCGCCCGAGATGGACCCGGAATGAACCCCGCCAATATCCACGCAAAGCGACCAGGCCACTGGGAGCATCACATCCAACACGCCCAGCCCCAGGGTGAGGAGTGCGACGGTCCGCCACACATCCGCGGTGAGCGAGGCGCAGATCAGGCAAAGCCCGGCAGTAATCAGCGAAGCCGAACCCAGCGCGCAACGCGCCACCCGCAGAGAATGCCGCTTGGCAAGCCGGTCGCTCCAGTACCCGCCGGCGACAATGCCGATCAATCCGGCGCACGCCGGCAGCGACGACGCGATCCCCATCTGTTGCTCCGTCAATCCGCGTCCCACCTGCAGGTACGTGCTGAGCCAGGTGAGAAAGAAGTAAACACCCCAGCAATATGTGTGGTACATCAGCAGCAGGCGTTGAAAATTCCGATTGCGTAGCAGGCGCGACCAGGGAACGGGTGGGGCATGTACAACGGCTGGTTTACCGATCCATTCCCGTTCCGCCTGGGAAACGCCGGCCTTCTGCCAGGGCGAATCGCGGAACCACCAGTACCAAAAGCCAGCCCAGAAAAGTCCCAGCGCTCCGAACAGGTAGAATGCCATGCGCCAGCCATAGTGCTGCTCGATCCAGACCACCAGCAGCGGTGTGACTGCGCCGCCCATAGATGTAGCCAGGAAGAACACGCTGCTGGCGCGCGCCCGCTCCTGCTTGGGAACCCAGCGCGAAATCGCCGAGGCGCAGTTGGGAAAAGAACCAGCCTCGCCCGCGCCAAACAGGAATCGGACACCTAACAAAATGGCAAAGCTCGAGACCGCCCCCGTCAGCGCCGTGAACATTGACCACCACAGCACGATGCGCGTCAAAACCTTGCGCGGTCCGATCCGGTCACCGAGCATCCCGCTCGGCAACTCGAACAGCGCATAGGAAAGCGTAAACGCACCCATCACCCAGCCCCAGCGAATCGGTGTCAGGCCCAGATCGTGCTGCATGCGCGGGCCGGCTACGGCAATGCAGAGCCGGTCCAGGTACATCACGAATACCAACGCGAACAGCAGTGCACAAACCCGGAAACGATAGGGCATGTCTCCGCTATCCTAGCGCAGCACCCATCACTCCTGCCGCAGCGCGATCTCGCAGTCCCGCTGACGGCAGCGGCAGAGCACGATTCAAGGCCTAGTCGCGAGCGGGAAGCACGCCGTTTCATGGGACAATGAAAAGTTAGGATCAGTTCGCGACCCGCCACCATGCTCGACCGCATCACCGTGCACGGCGCACGGCAGCACAACCTGAAAAATATCGACGTCGAGATTCCACGAAATTCGCTCACTGTTATCACCGGATTGAGCGGCTCCGGGAAATCGTCGCTCGCCTTCGACACCATTTATGCCGAGGGTCAGCGGCGCTATGTCGAAACGCTCTCGCCATATGCGCGCCAGTTCCTCGATCAGATGGAACGCCCCGATGTCGATTCCATCGATGGCCTCAGCCCCGCCATCTCCATCGAGCAGAAAACCACCAGCCGCAGCCCGCGCTCCACCGTTGGGACCATCACCGAAATCTACGATTATCTGCGCGTTCTCTACTCCTCCATCGGTGTGCCGCACTGCCCCAACTGTGGCCACGAGATCTCGCGGCAGACAACCGCGCAGATCCTGCAACAAGTCCTCGCGTTGAAGCAGAACGAGCGCGTTATGATCCTTGCGCCTATCGTGCGCGGCCGCAAGGGCGAGTACAAAAAAGATCTGGAAAAGCTCGCACGCCAGGGCTTTGTCCGCGCCCGCATCGATGGCGTGCTGCGCTCGCTGGATGAAGAGTTCGTGCTCGATCGCCGCCGGAATCATTCCATCGAAGTCGTCGTGGACCGTCTGCTAATCAAGCCCGGAATCGAAAAACGGCTGGAAGCGTCCATTATCACCGCCACGAAACTCGCTGGCGGACTGGTGCAGGTAGCCGTCGTAAATGGCGAGGAGCACCTCTATTCGCAAAAGCTCGCCTGCCCGGATTGCGGCGCCAGCATTCCACAACTTGAGCCCCGCTCGTTCTCTTTCAACAGTCCGTTCGGGGCCTGCGAAATGTGTACGGGGCTGGGCAGCCGCTGGCAGTTCGATGTGGCCAAAGTCATCGCCGATCCTTCCAAGCCTCTGCTTGACGGCGGCCTCGGCCCGGGCGCCAACTCTCCCGAAATGGCCCTCCACCTCACCGAACTGGCAAGCAAGCTGAAAGTGAAGCTGAAACGGCCATTCGATACGCTGCCGCAAAAATCACAAGAGGTGCTGCTCAACGGGATGGGGAATCTGCCCGGTATTCTCGGCATTCTGCAGACAACCTATGATGAAGCGAGCGATGGCTATCGCGATTGGCTCACGGATTACATGTCGCCCGCAGTATGTCCCGCCTGTCATGGGAAGCGCCTGCGGCCCGGCAGTCTAGCGGTGCACGTGAAAGGAATCTCCATCGCGGAGTTCACCGCGCTTTCCGTTGCCCGCGCCTTGCCGACGGTGCGCGAGTGGGAACTCACCGCACGGGAGCGTCAGATCGCCGGCCGCGTGGTCGAAGAGATCGATCACCGGCTGGAGTTTCTCGCGGCGGTCGGCTTGGATTACTTGAGTCTCGACCGGTCGTCGGCGACGCTGGCCGGCGGTGAGGCGCAGCGTATTCGCCTCGCGACCCAGATCGGCTCGCGCCTGCGTGGCGTGCTCTACGTGCTCGATGAGCCCTCCATCGGGCTGCACCCGCGCGATAATGAACGCCTGCTCGACACGCTCGCCCGCCTGCGCGATCTCGGCAACACCGTGCTCGTCGTTGAGCATGATGCCGAGACTATCGAGCGTGCCGATTACGTAATCGATCTCGGTCCCGGCGCAGGACGGTTGGGCGGGGAGCTGGTCGCCTCGGGTTCGCCACGCGATATTGAGCGCGCTCCGCAGTCGCTCACCGGCCGCTATCTTTCCGGAGCCCTCTCGATCGCTCCGCCAGCCGGACGCCGGGACTTCAGCGGCAACAAACTTGTGATTCATGGCGCCCGCGCGCACAACCTCAAGCACATCGATGTCGAATTTCCGCTCGGCCTGTTCACCGTCATCACCGGCGTTTCCGGCAGCGGCAAATCTACGCTCGTCAACGATATTTTGTACCGCGCGCTCGCCCGTGAGATCTACGGTTCCCGGGCGGAACCCGGCGAGCACGATTCCATCACCGGGCTGGAGTACATCGATAAAGTCATTGAAATCGATCAATCGCCGATCGGCCGTACGCCCCGCTCAAATCCCGCCACCTATACCGGTCTCTTCACCCCGATTCGCGATCTCTACGCCATGCTTCCCGAATCGCGCGAGCGGGGCTATAAAGCCGGCCGCTTCAGCTTCAACGTGAAGGGCGGCCGCTGTGAAGCTTGCCAGGGCGACGGCTTGAAGCGCATCGAAATGAATTTTCTGCCCGACGTCTACGTCACCTGCGATGTCTGCCGCGGGCGCCGCTACAATCACGAAACGCTGCAGGTAAAATTCAAGGGCTACTCCATCGCCGACCTTCTAAACGCGACGGTTGAAGAGGCGCTCGGTTTGCTGGAGAACGTTCCGCAGATTCGTGTCAAACTCGAAACGCTCAATGAGGTCGGGCTCGGCTACATCCATCTGGGCCAGTCGTCAACCACGCTCTCCGGCGGCGAGGCCCAGCGCATCAAACTCGCGAAAGAACTCAGCCGCCGCCAGACCGGACGCACCGTCTACATCCTCGATGAACCAACCACGGGACTTCATTTCGAAGATGTCAAGCGCTTGCTCGACGTTTTGCAGCGTTTGGTGAGCCTCGGTAATACGGTGCTTGTAATTGAACATAATCTCGACGTCATCAAAACAGCGGACTGGATCATCGACCTCGGGCCGGAGGGCGGCGAGAAGGGAGGCCATCTGGTGGCAGCCGGAAGTCCGGAGCAGCTTCTGCGCAACAAGCGAAGCTATACAGCCCGGGCGCTCGAAAAAGTCCTTCACGCGGGGAAGGTCGCGTGAGCCGGTATCCGTACACACCGCTCGATTTCACCGGCCTGAAAACGGTCCCGTTGGCAACGCGCGGCGGCAAGGTCAAGGTGGAACAATTCGCGCGCCCCCACAAGAAAGGCGAAGGCTGGCTCAATTGGATAGACTCGCTGCCGCGCATCCTCGCCGGTGACAGCTTGCGCGGAGTAGTGGAAGCACTGGTACGCGCGCGCGCCGGCAAACGCGCCATCGTGTGGGGGCTGGGTGGACATGTCGTTAAGTGCGGGTTAGCCCCCGTTCTGCTGGACCTCATGCACCGCGGCTACATCACAGGATTTTGCCTGAATGGAGCTGCTTCCATACACGATTTCGAAATCGCCCTCTGCGGTCAGACCAGCGAGGATGTCGAGGCTGTCCTGCCGGACGGCAGCTTCGGCGCAGCGGAAGAAACCGGGCGCGAAATGAATACCGCGATTATTAACGGCGTGGAGGATGGCATCGGTATTGGTGAGGCTCTTGGCCGTTATATCGAAACGGCGGCCGATCCCCGGTATGCCGCTTTCAGCTTGCTGTGCGGGGCCTATCGCAACAACACGCCTGTCACCGTTCACGTCGCACTCGGAACCGATACACCGCATACTCATCCAAGCGCTAGCGGCGCGGCCATTGGACAAGGTACGCTTCACGATTTTCGCCTGCTTTGCTCTCTCCTTTGCAACTTGAACAATGGGGGAGTCTACGTGAACGCCGGCTCGGCCGTCATTCTGCCCGAGATTTTCCTGAAAGCTGTTTCTGTCATTCGCAACCTCGGCCATCCCCTTGCGGACTTTACCACGGTGAACCTCGACTTTCTCCAGCATTACCGCCCCAAGACAAACGTAGTGGAGCGGCCTCATGCGGGCTCGGGCGGCCGTGGCTTCTCGCTCACCGGTCACCATGAGCTATTGCTGCCGCTGCTGGCCGCGGCCCTGATCGAACACAGCGAATGACGCCCGGTATTGAACACGCCAAGCAATCCTATCCCTTCTGGACGTATCTGGATCTGGTTATTTTCGCCGCCCTGGCCCTGCCTTCCATGATCGGCGGAGCCGTGCTGATGGAACTGCTGAAGCTCGCCGTGCCACGGTTGCCGGCGGCGCAGTTGATGCTGCCGGCGCAGTTTCTTGGCTACGGATTCTGGTTTCTCTGCCTGTATATCATGTTGAAGACGCGCTACGGGCGGCCGTTCTGGCCGTCGCTCCGCTTCACCTTTCCCGCTCCGGGATTTTGGGTAAGTTTTTGCTGCGGGCCGATGCTCGCGATGATAGTGTCCGCGCTGGGCATCGCGTTGCGCGCGCCGGTGATCGAGCTGCCATTCCGGGATCTGCTCTCCAGCCGCTTTTCCATCGCGCTGCTCGGTATCTTTATTACTACGCTCGGGCCGCTATGCGAAGAACTGGCGTTTCGAGGATTTCTGTTGCCGCTGCTGACGCGCTCGCTGGGAGGAGCGCTGGGAATTTTCCTGACCGCCATGCCGTTCGCGCTGCTGCACGGCGCGCAGTACCGGTGGTCGTGGCAGGTCCTCGTGCTGGTTTTGCTCGCTGGCATCGTGTTCGGTTGGGTTCGCTATCGCACCGGCTCTACAGCTTCTGCCGCCGCCATCCACGCGACCTATAATCTGACTTTCTTTGGCGTATTTCTGTTGCAAAAGTTCATCCTTGTAGAAAGGTATTAAAAAGAGGAATGGTCGAAACCATCCAATGGACGGACGCCGGCGTCGTCATGATCGATCAGAGACGGCTGCCCCGTGAGACAGAATATGTAACCTGCCATACTTACCAGGAAGTCGCCGAGGCGATTAAAAACATGATCATTCGTGGCGCGCCGGCGATCGGCGTGGCGGCCGCGATGGGCATTGCCCTCGGTTATGGGGAGGGCGCAGATTTTGAAACGGTCTGCCAGACTCTGGCGGCGACTCGCCCCACGGCTGTAAATCTGTTCTGGGCCATCGATCGAATGCGGCGTCTGCACCAGAGCCTCGCGAGCCGCACCATCCAGGAAATTCGTGAAAAGCTGATCGCCGAAGCCATCCGGATTCGGCTGGAAGATATCGCTATCTGCCAGGCTATCGGCGATAACGGAGCCGCGCTGGTACCCGACGGCAAAACCGTGTTGACGCACTGCAACGCCGGCGCTCTGGCCACCGCTGGTTATGGCACTGCGCTCGGCGTAATCCGCTCTGCTGCCAGTGCAGGCAAGAAGATCGATGTGTTCGCCGACGAGACGCGGCCGTTCCTGCAAGGCGCACGCTTGACCGCTTGGGAACTGCAGCAGGATGGCATTCCGACGACCTTGATCACAGATAGCATGGCCGGTCACTTCCTCCACTCCGGTCGCATCGGCTGCGTGGTGGTAGGTGCGGATCGGATCGCAGCGAACGGCGATGTCGCAAACAAAGTCGGCACCTATCCGCTGGCCGTCCTTGCTAAGGAAAACGATGTGCCATTCTATGTAGCCGCCCCCATCTCGACGTTTGACCTGACGCTTGACTCCGGCGACAAAATCCCGATTGAGCAGCGCTCATCCGCAGAGGTGACACACGTCTTCGGGGTTGCCATCGCGCCGGAAGATATCGCCGTGGAGAATCCAGCGTTCGATATCACGCCAGCCCGTTATGTAACGGCGATCGTCACGGAACGCGGAATAGCCCGCCCGCCATACGAGAACTCGATTAAGAAACTGGCAGGTTGAGCGGTTCGCCCCTTGCTGATGCGCTCGGTTCACAAAGACGCATTGCGGCCTCATCGTTGGCAATGCGCCGCAGGGCGAGCCCTTTCGGGATCGAGCCTCTTGGGACCTGCGCCGCGGGGTATGTGGACAACGGGCGCCGAATCATTCCCGCTTGGGCTCGCATCGCCCGCCAGAGGACACGAGCCGGCGAGGACATCCACACTATCGGTCGCTTGGAACAGCTCGCTTACTCTTTTTAACCTGCTGGGCAGACCACCTTCTGGGTGACAACCTTCTTTTCACAATGAGTTATGGCCACAGCTAGATGGCAGTTTCCGACGGCTGCGATTGCCGGACTTGGGTTTAATTGATATCTTCCTGCTAAGTGGAGTAATAACGGGACTAATGGTCAAGGTGGAAGAAGATTTCACGCTATACACCTTCCGCCATACCTGCCTCACACGGGGGCTGAGGCGATGGATCCGCACACCCCTAGCCCACCTTGCCGGCCGCAGCGATTTTTCCACCGCGAAGCGCTATCTCCATCCTCAAACGGAGGCGGTGCTCGCCGCCTTTGAACGCGCCCGCAATGCAAACCGGGCACAGTTTTGGGCATAGTGACGAAAAGGCGGCTGAAGCACCAATCGCCGTCTTAACTACTAATGATTTCAGTATTTAATTGGTCGGGGCGAGTGGATTCGAACCACCGGCCTCCTGGTCCCGAACCGTAGGACGAGCCATCTTGTAGCATTTTGCAAGTAGTTGCTGATCCTCCTTCTACTCCAGTGCTCCTCGTTTTCCCAATGAGTTTACGTACCTTCCGCTTTGCTCACTGTTGCAACGCTTTGCCGCTCTCGATGCGTGGAAAGGGCAAGAAAAGGGCAAGGTGCGGCGCCCGATTGATTCGTGTGCCGGTATTCCTTTTGAAGCCGGTTTGACCGAGGCCGCCAGCGGTGGATTACAGTGTGTTGTATTCCGCTTTGGCTTGCTTCAGCGCCGGGATTTCCGTATCCGCATCCTTCCACAGGTAAAGCAAATCCTCGTAGGCGGCTCTTGCCTTGTTCCGATCGCCTGCCGACGCGAGCGCGCGGCCGAGTTGCAAGCGTGCCAATGCGCGCACCGGATCGGCAAAAACGATTCCGGGATGCTCGAGGATCTTCTGGAACTCTCCAACGGCGTCGGTATAACGATGAGCGCTCAGATACGCCTGTCCACGCACATATGGGGCATAGATGTTCCCGAAGAATGCAAACCAACTACCCGGTATAGCGAGATCGTAAGGCGCCGCGACTTGCAGATGCTCAATGGCGGCCGAAGAACCGCCTTTGCTCAGCGCCAGCAGCGCTCGCTGAATTGGCAAGTAGGTGAATCTGACGAACGTATCCTCCGGGAAGCGCTTTTCGAGATCGTTGGCAAGCAGGCGCGATCCCGCGATATCTCCTGATTGAGCCAATGCGAACGCCGCGCCATACTCCACGTCGCGGCCTTTGGAAAGCTCCAGCGCAGCCTTTGCTCTCTGCCGTGCCTCGGAAGCATTGCCGAACAGAGCTTCCCGCACGGCCGCACTGGCTTCGTACATGGCCGCCCTTTCCGGCTGATGTGCTTGCCTCTCCATATCAACAGCGCGGCGCGTTATCGTTCTCGCCTGTTGTAAGCGCCCAGAGTACGCCAGAACAACTGCCTCGGTGTTCGTCATCCAGTCTGCCGATTCCGGGTTGTCCCTTCCGCGAGCTGCGGCGCGTTCCATCCCCGCCTGATCGCCTTTATAAAACGAGGTCACATACGGCAAGATAACAAGGTCGGGAAAGTTCATCTGGCGTTCGACCGTCTCCTGAACCGTTTTCTCGGCTTCCGCGTAGCGTTCCAGGAATAGATAGGCCCACGCAAGATTTGTTGGACCCGGAGGAAAATTGGGATTCATCTCGACGGCTCGCTTCGCAATTTCCGCCGACTTCTCATATTTGCCGAGGTTCTGGTAGAGCCCTGCTAATAACGTGTGTGCATCCAGGTCGCGGGGATAAGTCGCGCTCCATAGCTCACCAGTACGTTCCGCCTCTTCCAGATTCCCCGTGAGCTGCTGATGGTAGTTGAATGTGATAAAGAAACGTTCCGTGTCGGTCGCGCGCTCACGCAGTTCGTAAGCTTTGCGGGCATTTTCCGCCGCAAGCACAGGCTGCCAGGTGTCTGCGTAATCGCGCGCCAAGAACGCGTAGGCGGTCGCGAATTTAGGATCGATTTGAACGGCGCGCTGGAGGAGGGGGATCGCGCCCGCGTTGTTCTCCGTAGTGGACACCTTAAAAGCTTCACAATACAGATTCCACGCTTCGAGCGATGGCGTGGTGGCCTCGATTAGCGGGATCGAATGCTCTTTTACGGTCGCGGGTGATTCGCCTGCCTTGGCTCTGAACTTTTTGGCTACTTGGCTTAACGAATTCAGCACGTCATCCTTCTTGGCAGCCTGAAGCTGCTCATCGAACAGCACGTCTCCGCTACGGCAATTCGTGGCGCGCAGCCCCAACACGTATTGGTTTCCAAGCCTCGAAATTGACCCTTGCACAAAGGCCGCGCTAAACGTGCGCTCGCAGATCTCCCGCGCCACGTCGCCAACGATCGGCGTGTTTTCCGGGCGGTCCATCAGGTGAAGCGTTCCCTGGATGCGCTTGTCCGGAATGAGACTCAGGAAGGGCGACTGACCCAGTTCCACCGCCAAGCCTTGACGGAGCGTCTGATCGAAATCGGCATCGCCCGTATTGTTTGTGAAATCTGCAAGGACGATCGTGTCTTTGTCAGTGAGCTTAGGCGCAGGGCGAGTATAGAAATAACCTGCGATGCCCAATCCGGCGATGGCGACAATCGCGATGAGCGCCGCGATCCACCGCTTGAAGACTCCGGTTCCATGCCGCGCATCAGTAATCATGCGCGCGGAGTCCTTCGCCTGCTTCAGCCCTTGGAGATCGGCGCCAATTTCCGAAGCATGTTGGTATCGCGCCTCGCGATCTTTCTCAAGGCACTTGTTGATGATGTGCTCTAGTCCTGCAGGCAAGGTAGCCTTCAGTTGAACGGGAGGGGTCGGGGCGCAATTCAAGATGGAATCAAACACACTCCCCTGTGTTTGGCCTTCGAATGGCAGCTTCCCCGTAGCCATTTCATAAAGGACAACACCGAACGAGAATAAATCCGTACGTGGATCCAGGCGCTCGCCACGGATCTGTTCCGGCGACATGTGCGAGACCGTTCCAAGCACGTTGCCTGTAGCCGTCAATTGCTCGCTGATCGTGCGGTTGGGCAATGCCGTCAGATCAGCACTCGATGGATAGTCGATAGACCCGACCTTTGCCAGCCCAAAATCGAGAATCTTGGCGTGCCCGCGCGCGGTGACGAATAGATTCGCAGGCTTGATGTCGCGGTGGGTAATCCCGGCGGAATGCGCTGCATCCAAACCTTCAGCGATTTCGATGGCGAGTGGAAGCAGCGCATCGATTGGCAGCGGGCTCTCGAGGATCCGATGATTGAGTGTAGTTCCTTCCAGGAACTCCATGACGATAAACGAGCGTGCCTCGTGCCGCTCGATTTCGTATATTGTGCAAATGTTCGGATGATTCAGCGATGAGGCGGCGCGCGCTTCTCGACGAAATCGCTCGATCGCGTGTGGATCTCGCGCCAAGTCCTCCGGTAAGAACTTCAGCGCCACCGAGCGGCCCAACTCAAGGTCCTCGGCCTTGTAGACCACGCCCATTCCACCGTCGCCGAGTTTTCCTACGATGCGGTAATGAGAGACGACCGTGCCCGTGCGGAACAGGCCGTTTTCTACGCTATCACCACTCTGCTCCCGAACCGCCACCTGAGCTGCGATTTCGATAGCCGGTCTATCGAGAAACCCTTCTGCCTTTTGTTCCAATGTCAGCAGAGAGCGTGCTTCACGCTCTAGCTGTTCGTTGCCGGCACACGCTTCTCGTAAAAAGGCGTCGCGCTCCTCGGGCGCCCGTTGCAGAGCAGCGTGGAGCAGCTTATCGAGTTGCTTCCACTGTTCCGAATCCATCGCCCATCCCGCCGTCGAGTTCGCGATAAAGCCAGAGTTTGGCAATGCTCCAGTCGCGCCTGACCGTCGCAGGCGATACTTTGAGCACTTCGGCCGTCTCCTCCACAGTCAACCCGCCAAAAAAGCGCATCTCGACGATTTGCACTTTGCGCGGATCGAGGCGAGCGAGCGCGTTCATTGCATCGTCGAGCGCAACTAGATCGCGGGTTCGATCGGTGCTTACAATGGCGACGTTGTCCAACGGAACGTGCGGAACGCCAGCGCCGCGCTTGATGTTGTGGCTACGAGCGTGGTCGACCAGGATACGCCGCATCACCTGGGCTGCAACTGCGAAGAAATGCGCCCGATCCTGCCATTGCATCCGCTTGTAGTCCACCAGACGCACGTAGGCTTCGTTTACCAGGGCAGTAGTTTGGAGCGTGTGGCCTGGGCGTTCGCGCTCCATGTAGTGGTGAGCCAGGCGGCGAAGCTCATCATAAACGATCGGCGCCAGACCGTTGAGCGCGCTCTGGTCTCCATCGCTCCAGGCGCGGAGGAGCGCGCTTATGTCGTTTGTATTCAGCTTGCTGGACATTACGGGCCCGTGCTTCTGTATCGGTTGATTATAGCGCCGGCCGCAGGCCAGAAAATCTTCCGCCCCGGCGTTAGCAAATTGAGCAGGATTTTCCGCCTACTTGGGGTGGAGGAACACCATGAAAACGATCCTGGCTTCGATTGCCGCAAGTACACTACTCGCGGCGCTTACTGCGGCCCAGCAGCCGCGGTATAGAGTGATTGATCTCGGCACTCTGGGGGGTGCCTATAGCACCGGCTTCGGTATAAACAACGCTGGCGACGTCGCCGGGCAGGCCGCCACGCCCGCCCAGACAGATGGATTCTCAGCAACCGCGTTCGTGTGGAGCAGGCAGAACGGTATCACAAACCTGGGGGTTTTTGGGCCGCCGCTTTTTCCTGCCTGCTCGGGGTGCAGCAGCGATGCAGCAGCAGTCGGCGCGAGCGGCGAAGTAGCAATGGGGTCCGAGATCGCCACGCCAGATCCGAATGGCGAAGATTTTTGTCAGTTCTACGATCCCTTGGACCCGGCCAGCGCACATCATCGTCAGTGCCGTGGAGGCATTTGGAGGAATGGAGTAATCACAGCGCTTTCCAACCTACCGGGCGGCAACAATGCCAATCCTTTTTGGATGAACAATCTAGGCCAAATAAGCGGACAGGCGGAAAATGGCATTCCCGATTCGAGTTGCTCAATCGTTACGCCCTTTCAGATTCGCCGGTTTCAGCCCGTAGTCTGGGGTCCGAACGGCGAGATCGAAAGGGTACTGTCTCCCCTAGTAACAAAGGACGTGACCGATACGGTTGCAGTCGCGTTCACCATCAACGACCACGGTCAGGTCGTCGGCAATTCGGGTTTGTGTTCTACCGTCGGTCTGCCGCCCTCCTCAGTCGGCAACAGTACCGCGTCACACGCTGTCCTGTGGGACAGCGACGGGTCCGTCCACGACCTCGGCAGCTTAGGAGGCGCGCTCAACGGTGCGAGCAGTATCAATAATCGCGGTGAAATAGTCGGCATCGCGCAATCACCAAAAGACGGCACGGTTCACGCGTTTCTGTGGACCAGGCAGACCGGCATGTTGGACTACGGCGGCTTCCCCGGAGCGGTCGCGACGGTCGTCGGCTGCTGCCACACCAACAATGATCGGGGCGAGATCATTGGCTTCAGCATCGAGCCAAGTAATCCGTACTTCGGGCGCGCCCTTATTTGGCAAGGGGCACAGCATTTGGCAAGGGGCACAGCCGGCGGACCTCAACAATTTCGTTCGCGATCCAGGGCCGTTTGTGCACTTGACGGCTGCTTTCTCGATCAACGATTCTGGAGAGATCGTTTGCGGGGGCGTCACTAACAGCGGAGAACTGCACGCCTGTCTGGCAGTCCCGGACAATGGCGCGACAGTCAACGAGTACCATCCACCCTCCGAATGGCAACCGGGCAGCTATGTGCCTCTCGCCGATAATGCTCGCGAGCTGCTTCGGCGCCGGTTAGGCAGGCTTCGGCCGTAGATCCCAAATATCAATGAGTATTTTGAATGGCGGCCGCTAATTCCTGTTCAGTGCGGCCGCCGGGTAGCGGAGTCGGATTCCGCTTCTGTGGGATCGGGTCTGTCCCCACACGATACACAAGAAGGCCAAGAAAAGGGCAAGGGCGCGATGATGAGGGCGCGATTGAGACTCTGCGCCAACCCTAAGCGCCTATCCATTCATTTCAGTTTTCTTCATTTTTCCAATGACTTCCAGGGCTTTCGTCTTGCACTGGCTTGTAGCGGTTTGCCGCCTCTCGTTACGCTAAAAGGGCAAGAAAAGGGCAAGCCTTGGTGAGTATTGATTTCCTGTTCCACTCGTGAGTACCGCCGTCCAGCATCTCATTGCGGTCGTATAAGCTCACTTCGAAAGCGTTTCAGGACGGCGATCAAGCGCGATTTTGAATCTCTTCGTGTTTAGTCGGCGTTTTTCGCACCCGGCGTGGGTCGCAGCTCCGCAAACAGCCACGCCTTGGCGATCTTCCAATCGCGCTTCGCTGTTTCTCGTGCCACGCCAAGGACCTCCGCACTCTCCTCCAGCGTCAAGCCACCGAAGTATCGGAGCTCTACCAGCCTACCCTTGCGCGCGTCCATCTTGGTCAGTGAAACGAGCGCATCGTCGAGCGCAAGCAATTCGACTCCACGGTCGCTCGGCCCCACTACTTCTTCGTTTAACGGAATCCGCACTGTATCTCCGCCTCGTTTGGCATACCCGGCGTTACGTGCGTGGTCAACCAGGATGCGCCGGATAATTTGCGCACAAAGCCCGAAGAATTGAAGACGGTTGTCACAGTGGATTCCGCGGCCCCGGACCAACTTCAGATATGCCTCATTCACAAGAGCCGCGGATTCCAGGGTATGATCCGGTGCTTGCTGGCGGAGGTACCGTCGGGCAATCCTCCGAAGCTCCGCATAAACTACAGGCATGAGGTGATTTAGGGCAGCTTCGTCGCCATTGCTCCAGGCCGCTAGCAATCCGGTGATGTCGTGCGACCTCCCAGCCATTACGGCTCTAAATTTTAGCAGAACAAATTTTTCCGATTTCATGTGAGCCTTTCCGGTGCCGGATTCCCGTTCGTTGGTGCGGGAGGAAACATGCATCGTCTTACTATTCAGAATTGGCAGCGCCTGCTCGTTGTGGCGGCGGTTGGGGTGGCGCTAGCCCCAAGAACCGGTTTCGCGCAGCCGGCACCGCCCGTGGTTCTCCAAATCGATCTCGAAAACATGGTTCAATACATGGGCGACGTTTTCGACCCTTCAAAGCTGGCGAGTGTTCCTACGCCGACTACTCCAACTGCTTCAAATTTTGAGACGCTGTTACTCATTGCTGATCTTGTTGCTGTGAACGGCACAGCGGTGAAGGGTACGTGGGTCGCGCGTGCGCAGCGGTTGACCCTGAGGCCGACGGCTTCAGGCGGAGTGTCGATCGCCGATGTCACACGGACTGGTCCTGGGGACGAGACTTATGAAGTACTGCGAACTGACGGCACTCCAGTGGGAACAATTGTCAGCCTCGGATTTTTTGGCGGCTCGGCTCCGCCCGGCGCACCTTCGTTGTTAACGACAGGGAATCACGCAATTGTGGGCGGTACCGGTGCTTTCGCAGGAGTGCGGGGTGAAGACGGCGGCGGGGAGTCGTTGAGTGCCATCCGCGCCGCGTCATTTTCAGAAGACCCAGCGAACCGGCGCGTGAATGGGGGCGGAAAGATGCGCTTTACGCTACACCTTATTCCTCAGACCCGGCCGCAAATCAGCGCGACCTCAAGCGGTCCGGCCGTCGTCCATTCGAGCGACTTCACTCCGGTGAGCAGCAGTAATCCCGCCAAGGCCGGAGAGATCCTTTCGCTATTTTGTCGCAGCCTAGGGCCAACCACTCCTGGCGTCGATCCTGGCAGTACATTTCCGCAAGATCCGCCAGCAGTTGTGAACGGACCCGTGGACGTTTTAGTGAATGGAAAGCACGCTGAGGTACTCGGGGCGGTCGGATATCCGGGCTCGTCGGATGGCTACCAAGTCAACTTCCGTGTTCCCGCCGATGCGGGTCCTGGAACTGCATCCTTGCAGGTGAGCGCGGCTTGGATCCCAAGCGATGGCGTCTCAATAGCCATCCATTGATGGAACCTCTAGTAAAACTTGTCCATGAGCATTAGGTCCGAGCCGGTGGAGGTCATCTTTGTATAAATGACGTAGCGCCCGCCAGGGGAAAGAGAGAAGCCGTATCGTGCTTGAATGCCCGCGACTTTTGCGACAGGTCCGTTAGGAAAAGGATAAAACATCAGATCGCCATCTTTGGTGTGGCTTGACTTGGAGACAAAGTAGATTCCTAATCGCCCAATTTCAAGCCAGCCTGGATCGACATCGAACTTGAAGAGTTGTCGCTCGTTG
>Ga0070735_10001512_pt1 | contig 22445 bp, 18 predicted proteins | sample Coa_R1_FD_66443 | JGI IMG/M metagenome (GOLD analysis project Ga0070735, IMG submission 66443) | Surface soil microbial communities from Centralia Pennsylvania, which are recovering from an underground coalmine fire - Coalmine... | ecosystem: Environmental > Terrestrial > Soil > Unclassified ...
TGCTTCTTCCCGCCGGGGCTCAATCGGCGGAGGACCGGCCGGGCCGCTCGTGGCGATCACCGTCGCCGACACGGGGATCGGCATCCGCCACGAGGAGCACGAGCGAATATTCCACGAGTTCGAGCAGGTCGACAGCTCTTACGCCAGAAAGCAGCAGGGCACCGGTCTCGGTCTGGCCCTCACGCGCCGGCTGGTACATATGCACGGCGGGCGCGTGACTGTGGCGAGCGAGGGCGTCGAGGGGCACGGCAGCGTCTTCACTGTGGAGCTCCCGGTCGATACGCGGCCGCCCGCAGGCCTGCGAATGTCTCACGAGCCAAGGGACACAGACCACGAGACACAGGCCACGAACGACCAGCCGCTAACGAGGGGCCACGGGTCTCGACCCGTGCTGCGCATCGTCGAAGACGCGGCTGGCGCCGCAGTACAGGGCAGGCTATGAAGGCGACCATACTCATCGTGGAGGACAACCCCGTCAACATGGAGCTGGTGTCCGACCTGCTGGAACCGCACGGATTCACGCTTCTGCGCGCCTCCGACGCCGAGCATGGCATCCTGCTGGCCAGCGCGGAGCTGCCGGACCTAATCCTGATGGATGTCGGGCTGCCGGGCATGGACGGCCTGGAGGCGGCCCGCTTACTGAGCGGTGACGCTCGTACGCGCCACATCCCGGTCGTCGCGCTGACCGCGCATGCCATGGCAGGCGACGCGGAGCGCGCTGTGGACGCCGGCTGTGCCGGCTACCTCTCAAAACCGATCCAGATAAAGACTTTCCTATCGTCCGTGGCGCAGTTTATCGAGGCGCGCCGCGCGAATCGCAACGCCGCTTAAGGAGTACAGAAGCTTCCATGGGGAACAAGGTCCTGATCGTTGACGACGAGGCATGCAATCGCGAGCTGCTGGAGGATTTGCTCGGTCTGTGCGGCTATGAGTGCGAGGCCGCGGCAAGCGGCGAGGAGGCGCTCGCACGCCTCACTGACGAGACCGATCTCGTTCTCCTTGACGTGATGATGCCCGGAATGGACGGGTTCGAGGTCGTCCGCTGGCTGCGGCAGGACGTTCGATTCCGAGACCTACCGGTGATTATGGTCACCGCCCTGAATGGGCTGGAGGATCGGATCCGCGCGGTGGAGGCAGGCGCCAATGACTTCATCGCAAAGCCGGTGGACAGTACCGAGCTGCGGGTCCGGACGGCCTCGCTGCTCAAGATGAAGGCGGCGCAAGATGCCGCCCGCAAGTACCAGGTGAGTCTCGAGGCCACGGTCGAGCAGCGGACCATGGAACTAAGGCTGGCGCTGCACGATCTCTCTAATTCGCAGCGGAGGACGCAGCAGAGCTGCCTCGATACCATAAAGCGGCTCGCCCGCGCGTCGGAGTTCAAGGACGCGCGGACCGGCTTGCACCTGGAGCGCGTGAGCCACTACACGGCGCACATTGGGCTCTCACTCGGCCTGCCTCAGGCGGAAGTGGACGTGCTGCTGCATGCCAGCGCTATGCACGACGTTGGCAAGCTGGGCGTGCCGGACAGCATCTTGTCCAAGCCGGGCCTTCTTACGCCGGACGAGCGCGCCGTGATGCAGCAGCATACGACGATCGGGGGCTGCATTCTCGGCGGCTCGGACTCGGAGCTGCTGCAGGCCGGCGAGCAGATCGCGATGACGCACCACGAGAAATGGGACGGCAGCGGCTATCCGCGCGGCATACGCGGCGAGGAGATCCCGCTGTTCGGCCGAATCTGCGCCATCGCCGACGTGTTCGACGCGCTCACCACCGCGCGGCCCTACAAGGAGGCGTACGACAGCACCCGCGCCTACGCGATTATCCGCGAGGGCCGCGGAGCGCACTTCGACCCCCGTCTCGTCGACCTCTTCTTCGCCAGCCTGCGCGAGATCGAGGCCATCCAGCGCCGCTTTGCCGACTGAAACGATTGAAATCGGCCGGATGCGCAACGCATCCGGCCAATTTCGGTTTCTGTAATCCAGGAACTAGGATCCGGCTACCGTTCTACCAGCGGCTGCGTCCACCGCCGCCACTGTCCCGGCCGCCGCCCGCGCCGCCGGTCCGAGGGCGATCCTCGCGAGGCTTGGCCTCGTTCACCGTCAGGTTGCGTCCGCCGACCAGGGTTCCGTTCAGCGCGTTGATCGCGCTGCTCGCCTCGGCGTCCGTGGACATCTCGACGAAGCCGAAGCCCTTGCTCTGCCCGGTGTACTTGTCCGTCACGACCGTCGCGGACGAAACCGTTCCGTGCGAGGAGAACATGCTCTCCAGCTCGCCGTCCGTGGTTGAGTAGGGCAGCCCGCCCACATAGATACGCGTTGCCATTGTCAGTGGCCCCTTTCCTATCTTTCCCCCTGGTCCAAGTCAGGTCTGGGCCAAGGGCGACGGGTCCGCACAGGTACCGCCCTGCGCGAAACCAGGTGTTGGGCGAAGCCAATCTCATCTTCGCCATCTGAAATGAGCGTCAGGAAAGTCAGAAGGAGGTCAGCGGAAAATGTACAGCGGAGCGCGAAACTGGCGGAGCCGTCGCAACATCGAACCGCGGATCAAGATCGAAATTCTTGTGTTCTCTCAGACAGGCGCAGTATACCACACATAGACTTGATTGGCGGCCACTTCCTCCAAAGTCGTCGCGATTGGAGCGCGGCCACGCACGGCGGCAGGCCGCGCGGCGGGAACTTCCGGTGCTGCGGATATGGTATAATTAGGAATACAGGAACCCTGCTTTGTCGGTCCCCGATTAGACTCGGATAGAGCTGAATAGCACGCCGGACCAGATAGCCCTGTCTCTCGCGTAGATCGGACTTCGCGCCGGAGACGGGGTAATTGGATTCCAGCCCGGCCGTGGCGAAGCGACGCTTCCGTATCACAGGGCTCCGCCTCGTGCGACTGCGGCCAGATGGCCAGATTGGTGCGCTCCCGATGATCTCGAACAGTCCCGTCGGCGTCAGTAAGCCTTCGTTCTCCTCGCAGGTCCTTCCAGGCTCGGCTGCCGAGCAACAGGAGCGCGAGCGCATCGCGGAGTTCCAGCGCATCAAGTCGGAGCGCGAGGCGGCCGCGGTACGTGAGAAGCCCGAGCGGGACGCGGCGCGCAAGGCTGCGCATGAAGCAGCCGACGCTGCCAATCGAGCCATGATGCGCCAGAAGCGCTCCGCCTCGCCCCTTCGCGACACGATACGCCCGTAGCGCCTCCAGCGGCCCTGTGCGCTGCGCGGCAGCATGCACTTGAGTCGCGCCATCCACGCTTCGCAGCGTTGCCGCGCCGCTGATCGCACAAGGCGGCGGCGCGGGCGCTCTTCAGTGCCTCGATGCTCCCACCCCGCGTTATGGCGGGCGGTATCGGTCGCCGATCGTCCGGGCACACGCCGCCACGCCCGCGCACGGGACGGGAGTTGCCGCTGCATCCGGAAATAGCGGGACGACGCCGGCGAGGCGCAGAATCCATACGCTTATAGCGGCGCTGCGCACGCAGGGCGCCGCGACGACCGCTGTAACTCGCCATATCCACGATCCATCTCCTGACGCTGGCCGGGCCGCCCCGCCACTAGCCTAATCCCCCTCCGCATCCAGAACGCGCTTCACCCCGCCAGATCCGTTCCATTCTTGCCTTCCGGTCCGATACGCGACTGCGCGCGTCGCCGCTGCCGACGATGGCGTCGCGATTCGGGCGCGTCGGCACACGGCGCCGACATCCGCATCGCGCAGCCTCCCTCCTCGTTTTCACCCGTTACGAGGGGCGCCCCGGCAGATCGCCTGGCTTACGCTCCCTGGGCGCTGCACCACTTCGAGTGAACGGTGGATTCCTCTTCAAAATCTCGGGAACCAAGCCGCCGTTATCTTACGTCTTGCCGCAAAGGTCCAATGCTCGATTGATTACTCAATCGGTGGCTGCTTGTCCGCCGTCGAGCTGCTTGGACCTACTCGTCCCGTTTACTCATCGGAATTCACGCTTTCCATGCAGCGAGGTCGCCGTCATGCGCTACGAACGTGGGTATTGGCTCCCTATCTTCTGCGGTGTCTCCCTACTGATCCACCTGATTGTGGCCTTCGTAACACGCGGATTCGGCTGGGATCGCGTCCGGCCGCCGCAAGAGGGACGACAGATCGAAGTCACGTTCGAGCCGGCGCGCGCGCCGCTGACGGCGCAGCGGGATTCGCAACGGACCCTGCCGCTCAGAAACGTGGTCTCAATCGCGCCCTCGACGTCCCGCCCGGCACCTCAGCGCGCGCAAGCGGTCCAGCCTCGCGCCACGATTCGTCCAGTCCACATGCCGGCAGCGCGGCCGTTGCCGGGCCGGATCGCAAAGCCACGCACGCCGGCGCCGGTGCTGCCGAACGAAATAGCGGCCGAAACGCCCGTGACGGCCCCCGCCCTTACGCCTGCAGTGCGGCGGCCGGCGGCCACCGCGCGGCGAATTGCCGAACCCGTCCTGCCCGGCACGGCGCTGTCGGCGACGAACAGCAACTCAGCGCGCACCTCGCCGGCCGGCGCCGAAGCGCCGAAAACCGATATCGCCTTCGCCTCACGCGCTCCGCTGAACCTGCCGGGAATGCCGGGCTTCTCGCGCACAGGCGGCTCCATACTGCATGATCGGAGCGCGAATCCGCTTGGAAGCGGGGTTCCAAACGAGCGTCCAAACGTTGTCGCGCCTCCTCTCCTCGCCACGTCCGCTGGACTTCGGCCGGGACGGAGTGCGGTCGGGCCGTACTTGCCAACGGCGCGTGCTGCAGCGGCCGTGGCGCGCGCGGGCTTACGAATACCAGAGCCGCCAGGCGCCGGAATTGCGTATGGAGCCGCCAATAGCGGCCGGATCCTTGCTGCGGATCCGCGCGACAGCAGCGCCGGGCGCGCAGGCTCAATAATGCGCTCGATCGGAGCCAATCCGCTGGCGGGGGCAATTCCTGACGAAAGACCGGGCGCGATCGGGCACGCTTCCGGAGGACGGGCCGCAGCAAGTATCCGCCGAGGGACAGCCATCATTGGACTGGCGGCGAGCGCGAGCAGCGTCAGAACCGCCAGCGGTGGCCGGCGGTCGGTTTCGTCGCCGGAGATGCCCAGCAGCGCGATCGCCTATGCGGGAGTGTCCGGCGCACGGTCCGCAGGCATTCTGTCCCAGCCGAGCGGGGCGATCCGAGGCGCGTCGGTGCTGCACGCCACGGGCGGGAGCAACCCGCTGGCAAACGCGATCCCGGACGATAGGCCCGGCGGCGGAATTGGCGGGTCCGAGGCAGGATCGCGCGCGGCAATCCGTCGGGGCGGCAACGGCCCGCGGCTTGCGTCTGGAAGTACCGGAGCACCAGGGCTTCGCGCGCGTGGGCGGACCGCGGATACGCCGAAGGGCGATCTCGCGTACTCAGGAACCGTGATGCGGGATGTGCGGCTTGCGGGCGCGAGCGTTTCCACCGGTCCCGCGAGCGCTGCCTCGATCCTGCACGCGCGCGGCGCAAATCCCCTCGGCGACGCGATCCCGAACGACAGGCCGGGCGGCGCGGGCGGCCATCTGCTCGGCGTCGCCGGAACTGGTGCGACGATCCACCGGTCCGGCGGAGCGGTGCGAGTGGGCGCAAGCTCCGCCGCGGCGTCTGCTGCACGTCGACACTCCAGTTACACTCCGGACGGACCGGGCGGCGGCGTACGTTACGCGGGCAGAGCCGGCACCGCAGCGCCTTTCGGCCGATCCATCGCCGGCGTGTCGATTCTGCACGCCGGATCCGGCGGCAACCCGCTTGGAAATGCGATCCCGGACGATAGGCCGTCCGCATCGATACGCGGCTCCGTAGCGAGATCGAGCGGGCCGATTCGCCGGATGGGAAGCGGTCCTCGGCTTGCCGGAGGCATTACTCCGGCCTCGGCCGGCCACGGGCGCGGGCGCGCCACCTTCGCACTGGATGTCCCGAGAGGCGACGCGGGATACTCCGGAGCCGGCCAGCGGGACTTGCGGCTTGCGAACACCGGCAGCGGCAGTGCGGGCACGATCCTCCATTCGCGCGGCGCGAACCCTCTTGGCGATGCCATCCCGGATGACGGGCCGGGAGCCGACACGCGACGGAGTCTCGCTCTTACCGGCGCAGGCGCGAACATCCATCGGGCCGGCGGCGCGGGCATTGCGGCCGGAGGAACGGCGGGTCCGGCGCACGGCGTCCAGAGACGGTCCGTCTCGGCGGATGTCGCGGGCACTGTGGTCGCATATGGCGGCGGGACGAGCGACGGAGGCCGCGGCCCGGCGTCCATGCCGGGCGAACTCTACGTTTCGATTCGCAGCAGCGACCCCGGCACGGGCGGCGCAGGATCGATAATGCACGAGCGTGGCGCGAATCCGCTTGGAAGCGGGCTTCCCGACGACCGTCCGGGCGTGGCGGGCCGCGCCTGGCCAACGGGCGGTTCGGCGGGGGCCATCCGCGACGGGCACGACTTGCGGCTGGGCGCGAGCGCTGCCGCAGTGAACAGACCCGGCCGGCGAGCAGGCTCCGGCTACGCGGAAGCGCCGAGCAGACGCATCGCCTTCGCGGCAAACGGAGCGAACAGCGCATCGGAGGGCGACCCTAGCCGCCTGGAGCGATCCCTGGCCCGTACGGCGGGGTTCGGCGGCAGAGGCGCCAACCCGCTGGGCGGCGCCATACCCGACGATAGGCCCGGCGCGGGGTCGGGGGAGTGGAGCGTTGGCAATACGCCGCGCCCGAACATTCGGCGGGGCGACGGAGGGCTGAGCCTGGGACGGAGCGGTGTCGCCGCCGCCCCACTCGGTCGCGGACGAACGGCGCGATCCGCGGACACGCCGAAGGGCGAGCTCGGATACTCTGCTGGAGACGGGCGGGCCGTTCAGTACGCAGCAGTCGGGCTAAGCGGCTCCCGCGGCGGCCCAGGCTCGATCTTGCGCGGGCGCGCGGCGAGCCCACTGGGCGACGGACTGCCGGCTGATAGGCCGGGCGTGGCGCCGGGCTCTGCCGGCGGCGTTAATGCCGCCTCAGGGGACGTGGCGGCATCGGAAGGCATCGGAAAGCTGCGCCACGGCGGCGGCCCACGGCTGGGCGCGGCGCTGTCGCATCCCGAACTGCCAGGCAGGCCGGGACGTGCTCGCGGAGCGGACAGGCCGGGCGCCGGTGATCGCGTGTTCGTTTCGGCAGCGGGAACTACGGCGGAGGGCGACATCGTTCAGGAGGGACCGGGCGCCCGATACGCCGCCGCGCGTTACGGCAACGTGGGGCGGATAATCCGAGACGCCGTCGGAGTTCCGGGTCGCGGAGCGCTGTTTCAGACCAGGCCCACGGACGGCACCGACGGTCCTGTCCACATCGTGTACACCATGGACGTGTCCAAGAGCATGCTCGACGGAAACAAGATACTCAAGGCGAAGGAGGAGCTCAAGCGGGCGATCGGAGAGCTTCGGCCCGTGGATTCCTTCAACGTCATTGCGTTTACGCGCGAGACGCAAACGTTCCGGGACGACGCGGTAGCCGCAACTCCGGAAAACGTCCGCGACGCATGCGAGTATGTCGAGGGTATGAAGATCGGCCCCGGCACTAACATCTCCGGAGCCATGGATCTCGCCCTCAAAATGACGGGCATCGAGTATATCTACGTTGCATCGGACGGCGAGCCCAACGGCGGGATCGAAGACTTCAAGAAGCTCAGGAAGTTCATCCGCGAAAGGAACACGCGCAACATTCGGATAACCACGCTGGCGCTGGGCCTCGGTGAAAAGTTCCAGGGAATGAAGCTGCTAAAGGCGGTAGCTGAAGAGAACGGCGGCACGTACGATTACATCGACATGTCCAAGCTGCCCAAACCCAAGGCCGCTGCGCGCTGACGCGGCGCAATCGTTCGCTCAGAGACAACTCCGGCCACCCTGCGCGCCCCAGCGCGCAGGGTGGCCAATCGTTAGTGCGTCCAGCCGAAGAAGCTCGGAGTCTGGCTCGCCGCGCCGATCAGGTGAAAATCCTGCTCGGCGCAGATGTCAGGCGTCCCCGGCGTCCGCATCGCATTCGCCCTCGCGATCCATTCGCCGATTCGCTTTGTGGTATCGTTACCGCCGCGGGAGCGGATCTGATAGACGAACAGGTGCGTGAACCGCGGCAGGGGATTGGGATCGCGTCGCGCCGTCTCCACTTTGGGCGGCTCGTTCTCCAGGTCGGTGAACATGGCGACGGTGACGGCGCGGTTCCCGGCGTCCCTGGCGAGATAGGCCGCATAGTCCAGCGCGCCCGCGGTGTCTGTGCCGGGAGGAGCGCCCCTGGGCTTGCCGTTCACCGTGAAGCCGCTGCTCGTCGGGCGCTGCCTCAGCTTGCGGATGCTCTCCGCGAGGTTGGCCTTGGCCTGGGCAGCCGGAAGCGTCGAGAGTGGCAGCGTGGTCATCGCAACGCGGACGTCGTCACTGTTCCAGCTATGGTCGTCGAGACCGATTACCACGCACGAATCGCCGGGATATAGCTCGCGAACCCCTGCCGACGCCGTCTTCACCGCCTGGTCCCACTGGTCGCAGAACGAAGCCGTTTCGTCCAGGATGATAACCAGCATGCGGCCCTTCGGCGCGTCCGCGGACCGTGCCGCATAGGCCGGCGTCGAGGTCTCTGCCGGCGCGCACCCATTGAGCAGCGGCAGGCACGCGCCGAACCCGGCCACCGTGGCCGCCACGAACGTTCTCCTGTTCATGTGTCCATCCTTTCCGTAATCGAGGCTGCTCTCTCGCGCGAGTCGCGGCCGTTCCAGTACGGCGACCGGTCCCTATCGGCGTCGAATGATATGCGGCTCATGGTCGCGCGCTCTTCCTGCTCGCCGCCAGCCGTCCCATGGGCGCGCGGCCGGACCTCCAGCCCGCCGTCGCCGTCCTCAGCCCGCGTCCGCGTCTCCGGGCGGTAGGGACCCGCCGGCGCGAGCGGTGAAGGGCGCGTGGTTTCGGCGGACTCCGCCAGCGGCCGCGAGTCCGGAACCACTGCGTGAACGCCGCCCGCGGGGCCACTATCCGTCCGACTCCCGCCGAATCGGGCGAGCAGCGATCCGATGGCGCGGACGAGCCGCGCTAGCGGACGGACGGCCCGTCGCGCCGCGGCGGTCTCGCGGCGGAGCTCGGCGATGCGCACGTCCAGCGCACGCTGCGCCGCGGTGATCTCCAGGTCGAGGTCCGTGAAGATACGATCGATCTCCATTGCCAGATCGTCGAAGCGGCGGTTCTCCGCGATGACGTCGGGATCGTTGGCGCGAGTGAGGCGTCCGCGCGCTGATGCGAGGGTGGCGTCCGCCCGTGCGATGGCGTCGCGGACGATGGCGATGGGCGAGTCCGGCGGCGCCGGCCTGCCGCTTCGGGCTCGGAGCTCCGCGGAGAAGTCCGCGACGCGACGCTCGATCGGCAGCGACGCACTGGGAATCGCCGACGCGCCGGTTGGACCGTCCAGCCGCGTAAGAAGCTCCGCGAGAGCATTGAGCGTCGCCTTCTGCGACGGCTCGCGGTACAGTGTCTGGAACTCCACGCTGAGAAGGGCCTCAGCCGGCTTCGAAAGCGCCGCCGAACGCTCCGCGTCGAGAGCGGCCATGCGGTCGCGGATCGCGCCGAGCCGCCGCTCGGCCGTGTCCAGCGACTGGAAGGCGTCCGAATCGTGCCGGTCATACAGGTTGCGGATGTCGATCCGGTGCCTGTCGCTGCTCTTCCGCTGCGCCGCCAGCGGGTCGCGCAGTTTCGACTGTATGCCCTGCCGGCGGCTCTGGCACGCCCCGATCGCGGAGTCCAGCGTCGTGCCCGGAGCGCGCGGATCTGCCGAGAGGGCGCGGACATCGCCAAGAAACGCGTTCGCCCAGGTGACGACCCGGTCCCGCTCCGCGGCCATCGCCGCCGACTGCGCACGCTTGCGGGCCACGATTGTCTCCGTCGCATCGCTGTGCGCCGACGTGTTCGGCACCAGGCCGCTCACCTGCTTGTCGAGCGCCGCGACCTCCGCTTTCTGCGCTTCCAGCGACTGGGCCAGGCGGTCGACGGCGTCCGCACTCGAAGTCACCGTGGGATGCACCACGCCCTGCCCGACAATTCCGCGGAACCGGAAGATCATCCAGGCCAGCTTGAGCCGCTGGAACCAGACAGGCGCCTGATAGGTCAGGTAGCCGGTCACGGCCGTGACGACACCGATCTCCTCGATGAGCGCCGTCAGCCCCGCAAAGAGGGCGCTGACTCCGGCGTTTTGCGCCGCGATCGAGCCGTCCATTCCGCCGCCCAGCTTTCCGCGCAGATATCCGCCCCATGAGATGAACAGGACGAGCGCGAACATCGCCGCGACGGCGATTGCGCGGCGCACACGCTTCTCGCCGTACCAGGGCGAGGCCTCTTCCGGCCGGGAAGCCTGGGCGTCATCGTCCGGCTGAACACCGTTGCGCTGCCCGGCCGGCGCGCCGGCCCCGACGAAAGAGTACGCGTCCGCGGCCTCTTCACCGGACATGGCCAGGACGGCTGCCAGCCCCATCAGTCCGACCAGCAGGATGCTGACGGCGAGCGCGATCGGCTGGATCGGCCCGACCGGCGTGATCCACGGCTCGGCGGGAGCGGGCAGGAACAGCTCCAGGATCGGGGCATCGTTGATGGCGTTGACCAGTACCAACGGGGCAAGGACCGCGGTCGCGATCATTCCGGTGTAGAAGCGCATACGCCCAACGCGGTTGCGGATTCGCTCCAGCGCGTCGAGCGTGTCGCGGGCATCCGCGATCTCCCGCTGGCGCTCCTGTATGGCGATTGCCCGGTGGTTGGGAATACGCGGGACGGCGTCCCGGCGATTTGGAGTGGTTGGAGGTGCATCCATAGATAAGACCTCTTTCGTAACGCATAGACCCGATGTCGATGAGAGCGGCGGCGCCCGGCGGGGAAGCCGCAAGGGCGATGCGCGCCAGCTACTCGACTAAACGTCACGAGCAGAGGTTATTTTGTTATCGTGGATGTGATTTTGAAAGTGGACGGATTATGAGGGGCGGCTTGCGCCGAGCGGGTCAGTCCACCAGGTCGCGCAGCAGCGGCGCCGCGCGCGCCGGATCCAGCTCACCCTCGCTCTTCGCGATGACGAGGGCCGCCATGCCGTTTCCGATCAGGTTCGTGATCGCGCGGGCCTCGCTCATAAACCTATCTATGCCGATCAGGATGGCCAGCCCCGCAACCAGGCTCGCGTTGTGCGTGCTCGTGAGCGTCGCGGCGAGCGTGATAAATCCGCCGCCCGTCACGGCCGCGGCGCCCTTGCTCGTCAGCAGAAGCAGGCCCATCAGTCCGAGCTCCTGCGGGAACGAGAGGTGCGTGTTCGTAGCCTGCGCGAGGAACACGATTGCCATCGCCAGATAGATCGAGGTGCCGTCGAGGTTGAAAGAGTAGCCGGCCGGGACGACGATGCCGACGACGCTGCGCGCGCAGCCGGCTCGCTCCAGCTTCTCCATCAGTGGGGGCAGCGCCGACTCGCTGGAGGAGGTACCGAGCACGAGCAGGATCTCGTCCTTGATGTATCGCAGGTACTTGCGGAGACTGAATCCGAACGCCCGAGCCACCAGGCCGAGCACTCCCACGATGAACACGATGCAGGTGGCGTAGAAGACGGACATCATCTTGACCAGCGCGACGAGCGCGTGGATCCCGGAGGAGCCTACCGTCGAGGCCATAGCTCCGAATGCCGCCAGCGGCGCAAGCCAGACCACGATGCCGACGATGCCGAAGAAGGCCTGCGCCGCGAGGTGGATCAGGTCGTTCAGCGGTTTCGCCCGGGCGCCCATCCGCGCAAGCGCGACGCCCATCAAGATCGAAACGAGCAGCACCTGGAGGATTTCGCCCTCTGAGAAGGCGCTAACGAACGTCTGTGGAATAGTGTGGAGGACGAATGTGACCGCGCTCTGGTGGCCGGCCGCCTCGCTGAACGTGGCGACCTTTCCGATCTCTCCGGCTGAGGGCCGGTAGTTCACTCCTACGCCTGGCTGCAGAAGATGGACCGCGCCGAGAGCGATGAACATGGCGATCGTGGTGAAGACCTCGAAGTAGACGAGCGCCTTGATGCCGACCCGCCCGACCTTACCCAGATCGCCGACGTTCGCGATCCCGCCGACCACGGTAAAGAAGACGATCGGGGCAATCAGCATTTTGATCAGGCTGATGAAGCCGTCCGCGAGGGGCTTCATCTGCTCGGCGAGGCCGGGCACGCCCTTTTGCGTGGGGAATTCGAGGCCGAACGCGACGCCGCATGCGACGCCGATCAACACCCAGAAGTAGATGTGACAATAGAACGGCAGGTGGCGATGCGGCTCGGCAGCGGGCGCGTCCGCCGGCTCGGCGTGGTCCGGAATTTCGGGCACATAGGCCTCCTGCTGGGCGTGGTATGATTCTGACCGCCTGCGATGATACCCGGCCCGGCGCGCGTGTGTCGACGCCGGACATTGTCAGCTGGACGGCGAACTATCTGCCGGGCGCGACCGGAGTACGGCACGCCGCGCAGAGTGTCGCATATACGGGTCACTCTGTCCGCGGCAGGGCAAAGCAGCGCGCCGCGAAAGCGCGGTGAACGCGGCGACGAACTGACGCATTAACGGAGGGTTACATGAATTGGATCGGTCGGTCGGGCTTGCTGTGCGCAGCGACGCTGTTCGGCATCGTGCTTGGCTCCGCGGCGCGGGCGAACCCCGGGCCGCCCTACTTCACGGACGATCCGGAGCCAGTGGAGTACCGCCATTGGGAGGTGTACGCAGCATCGCAATACAGCAACGGCCGGGACGGCGTCTTCTACACGGCGCCGCACGTCGAAATCAACTACGGCGCCGCGCCCAACCTGCAGCTCCACGTAATCGCGCCGTTCGCCTATAGCCGGCCCGGCGGGGGCATGCCGGCGCAGTACGGCTTCGGCGACACCGAGCTGGGCGTCAAGTACCGGTTCGTCCAGGAGACGAAGCAGCGGCCGCAGATCGGCGTCTTTCCGCTGCTGGAGGCGCCCACCGGCGATGCCGGCCGCGGACTCGGAAACGGGCAGGCGCAGGTTTTCCTGCCGGTCTGGCTGCAGAAGAGCTGGGGCAAATGGTCGTCGTATGGCGGCGCCGGCTACTGGATCAACCCGGGAGCGGGAAACCGGAACTACTGGTTTACCGGGATCCAGGTGCAGCGGATGGTATCGAAGCAGCTCGCTCTCGGCGCCGAGCTGTTCCACGCGACGTCCAACGCGGTGTGGGCGCCGGACCGGACGGGGTTCAACATCGGCGCGGTATACGACTTCGACGAGGGGCATCACCTGCTGCTCTCCGGCGGCACGGACTTCCACGGCCCGACCCGCGGCGCGGCGTACGTGGCCTATCAGTGGACGTTCGGGCCCCACGAGGCGCACAAGTAGTTCAGTTATGGCTTACGGCTTTACCCTATGGCAGCACGATCCGCCCTCGACGATCCCGCGACCGATCTGATTCGCAGCCTGCCACTCGCGGCCACGCGGCGCATCGTTGCGCTTGCCGGGCTGCCGGGATCGGGCAAGAGCACGCTGGCAGCCCGGCTGGCCGACGAGGTGAACGCGCGGACCGCGCCGGGGACGATGGTCGCGCTGGGAATGGACGGCTTCCATCTGACGCGCGCGGAGCTGGACGCCATGCCGGATCCTGCGCTCGCGCACGCGCGCAGAGGGGCGCCGTGGACCTTCGCGCCGGACCGGCTGCGGGAGCGGCTGGCGGCCCTGCGGAGCACGGCGGGCCGGGAGGCAGTCGCGTGGCCGGACTTCCAGCACGACGTCGGCGATCCGGTGGAGGGCGGCTGCATCGTGCCTTCGGAGGCGCGAATTGTGCTCGTCGAGGGAATCTACCTGCTGCACGACGGAGACGGCTGGCAGGGTATCCCGGACCAGTTCGACGAGCGCTGGTACCTGGACACGCCGCTCGAAACTTCCATGGCGCGCGTGGCGGCGCGGCACGTCGCGAAGATGGGCCTCTCGCCGGAGGCCGCCGCCGCGCGCGCGAACGCGAACGACCGGCTCAATGCCGAGGTCGTGGCGCGCAGCCGCTTTCGCGCCGATTTCATCGTGCGGCCGTAGGAACGAGCGCGCCGATGTAACCGACCCGGCCTGTGGTCCGTCAAACGGGCATGGACTTCGGTTGTTCGTGGGAGGGGCGATGATGAAGCTGCAATCACTGACGACACTGCGGTTGTGGGCGGTCGTGGGAATCGCCACGGCCGGCACTGCCGCGGCGGCGATGCTCTTGCTGCCCGGCCGGGCGCCGGCCGGGCCGGATCGCAACTCTGCCGGCGCCAAGACCATCGTACTCCTGGACGGGTATGTGCAGTCGCGGTTCGAGGAGGACAACAACCGATTCGGCGCGGATCGGCTGCCGCCCCCGGTTCGCGGGCACGACACGATCCGGTATGAGCTTGCGGCGGCCACACCCTACGAGCATCAGGTGCTCAAGGAGGTCAGCGATCTTGGCTCCGAATACGTCGTCGAGTTCGTGCACTGCACGCATCCGTTGGGCAGAAAGCAGCTCGCCCAGGCGCCGGCGGACGATGGGCCGAAGGTGCTTGGCATCACGCTGATCGCGGCCAAGACGTCCGAGGCGCCCATCCGGCCTTATTCGTTCGGCAAGGATCGCGAGCCGTTTCGCAAGTCGGTTGAAGAGCCGATCCAGAAGCGCGCGGCCGACGATATCTCCAAGCTGATGAAGGGAACGCCCGTAGACGCAACGATTGGAACCTGGCACGTCGCGTATCGCCCTGTACGCGCGTCCAAGGCCTCTTGCCTCAAGTGCCATGTGGGCGCGAGCGGCGGCGACGTGCTGGGCATAATGGCCTATGCGGTTCGGCCCCCGATCAAGCCGGTGGGCGACACGCCGGTGAAGGCCGTTTCGATGCGGCGATAGACTTCGGTCGCGCATCCTGTGCGCGGCCGTCTCGTTCGAGCGTCGCACCGCAAGCGTGGGCGCTTCGGCCATCGTGGCCGTTGCGCGTGCTTGAAGGACTGAAATGTATCCCTCTTCTCCCGCAAGAAAACGGGAGAGGAGGGATTTTTTTGCGGCGCCATCCGAGGAACGCGTGACGCGGTGGGGCTTTAACGCCGATGTCCGGCCGAGCGCATTCTCAGCTCGCGCCGCCAGGACAGAGCTTGCCTGCCTTGTCGTCGACGAACACGTCGGAGATTGCGAACAGGCCGGCCGGGTTCGGGACGAGCGAGGCGCGATTCGTGACGAGCAGCGTTCCGGCCGCGTGGCCGAAGGGCGTGGACAAGGAGAGGCTACATGAGTGGCCGCGGGCCAAGGCTCGCAGGGAGATCGGAGGCGCGCGCGGAATCTGGACGCGAGGGCGCCTCGCCGCGAACGGCGCGGCAGGCTTCCCGGGAGCGATCCCGTGAATATTGAAACACTCGACAGGCTGCCCGCGACGATGCGGGCCGTGCGGTGCCACGGGCCGGAAAACTACCGGCTGGAGGAGCTGCCAGTCCCGCGGCCGGGGCCGGGCGAGGTGCTCGTCCGCCTGGACGCGTGCGGGATCTGCGCCTCGGACGTGAAGTGCTGGGCCGGCGCGCCGCTCTTCTGGGGCGACGCGCACCGGACCCCGTACGTCCAGGCGCCGGTGACCGCGGGGCACGAGCTGATCGGCACGGTATGGGCGCTCGGCGCGGGCGCGGGCGAGCGGTACGGTCTGCGGGTCGGCGACCGGGCGATCTCCGAGCAGATCGTGCCGTGCGGCGCCTGCCGGCACTGCCGCCAGGGCCGCTACCATTTGTGCGCCGTCCACGACATCTACGGCTTCCACACCGTGACCCAGGGCGGTATGGCGGAGTTCATGATCTTCCCGGAGCGCGCGCTCAACTACCGCGTTCCGGCGGAGCTTCCGATCACGCAGGCGGCGCTGATCGAGCCGCTTGCCTGCTCTATGCATGCCGTCGAGCGGGCGCAAATCCAGTTCGGCGACGTCTGCGTGATCGCCGGCGCCGGAACGCTTGGGCTCGGAATGGTCGCCTGCGCCCGGCTGAAGAACCCCGGCGCGCTGGTGGTGCTGGACAGGATCGACCGCCGGCTGGAGATCGCGCGGGGCCTCGGCGCGGACGTGACGCTCAACCCGGACCGATCGGACGTCACGGCGGCGCTGATGGAGATGACGGACGGGTACGGCTGCGACGTATACATCGAGGCGACCGGCCATCCGGAGGCGGTGAACCAGGGGCTTCGCGCAATCCGCAAGGGCGGCAATTTCGTCGAGTTCTCCGTGATGAGGGATCCGACGACGACCGACTGGACTATCATCGGCGACACCAAGGAGCTGAACATCTACGGCGCGCACCTGGGTCCCGGCTGCTATCCGAAGGTGATCGACTACTTGAGCCGCGGCATGCTGCGCACCGATGGCATCGTGACGCACGAGCTCCCGCTGGAGGAGCACGCGCGCGGTTTCGACATGGTACATTCGGGCGCGGACTCGATCAAGGTCCTGCTGCGGCCGTGATGTGCGGCAAGCGCCCCACTCCCCCAATTCTGCGGGAAGCCGACTCGCCCCTCACGCGAGAGTCGCCTCTGGTCGCCAATCCTGGGGTCCGCCGGCCAACCCCAATTCCGAGGGCTGCGCGCGGTTGCGGTTAACGGTGTTCATGGCGTCCAAGCACCGATCTGAGGCGCCGCGCGGCGCGGAACGCCGCGTTGGAAAGGACTACGGAGATGTGTGCGCTTGAAGTTGATCAGGTCCGCGAAGGCCTGAACGAAGGCGTTCGATGGAACGGCCGCGACGCGTCGGCGCCGCTGAGTCGGAACGAGCACCTCTTGAAATGGGTGGACAAGATGGCGCGGCTGACCCAGCCGGCCGCGATCCACTGGGTGGACGGATCGCAGGCTGAGTACGACGCTCTATGCGCCGACATGGTCGCGAGCGGCACGTTTGTCCGGCTCAACGAGGAGCTGTGGCCGGCCTGCTACTACGCTCGCTCCGACGCGAGCGACGTCGCGCGCGTTGAGGACCGGACGTTCATCTGCTCGCTCTCGAAGGACGCTGCCGGGCCGACAAACAACTGGGAAGACCCTTTCAAGATGCGCCGGAAGCTGAAGCGGCTCTTCGACGGGGCGATGCGGGGCCGCACGATGTACGTCCTGCCGTTCAGCATGGGACCGGTCGGCTCGCCCATGTCGCAGATCGGCGTGGAGCTGACCGATTCTCCGTACGTCGTTGTCAATATGCGGATCATGGCGCGGATCGGACTGCCCGTCTTCGCGCAGATCGACCTGGGCGAAAAGCGCGTCGTTCCCTGCATGCACACCGTCGGCGCGCCCTTGCTGCCGGGACAGCGGGACGTGCCGTGGCCGTGCAATCCGGAGAAGTACATCGTCCACTACCCCGAGACGCGCGAAATCTGGTCGTATGGCTCCGGGTACGGCGGGAACGCCCTGCTGGGCAAGAAGTGCTTCGGTCTCCGCATCGCCTCCAACATCGCGCGGGACGAGGGCTGGATGGCTGAGCACATGCTCATCCTCGGCGTCGAGGACCCACACGGCGCGAAGACCTACGTGACGGCCGCGTTTCCCTCCGCATGCGGGAAGACCAACTTCGCCATGCTGGTGCCGCCGCCAGGCTTCGAGGGCTGGAAGGTCTGGACTGTTGGAGACGACATCGCCTGGCTCAAGCCGGACGCCGACGGGCGCCTCCGCGCCATCAATCCGGAGGCCGGCTTCTTCGGAGTGGCGCCGGGCACCTCCTGGAAGACCAATCCGAACGCGATGGCCACGCTCTCCCGCAATACGATCTTCACGAACGTCGCCCTCACGCCGGAGGGCGGCGTATGGTGGGAGGGGATGACGGACGAGCCGCCGGCCGAATGCCTGGACTGGCAGGGCCGGCCCTGGACGCCCAAGATTGCCGAAAAGACGGGCGCGAAGGCTGCGCATCCAAATTCGCGGTTCACGGCGCCGGCGGCGCAGTGCCCGACGATCGATGCCGCGTGGGAGGATCCGAACGGCGTGCCGGTCAGCGCGATCCTGTTCGGCGGACGACGCGCGGCTACCATTCCGCTCGTGTACCAGGCGTTCAACTGGAGCTCCGGCGTCTATATGGGCGCGACGATCGGCTCGGAGACGACGGCGGCGGCGGCGGGCGCGGTAGGCAAGCTGCGGCGCGACCCGATGGCGATGCTGCCGTTCTGCGGATACCATATGGGCGACTACTTCCGCCACTGGATTCGGATGCAGCGGGCGCTGTCCGAGTCTCCGCGCATTTTCCACGTCAACTGGTTTCGGAAGGACGCGCAGGGCCGGTTCCTGTGGCCCGGCTTCTCCGAGAATATGCGCGTGCTGAAATGGATCGTCGATCGGACACGCGGTCGCGGCCTGGCGCGCGAGACCCCGATCGGCTGGATGCCGCACTACGAGGATTTCGAGTGGCGCGGATTGAGTTTTCCGAAGGCGCAGTTCGCCGAGCTGCAGGCGTTCGACCGCGGCGCGTGGCGGGCGGAGGTGCTTGGCCACGAGGAGCTGTTCCTCGACCTGCACGACCGCCTGCCGCCGGAGACGATCTACGAGCGCGAGCTGCTGATCTGCCGGATATGAACACCATTCGAGCGGGCGTGCTATTAATCGTAGCCGTACATGGAGCGAATGTTCAGCCCGCGGTGGCAGGACCGCGCCGCAGTCGTTTTCACGCTGATGGTCTGTGCGGCCTGTATCAGAATGGGCCTCGCGGTCCCGCACGCGCGCCGCTTCGGCGCCAAGCCCTTGCGGCCGGCGGCGGCATATCGAGCGCGATAACGCTTCGGCGTAAATGGAAACGGCTGGAGGCGTCCGGCGAGTCAACGCCCGGCGCCACGACCGCAGGCGGCGGCAAAGGCTAGCTCATGGCGATAGAACTCCGCCGCATCCGCCACATCGCGCTCGACCTGGACGGGACGCTCTACCGCGGCGCCTGCCTGTTCGACGCGACGCTGCCGTTCCTGGAACTCCTGCGACGCCTTGGAATCGGGCGGACATTCCTCACCAACAATACCTCGCTGAGCCGGCGGGACTACGTGGCGAAGCTGCGCAAGATGGGCATCGACGCGAGCGAGGCGGAGATCGGTACGCCGGCGGCGACGGTGATCGCCTATCTGCGCGAGCGGCTGCCGGAGGTGCGGGCGATCGCGCTGCTCGGGACGCCTTCGCTGTGCGGCGAGTTCGAGGAGGCGGGCTTCGCGGTCGATTGGGAGGCGCCGCAGGCGGTGGTAGTCGGCTACGATACGGCGCTGACGTTCGACCGGCTGTGCAAGACAGCGTACTGGATACGAGCCGGCCTTCCGTTTCTGGCAACGCACCCCGACCGGGTCTGCCCGACGGACGAGCCGACGGTGCGCGTGGACTGCGGCGCGATCTGCGCCTGCCTGACGGCCGCGACCGGCCGCGAGCCTGTGACGCTGGGCAAGCCCAACCCGGCGATGCTGCTGGAGCTGTGCGCGCGGCACGGATTGCGGCCGGCCGAGCTGGCGATGGTGGGCGACCGGACGTACACGGACATGGCGATGGCGCACGCGGCCGGGGCGGTATCGGTACTCGTACTGAGCGGCGAGACCACAGCGGAGGAGGCCGCCGCGACGGCGCCTCCGCCGGACTTCATCGTAGTGGACATCGGCGCGCTGGCGGAGATGCTGCGGGCGGCGGGCGAGATGGCGGCGTGAGCAGTTTATGACCGTCCTTCGGCGCGAGAGGCTGGCCGGAGGAGCGTACGACCTGCTGGTGATCGGCGGCGGAATCGTCGGCGCGGGAGTGGCGCGGGACGCGGCGATGCGCGGCCTGCGGACGCTGCTCGTCGAGCAGGCGGACTTCGCATCGGGCACAAGCAGCCGCTCCTCCCGCCTGCTGCACGGCGGGCTGCGCTACCTGGCGCAAGGGCGGATCGGCCTGGTCCGCGAGGCGAGCGTCGAGAAGATGACGCTGAGCCGGATCGCGCCGCATCTCTGTTCCCCCCTCGCTTTCGATTTCCCGGTCTGGCGCGGCGCCGGACCTCCCCTATGGCTGCTCTCTCTCGGCGTCCGCGCCTACGATCTCCTGTGCGGCGGCAGAAACCTCGATCGGTCCGAGACGCTTCGGCCGGACCGCCTGGCCGAGCGCCTGCCGGGCATTCGGACCGAAGGGCTGGTCGGCGGAACGCGCCACTTCGACGGCATCACAAACGATTCTCGGCTGGCGATCGACACGCTAAGGTCGGCGGAGGCGAGCGGCGCGACCGTTCGGAACTATACGACGTTTGTCTCCTGTAGTCGCACCGCTTCGGGCTGGGAGTGCGAGCTGAGAGATGAGCTTACTGGAACGCCGGCGCGCGTGACTGCCACAGTCGCTGTGAATGCGGCCGGCGCGTGGGCGAGCCGGTTTCCACAGAGCGCGATCCGGCTCCGGCTGACGAAGGGTGTCCACCTGGTCATCGATAGACGCAGGCTGTCGGTGGAGGATGCGGCCATCCTGACCGAAGGAGATCGAATCCTCTTCGTAATCCCGTGGGGCGAGCGCGTAATCCTCGGCACGACGGACACCGACTTCCGCGGCGACCCCGCTATCGTCCGGGCATCCCGCGACGACGTGGCGTATATCCTCCGCGTCGTTGACCGGGCGTTTCCCGCGGCGAAGGTTTCGGCCGAGGACGTAATTGCAGCCTGGGCGGGCGTCCGCCCGCTCGTCGCCGGCTCCGATTCGGAGGGCGCGCCGTCGGATGTGTCGCGCGGCCACGCGATTCGAGTGACGCAGCCGGGCTGGATCGACGTCGCGGGCGGGAAGCTGACGACCTACCGGCTCATGGCGGAGCAGGCGGTCGATCTTGCGGGCCGCGCGATGGGACGGCGGCTGCCGAGATCGACGACAAGCGAGCAGCGGATCGAGCCGGGCCGGTTCAGCGGCGTACTGCCTCCCGCAGTCGACGAGGCGGTCGTGGTGGAGGCCTGCCGGAACGAGTGGGCCGTCCATCTCGACGACGTTCTGCTCCGACGGACCTCGTGGTACGGCTACCACGGCGCAGAATCGGGGATTCCGGAGCGGGCGGCGGAGTGGATGGCCCGGCAGTTGGGCTGGAGCGCGGCCGAGCTGCGGGACGAGGTCGAGCGATTCAGGGCGGCGGTGCGCATGGAGTATTAGACGGCGATTCCGGGCCGAAAAACGTCCGGATAACAGTATTTTCGGCGAATCGGCAAAAGTGGTGGTACGAAATGGTCAAAAAACGACATATATATATATATGTAGACAAAATTTTACTACTGGTGAGCGGCCCATCGGGGCCGCTTTTTTCGTGGCTCGGGGGAGGCCGATCGCGGCCGAACAGGAGGTGAGCCGGTGGCTGAGCTGGAGGGGGCGGAGCCTGAAGGGTTGGGCGTGGACGGTCTGAAGCGTGGAGTGTTTGAAGAGGTGCTGTCCGTAGAGCGGCAGCGCGAAATCGTCGAGGAGCTCGCGAAGCGCGCCGCGAGCGGCGATGCGCGTGTCGCCGCATTCCTCTTCGGCAGGCTGGACGGCCGAACCAGCACGGAACAGCGCGCGATGACGGTGCTCGATCTGCGCCGCCTCAGCGATAGGGAGAGTATCACCTTTGCTCGTCTATTCGATAAGTGCATCGTGCAGGACAGTCCCGACGGACGAGGTGCGCGAGCCCGATTGGAACCGGGCGCGCCGCCGGTACGCCCGCGATCCGGCGGCGTACGCTCGAGAGGTGCTCGGGGTGAAGTGGTGGGCAAAGCAGGTCGAGGTCGCGGAGGCGCTGCTGCAGCACCGAAGAGTGTTCGTCAAGGCGAGCCACGCCGTCGGTAAGTCCTTTCTGGCGGCCGGGCTGGTCAACTGGTTCTTCGACTGCTTCGATCCGAGCATCTGCATCACGACGGCGCCGAACGCTCCACAGGTGCGTGACATCCTGTGGAAGGAGGTGCGCGTGCAGCGGCCATGGGACCGGCGCGGGACGCTGCAGCCGAAGGCGCCGCGCATGGAGACAAGCCCGGACCACTTCGCCGTGGGGTTCACCTCGCGGGACGGCAGCGGCTTTCAGGGCCGGCACGAGGCGCATGTCTTCATCGTGTTCGACGAGTGCATCGGGGTCGCCGCGCCGTTCTGGGACGCGGCGGAGGGCATGATGACCGGAGACGGCTGCTACTTCCTCGCGCTCTGCAATCCGACGGACACGGCCAGCCGCGCCTATATCGAGTGCCGGAATACGGAGAAGTGGCGCGTGATCGAGATAAGCGCGATGGATCATCCCAACATCGCCGCGGAGCTGGCTGGCAGGCGGGCGCCCTACCCGAAGGCGGTCCGGCTGGGATGGGTTCGCGACCGCATTCGGGAGTGGTGCACGGAGCTGGGCAACCGACAATCGGCAGCCGGCAATCGGGGGGAGCGGCCGGATGGGTCGGATGCGACTGATGGGAATCATGATGATCTCCGACTTCCGATTGGCGCGCTCGAGTTTCCGCCTTCGAGTGGGCGGTGGTTTCGGCCGGGGCCGCTGTACGAGAGCCGCGTACTCGGGCGGTGGCCCACGCAGGGGTCGGTCTCGGTCTGGTCG
>Ga0070735_10001513_pt1 | contig 22434 bp, 14 predicted proteins | sample Coa_R1_FD_66443 | JGI IMG/M metagenome (GOLD analysis project Ga0070735, IMG submission 66443) | Surface soil microbial communities from Centralia Pennsylvania, which are recovering from an underground coalmine fire - Coalmine... | ecosystem: Environmental > Terrestrial > Soil > Unclassified ...
AAATCCTCGCCCGCTACAACGAGATCGGCTTGGAAGGGCTCACCGACCGCTCGCGCCGGCCTTATCGCCACGCCAATCAGTTGCCCTTCTAGATCGAGACGCAGATCGTCCGGCTGAAGCAGGACAAGCCGAGCTGGGGCGCGCCGAAGATCAGAGAAAGGCTGGCTCGGCTCTATCCGGACGTGCATACGCCGGCGATCAGCACCGTTCATGCGGTTCTCGATCGCCACGGTCTGGTCAAGCGCAGAGCGGGGCGGCGGAACAGGGCGAAAGGAACGCCGCGCTCTCCTGCTGGCCAGCCCAACGATCTGTGGTACGCCGATTACAAAGGCGAGTTCATGCTAATTTTCTTTTTTATCGCTCTGAGCGCATCCGCACGAATTCGCTGAGCGCGATAAGAGCGGCGTTGCTGAAACGCTTTGTAAAAAAATAATCAGAAAAGTCTGGCTGAATCTGCTCGGCGACAAGCGATTTTAGCGCACGAAATATGGAATGTCGAAGATGATCCTAGGACGCCGGTTTTTCATCGCCATTCTGTGCTGCGCCACCGTCTCGCGGCAGCTTTTGCGCAGTCGACGAACTAATCCAGCGTCCAAGCGCCGGCTGGCGGCTCGGTGAGGCTGGGCTACTATGGAGCGGCTGGAAAATGGCTGCATCCAGGAGCCTCTTCCCACGTCCGACATGATTTCGTCGCCAAAGCACGACGTCGTGACGGTGTGCTCTGGCTCGTTGACCACCAATAGGCTGCCGTCGTGCCCAAAGCTGAAGCTTCCTGTACTGATTGTTTTTATCGCGCCCAGTCTGGATGATGCCGAGCCGACCGCTTCGTGTTTGACGTGAAGCGTTCGAACGGTAAGGTTGATATATGGAGTATGGAGTTCAACATCGACGTTAAGGAAGGAGCGTCGTCCCAGTCGCCAATCAGAGACCCAAACAGTTTGTAGGAGTCGACGCCGTCCTTCCTATTCACGGGACCGCCACGGCAGCAAATCGAGGGCGCAATGACGCTCGAAAATAGTCAAAAGATCGAAACAGATTCGCCGCCGAAAAGAGTGTTAAACGCCGGGTCTGGGCCCGCTTCAGCCCGCGGCATCCACAGCGCGTTCCGCGGCGCCGGCTGGAAGGAGGTTCGGCTCGACATCGATCTTGCCGCGGAGCCGGATATCGTGGGCACGCTGACGGATCTCTCGAATGCGATTCCTTCGCAAACTTTTGACGCCGTCTGGGCGTCTCACAGCCTCGAACACCTTTATTCCCATGAAGTGCCTTTGGCTCTCTCGGAGTTCAGGCGAATCCTCAAGCCGAGCGGGTTCGCGCTGATCACGTCGCCGGACCTCGAGACGGTCGCTTCTCTCCTCGTCGAGCGTGGACCCAACTACGTCGCCTATGAATCGCCCACCGGCCCGATAACCGTCCACGATATGCTCTATGGGCACGGCCCCTCAATCAAGCGCGGCAAGACGCCTATGGCTCATCATTCGGGCTTCACCTGCTCGAGCCTGGGAAGGCTCCTTTTGGCGGCTGGCTTTCCGATGGCGCTCGCCAAACGCCTTGGATTTGATCTTTGGGCGCTCGCCTTGATGGAGGAGGCCCACAAAGCCGATATCCAAGCTCAATTGCATGATGCAGGTTTGGACATGTTTGATCACAACGAGTGAGAGCGTTCAGAATCCGGCAGCGGTCGCGGACGCCTTTTCAGTTGTGAAATGAATGTTTGGCCTTCGCTTTGGCCATGCCTTTGCTCAGCTCCTCTTTGAAAAGCTCGCAGAATTTAGCGAGCTTATCGTCATCGAAGCCCTCATGGTCGATAAAGACCCGAAGCACCACCTCGGCGAGGCCCAAATATATTTCATTGGTCTTAAGCTGGGCTCCGCGCGACGCCAATTGCTGAGACACGCGATCGATATCGGCGCGCACATGGCGCGCCACGAGCTGCAAATGTTGCATGTTGAGCGAAGGCGGTGATGCCGGCATGGTGCTTGTCTCGCGTCGCGAACCGCCGAAACGGCGTTTTGGAGTTCACATAACAGATTTGAATCACTACCAAATCCCGCTCAAAGCATGCTTTGAAAATTATTGCGAAATCGAGCTTTTGTCTATGTCCGGCGTTGACGGTGATCGCCCCTCATAGGCGCTGAACGAGCCGCCCTGGGCCCCCGTCCGGTCCCAGTCTGGGGAGCCCGATATAGCCGGCTCTATGTGGCGACGCTTTCCGCGCTCTTCGAAGCCTGATTTTTCTGAGGGTTTTCGGCGCTCAGCGAAGCGAGCGCCTTTTGCGCTGGCGCGAGCCCCTGCTCAGCCGCTTGCTTCATCCAGAACGAGGCTCTGCTGTGATCGGCTCGGCAGCCTTGGCCTTTGAGCAGCATGACCGCGAGGTTGTATTGCGCCACCGAATGACCTCGCTCGGCTGCGCGCTCATACCAATGAACCGCTTGGAGGTAGTCCTTGGCGACGCCTTTGCCGGTGCAGAGCAAAACCGCCCATTGGAATTGCGCGCCCGCGTGACCGGCTTCCGCCGCCTTTGAGATCCAAGGAGCCGCCGCCGCCGGATCGGGCGCGCCGGCGCCGCCGTTCAGATGCAGGAGACCAAGCGCCAACTGAGCTTCGGGCAGGCCTTTTTCCGCCGCTTTTTGATACCAGGTGACGATCTCCTTTGACTTCTCCGGCGAGGGAGCCTTTTCCGAATAGAGCCGCGCAAGATGCATGGCGGCGTCGGCATGGCCGCCTTCGGCGGCTTCGAGCAGGAGCTCCTCGCCGCGCGAGAAGTCGCTCGCGGCGCCATCCTCCTCGATATGCAGCAAGGCAAGCGACGTTTTCGCCGCAAGGTCTCCGCCCTGCATCGCCCTGTCGAGCCAATATGCGGCGAGCTTGCGATCGTGCGGCACACCCTCGCCGGATGAATACATTCGGCCAAGCTGGGTTTGCGATGCGACAACGCCTTTCTCGGCGGCCCAGCGATACCATTGCGCCGCCTTAACAAGGTCGCGGTCGACGCCTTCGCCGGTGGCGTAATGCGCGGCGAGATTGTGCCCCGCAGCGGCATGGCCCTGCTCGCAAGCAAGCGTGAACCAGCGCGCCGCCTCGGCGGGATTGAACGGCGTTCCCGAGCCGCTGGCGCAAAGGCGGCCAAGAATGAATTGCGAGGAGACATCGCCCAGCTCGGCGGCTCGGCGATACCACTGGGCGGATTCCCGCAGATCCGGCTCCATCCCCGCGCCGCGCGCGTAAAGCTCGGCCAGATTGACGATCGCGGGCAAATAGTCGCGCTTCGCCGCCGCCCGAAGATAATTCTCAGCCTTGTGAATGTCGGCGGGGAGCGCCTCTCCCTTGAGGTGCATCAGCGCAGCGTTATATTGCGCTCGGGCGTCTCCGGCTTCGGCGGCCTCGGCAAATAATTCGGCGGCCCTCGCCGGATCGGCGGGTCCGCCCTTTCCGACAAGGCTCATGAAGGCGAGCGCGACCTTGGCCCGAATGTCGCCGCCCTTCGCGGCAAGCGTGTACCAGCGCAGAGCCGCGTTGTAGTCGACGGCTTCTCCAAGGCCTTGATAGTAAATATCGCCCAGCCTGAATTGGCCGGTGGCGGACCCCTCCCGGGCGGCCAACAAATACCACCGTCGGGCTGCCGCATAGTCCTGTGCGCAGCCAAGCCCAAGCCGGGCCATATCGCCGAGGGCCGCCAAGGCGTCAGGCCGGCCCGCTTGGGCGGCGGCGGCCAGCCAGCGCCTCGCCTCGCTGTAATCCTTCCGCACCGCGACGCCGTTGGGAAAGAGCGCGCTCACCGACTTGCGCAAATCGTCACGCGAAGAGTCTGCCGATCGAAGCCATGTCTCTGCGCCGCTCGGCGCGGCCTCGAAGCCCGACAAATAAAAAAAACCAAGGCGATATTGCGCTTCGGCGTGACCGCGCTCAGCCGCCTTCTTGTGCCATTCCAGCGCGTCCGGCAGACTCCGCATGACGCCTTCGCCGCGCTCATAAAGCATGGCGATCCGAAAGCAGGATTCCGCGTCTCCTCGCGCTTCCGCGCCTCTCCAATATCGAAACGCGGCGATAAACTGCCGCCTCTCGTAAAGAGCGTTCCCACGGCGACAGAGCCTTGCGCCAGAGCGCTTAAAAAGCATGCGGCTCGGCCATTTCCTTGCGCCTCCTTCCACGACTCCGACCGGCGCGGCGATTCGCTCGATCGGCGTCAGTCAGGGCTCCCGCATCGATTCGCTAAATCCCCTCAGGACGCCGCTGAGCAGATACATCGCAACCGAGCGCGTGCCGACTTTGACGTCGCCCTGCAATGTCATGCCCGGAATCAAGCGGAACTTGGCGGGAACTTGTTTGAAATGCATTTTCTCGACACTGCATCGCGCCTTATAGTAGGCGTCGACCGGATGGCCCTCGTCGTCGGTCGTGAAGGCGTCGTCGCTGATCCAGCGAATCGCTCCCTCCGCTGTCCCATGCTCCATATAGTTAAACGCGTCGATCTTGATCACGCATCGATCGCCCGGCCTGACAAAGCCTACATCTCTCGACAGGACATGGATTTCAGCTTCGACGGGCGTGTCGAGCGGCATAGTTGTGAAAAGCGTGTCGCCTTCCTTGAGAACCGAGCCGACGGAAACGTTCGACAGCGTCAAAATCATCGCCGGCTCGTTCGCGGTGATGCGCACCAAATCCTGGTGCTTCTCGGCCTTGGTCAACTGCGCTTTGGCGTTGTCGAGATTGGTGCGCGCCGTTGCCAAATCTTGGCTGAGCTGCGTCGACCATTGTTGGATGAACGCTTCGCGATCGGCTTTGGTCGAGGCGAGCGTGTGCTGAGCCTCCACCAAGCTGTTGTGATCGAATTCGAGAGAGCGCAGCATTTCGAGACGCTGGTCTTGCGAGGTATAGAGGTTCAGCTGCGATCCCGTTCCGTGCGCCGCCAGGATCGAGCGCATATCCTCGATTTTCTTGGCGACCTCCTCGCGTTGCTGATAGCGAGATTCATCGCCCTGATATTTGGCGACCGTCGCCTCGGTCATCTGGATTTTTGCGTCAAAACTGGCGACCTGAGCCTTGTATTGCGCGATCTGCTGGTCGTAGTAATCCTTTTGAATCTGTGCGTATTTCGCCAGATCCGGATCGGTCCATACCGGCAGAACCAGAGGCTTGTCGTCCAACTGCGCCTTATCGCGGGCGATCTGCGCCTCCAAGCCCGCGACTTGCTCGCGCAATTGGCGCACGTCTGCGGCGGCGAAGGTCGGATCAAGCGTCGCCAGCAATTGGCCTTTCTCGACCTGGTCGCCGACACGAACATTGATGCTTTTGATGATCGAGGGATCAAGCGCTTGAATGACGTTTACTTGGTCGGATGAGACAATCTTGCCGGCGACGCTTGTCACCACCCGGTCGAGTCGCGTCAGAAACATCAAAGCAAGAAGCACGACGAACATCGCCGCAAGCGTCGCGACAGTTGCGCGCGCCCATCCTGGTTCGCGTTGAACCCTGAGCGTTTCCGTCTCGGAATGAAAGGCCTGAATCAGCTCGAACGAGGTTTTGCGGCCGAGAGGCTTAGCTGCGCTCTGTTTTATCTTCGGAAACTCAAGTAACACGTCGCGGCCCTATTAGCGATGGCTTGAGAACGCCACTGGCGGCGGTGATGTGGCTGGTCTGCTGATGCCACAAGCCGCTATAGATTTCGCAACGCCGAAGCAGTTCCTCATGCCGGCCGATGTCTTCGACCTTGCCGCGCTCCAGCACCAAAATGGCGTCCGCCGAAACAAGCGAAGCCAGCCGGTGAGAAATGATGATCATGGTCCGGCCGCGAGCGATTCGCGATATGTTGGCGTTGACGATCGCCTCGCTTTCGGCGTCGAGCGCGCTGGTCGCCTCGTCAAGGATCAGTATTCGCGGATCCAAGATCAAGGCGCGAGCGATCGCCAACCGTTGGCGCTGCCCGCCGGAAAGATTGGGCGAGCCCTCGAATATATGCGTCTCATAGCCGCGCGGCAGCCGGTCGATGAACTCCTCCGCGCCGGCCAGACGCGCCGCGCGCACCATCTCCTCGAATGTGGCGTCCGGTTTGCCGGCGCAGATGTTTTCGCGGATCGTCCCGGTGAACAGAAAATTCTCCTGAAGCACGACGCCGATGCTGCGCCTCAAGTGATCGACGTCATATTCGCGCACGTCGACGCCGTCGATCTTGATCAACCCCTCGTAATTGGAGTGGAGACGTTGCAGCAACCGGGTGACGGTCGTCTTGCCCGAGCCGCTCCGCCCCATGACGCCCAGCGTCGTGCCGAGGGGGGCCTCAAATGTCACGTCTTGCAGAGCGGGACTCGAGGCTCCGGAATATTTGAACGTCACATTCGAAAACGCAATATGGCCCTCAAGAGGCGCGCGAACGCCGTGGCCTGACCGGCCTTCTTCCGGAGGTTGATTGACGAGGTGGGCGACAACCGCCACCGCAATTCGGGCCTCGTCATATTGATTGATCAATCGCGCCATTTGCAGCAATGGCCCAGAGACCCGTTGCGAAAGCATGAGGAACGCAAACAGCGCTCCTATATAGACCGGATCGCTCGTCGACAAAGCGAGATACACGCCAACCGCGTAAGAACCGCTGACGGCGAACCGCTCCAAGGGACGCGTCACGGTCTGAATGAGGTTTCCGGTCATGCCGGCGGAGTAGCGCAATCGCGCCACGCGCGCGGTGAGCACGTCCCAAAGATGGCGCTGTCGCGCGTCCATCGCCAACGATTTGACGGTGCGAATGCCAAACAGGGTTTGGATAAGGAAGGCGCCGCGCTCGGATTCGGCCTTCTCAACCGCAGAAGCCTTGCGCCGGGCGATCGGCAACATCGCGACGATCCACAGCGTCATCAACCCGCAAGCCGCCAAAACGACGGCCGTCATGATCGGGCTGAAAAAAAACATGATGGGAACGAAAACGAGCAGAGTCGCGGAATCCAAGACGGTTCCGAACAACTGACTCATCAGAAATGTTCGTATTTTCCAAAGCTGCTGCGCGTCATGCGCAACCTTGCCGGTTTGCGTTCGCTCAAAAAAGTCGATGGGAAGGCTGAGCAGCTTGTCAAACATATAGGTCGACAGCTTGACATCGACGCGCATTGTGAGGTGGACGACCAGGAATTGCCGCAAATAGACAAAAGCGGTCTCGAACAGGGTCAGGACCGACATTGCGAGGCATAAAACGAAAAACGTGTTGTAAGCTTTGAAATATATGACTTTGTCCGACATCAGGCGCCAAAACATTATTGGCGCGAGAGCCAGAAAGCTGAGCATCACGGCGCAAATCGCGACATCGCGCACAATGCGCCGCTCGCGAAAGATGAGGGCGGCGACAAGCCGGATGCTGAAGGGCTGGCTCTCGTCGGCGATCTCATAGTCGCGCTTGACGAGCAGAATCTCTCCTGTCCAGTTTTCCTCGAAGCGAACGCGGTCAATCACCAGCGGCGCTTGTTCGCCTGCGGCCGGATCTATCAGCGCCGCCCGGTGAGCGTCCGGATCGTCCTCGATCGCGCGCAACACCATCCAGCTTCCGTGTTTGAAATGGACAAGCGCCGGCAGAGCTTGGCGAAGGCGCGCGAGCGAGCTCCAAGAAAGGCGGGTCGCCTCGGTTTTCAGACCCGCGCCCCGGGCGCAGCGGACGATGTCCGCCATGGACGCCTCGCCGCCCGGCAACATGTTCTCACGGATGAGCTGCTGGACGGACAAATGCAGTCCATGGCGACGCGCGGCAATGACGAGACACGCCAGTCCCGAGGGCTCATTCGCCGGCTTGGACGTCGGCGCTCTATCGACCTTTGAAACGAGGGACTCCAATTGATCCACAAGCGACTCCGCTCGTCCGACGCAAAAAGGGAGCGTGCGCCACAGCCCACGCTCCAGGTCAATTCTTCAACTCGCCCGAGACGTATCCTCCGCGCAGTCTGAAGCTCGTCGAGACCAGCGCAGCAAGGCGTCATGCGCTAGTGATCAAATTTGATGGTCGTGATCCCGCTGTAGGAAACCTCCTGACCGTCGTTGAATGTCAGCGTGGTGACGCCGCCGTTGGTCACACTCGACGTCTCATCAGATTGTGAGTAGTTGGTGAACTCGAGCGTATCTGTTCCGCCGCCGCCTGCGACCGTATCGTTTCCGACCGATCCGACTTTGAAAAGATCGTTGCCGCCGCCGCCGTCAAGCGTATCGCCGCCGCCCGAGCCGGCAATGAGCGTGTCATCGCCGCTCCCCCCTTGCAGCAGTTGATGCGAGCCGGATCCCGCTCTCAGCAGATCGTGATTTCCGTTCCCCGCGGTCAAAGTATCCCAAGCGCCGGAGCCGCCGATCAGCGTATCGAAATTCCCGTCGCCAGCCTGCAAGGACTGGTGCGAGCCCGATCCCGCCTTCAGCAGATCGTGATCTCCGTTGCCGGCGGCCAGGGTGTCCTTGGCGCCGGAACCGCCGAGCAGCGTATCGAAGTTCCCGTCGCCCGCCATTAACGACTGATCGGCTCCGCCGCCGGCAATCAGCCAGTCATGATTGCCGTCGCCGGCAATCAAGGTATCCTTGGCGCCGGAACCGCCAAACAGCGTATCGAAGTTTCCATCTCCAGCATGCAACAGTTGATCGGCGCCGCCGCCGGCGATCAGCAAGTCATGCCGCCCGTCTCCAGCGGTCAACGTGTCCTTGGCGCCGTCCCCGCCGAACAACGTATCGAAGTTCCCGTCGCCGGCTTGCAAAGACTGATGCGCGCCGTCGCCCGCCAGCAACAGATCGTGCCGTCCGTCGCCGGCAATCAGCGTATCTCGCGCTCCCGACCCGCCGACCAGCGTATCGAAATTTCCATCGCCGACTTGCAAGAATTGGTGGGCCCCGGAACCCGCGATAATCAGATCGTGAGCGCCGTCGCCCGCGACCATGCTGTCCACCCCGGATCCGCCGGTTATGGTATTGGCGCCGTCGCCGGCTAGGACGGTGTCATTGCCGCTGCTGCCGCTCAAATTGACGGTGTTCGTCTGGTCGCCGACGGCCACCCCGATATTGTTCGAGCCGGTTACGGTGACGTTCGCGTCAAGATCAATCAGCCACTGAAGACTTGGGTCGCTCGATGTGTCGACGGTGATCGGGCTAGGCGTGTTGTCAATAACAACCTGCGCGTCGTCGAAGGGCGGACCTCCGACGTGCAGATTAACTTTCTTGCCATTGTCAAAATCGCCTAAACTCGTGAGAGAATTTATAATTTGATTGATCGTGTCTTGGCTTAGGCCGTCAGCTTGAAGGATGTTTTGAAGCGTTCCGGATCCTACGTACGAACTCATGGAGGCGCCCTCTCATTGAGAGTACAGCAAAAACTTGGATCGAGAAACTCGACCGTGAGTGTATGATAATAGCTTTTTTCTGCGCCGCTTGTACCCGTCCAGCGGAGAGAGAAAAGAATCTCGCTGGACGTCTTCTTCTTATTTCGCGATGGATGAAAACGCGGCGTGCACTGGCTGTCAACCCTAAATTCACGCAACGTATCAGATGTGATTTCAATTTGACTTTCATACGAACAAAATTTGAGCGAAGCGCGCTGAGAACTTGAACCTTATAAAGTGAATTTCTCGATATGTAATCGAATTGGCGGCGTCTTTAGTTTTCTTGTCGCTGGATTGGCGCGACGAGCCCAGTGTTCGAAACTAATGAGTACGAAAAAAATTCTGGACAATTTCGCTCGTTGTGTAAGGCTTCGCGGAAAGTTAGCGGGCTGACCTGCGGGGCGACGCATGATGCGCGATAAGCAGAGAAAGATACTTGGAGTCGAGCGCGGCCTTTTTCTCGTGCGATACGCGGCGGCCGCGGACGAACACCAACCGCCAAAAATCTTGCTGACGCCGGACCGCGACTCGCGGGAGGCGCTCCAACTCATCACCCCGCCAGGCGAAACCGAAACCGCGTTGTGGAGGCCGGGCGCTTGTTTGGTTCTGCGGGCGCTTTCTCCCGGCAACTTAGTCGTTGAGGTTGAGCCGCTTGCCGGGAGCCGCTCCGCCTCGTCCTCCGTGCGGGTCGAGCCGCTCAGCATGGGCCGTTTGGCGCAGGCGGGACAGCTGGCGAATTTGGCGGCTCCTGATTTGGCCGGTTTCAGATTGGTTGGGCATGTCGCTGGCCGCGGCGACGTGCGCGTGAAGGCCGACGAGTGGCTCGCAGGACCTTCAGCGCCGGCGCGAATCGAAGGCATCGGCATTGATTGGCAGGGTAAGCCCGCCGGCGTCGACATTCGTTATTCCGTCAATACCGCAAGGCCGCAAACGGTTTCTCAGCGACTTTTGAATAGCGGCGAATTTGCCGGAACGCGGGGTAAGGCCTTGCCGTTGGTTGGCGTCTCTTTTGAAGTCGCGGGCGACGCAGCGCCGGACTTGCAACTGGCGGTCGAGGCAATATTTCTCGGATCGCCGACATCGCGGGCGGTTGGGCGACGGATAGCGCTCGCCGGTCCGACCGGACGAGAGCCTCTCGTCGGTTTGAAAGTTACCGCCGAGAATGCTCGTCTAGCGGCAAACGCCAGGCCTGCCGACAAGCCAGACAGCGCTGGGCGCGTGCGGGTCTTTCGAGGTCGGCCTAAATCCGGCTCTGCCGAGCCCGCTCCTCGCGAAAGAGCCGCGCGAGCCGGTTAGGTACGCCGCTCGCCATCGAATTTCGTGATGCTTGGTCGAGGTTGGAGCCGATGGCGGCCGTCTCGAGTTCTACAGTTTCGGTTTCACAGGCGCTCGAGTTGCGCGCGGTCCAAGCTCTCGGTCGCGGCGATTCAGAGGTCGCTTTTAAGCTGATCGACCGATATTGCCGCATCGGGGCGCCGCGCGATGCCCATGCCTACGTCATTCGCAGCGAGGCGCTCATCCGCCTCGGCCACAAAGGTGCGGCGCTGTCAGACCTTATGCGGGCGCTGGCGCTCGATCCTGAACACCTGATCGGCAATCGCCGGCTCTTGAGATGGGGCGATCGGAGGCAGCAAGAGCGAGCCGCCAGGACGCTCATCAAGATCGAACGGGATTTCGCCGAGCTCCGGAAAACTTTGAAAGTTCTTCGCGCGCAAGGCGAGCGCGGCGCTTTCGGCGCGGTCGCCGCGCTAGAGGCCTCCATCGAAGGGTGGGCTGTCTGGCGAGGCGACGCGCCGCTTGAGGTGACGGTCCGCGACGAAGAAAGCGCCGCAACGGTCGCCTTCTATGCGGACCGCGACCATGCCTTAGCCGATCTCGGCCGCGCCGTAAGCTTTTCGGTCAAAAGGCCCGAATCGACTCGCTCTCAGCGCATCGCTGTCGTCGCGGATGGGCAAAAGATCTGTTCGATTGTTGCGCCGCCTCGCACGAGCCCTCAATGGGCTGCGAAAGAGGCGCCGGACGGCGCCGAGACCCGGCTGGCAAGCATCGCGGTTATCGTTCCCATCTTTGAGGACGCTGCCGCGACAAAAGCTTGCCTGGACTGCCTGCTCGATGAACTTAACGAAAACCCGGACTGCCGCGTGGTTCTTGTCGATGACGCCACGCCGAATCCAAAAATCAAGAGGCTTATCCGGCGGGCCAGCCAGCATCCGCGAGTCGCTGTTCTGACCAATTCATACAATCTCGGATTTGCGGGCGCCGTTAACCGGGCCCTTTGCACGATCCTCACGGAAGATGTTGTGCTGCTCAACGCAGATACAATGCCGCCGCGTAGATTTATCGCGCGCCTTTCCGCCGCCGCGCGATCTTCGCCAGATGTCGGCGTCGTCATGCCGCTGTCGAATAATGGCGACTTGGCAAGCTACCCGGCCCCCCAACAGGTTGCGCCGCTGGGTTCTCGACAGGATGTCGAGCGGATCGACCGAATCGCCGCGACCGTCAATGCAGGCAGAATCGTCGATATTCCCAATGGCGTCGGCTTCTGCCTTTACATAACGCGAGCCTGTTTGGACAAGATCGGGCTTCTTTCGGAGTCTTTTGGTCGAGGCTATTTCGAAGATGTGGAATTTTCCTTGCGAGCGCGCGCTCACGGGCTCCGCTGCGTTTGCCTGCCCTCGCTCTATGTCGGGCATGCCGGTTCGAAATCGTTCAAGGCGGAGAAGGCGCCTCTTGTCGCGCGCAACAGCGGAGTTTTACGCGTTCTTCACCCGAAATATGCGGTCGAATTTGCCGCCTTTGCCGCGACCGATCCATTGCGGCCGTCTCGACAGGCGATCAGCTTAGGCGCTGGCTTTGCTGGCAAGGACACGCAGGTCGTTGTGAGTGGAGACGGAGCAGTCGGCGCGGTCGCGCGCAGGCGCGCTCAAAATCTTGCAGATGCTGGCGAAGCTGTCCGTCTGCTGGAGGTTCGCAGGACCAGCGCGGGCGTTCAGATATTGGTGTCCGACCCCGCCGAGCAGCCGTCAGAGCCGTTGCTGTTTCATTTGCGGTCCACGTCCGAAAGGACCGCGCTTCGCGACCTCATTGTGGCCGCGGATAGCTCGCGGGTGGAGTTTTTTGATCCGGCCAGAACGCCGCGCGAACTCCTCGACATCCTTAACTCTTCAAAGCTCGAATTTGACATCGCAATTGCGGATGCCGGCCTTCTCGATCGGGTCGAAAGGGCGTCTTTATCGGCCGTAACGCGAGAAGAACACGGGACAAGCGCTCATAGCGGCGCCAGGCGGCGACGTGGCCGCCTCATCGCGGAACCCTGGCGTGAGCTTATCGGAAGCGCAAAGAAGATTGTCGCAATGGACGAATTTGGATGCGCATTTGGCCGGCGCATTCTTCCAAATCGTGAAGTCGAGCTTATTGGGGCGCCGCTCGCGAACCGAAAACACTCGGAGGAACGCGACGCGCCTCGCCGATGCATCGGCTTCCTTCCAATCCGGATTGGCGGCCCGGAATTCCGCCTGATCAGCGCTGTTATGCGCGAGCTTAAGGCGGCCGATCCGCAGCTCACATTCGTCGTCATTGGCGCGACCGTCAATGACGACGCCTTGATGGAAATCGACGGCGGTCACGTGACCGGTCCATTCAAGGCGGACGAACTCGAAGCCATCGCGGAGCATTATGCGATCGGACGCCTATTCGTCAGCACGGTTCAACCGCTTTTCGGGCATCCGCTGGCTCGCGCCGGCTTCCAATGCGGACGGCCGCTGGCCTACTTTGACTGGTCGCAAGGGGCAGTCGAAGGCGCTCCGAGCGATCTGCCTCTTGACCCCGAACTGTCCTTCAATGAGCTTGTCGGCGCGCTTGGAGGCTGGATGAACGTAAGGTTCTCGAGAGGAGCGCGATCATCAAACCGTTTCCAATAACTGGCGCAATGGCGCCCAACGCTGCGGCGCGGGCGTTGCGTCGCGAGCAGCCTTTGCTGACCTCATTTCGATGGGTCGGCAAGCAACTATTTCTCGGTTATGTCGTCGACCTTTCAAATTTGAAAACAAGATTTGTCGTAGAAATTCTCGCCGACGGATATCCGATCACCGTCATACGGGCCGATCAACTCGCGCGCGAACTGGCTCGCGAAAAGATCGGGGATGGCTGCTACGGATTTGCCGTAACTCTGCGCGCCGACCTGTTGCGCGATTGCGCTTGCGTGGAAGCGCGTTTGGCCAATCTCGGCGCCTTGGTGGGGACGCCGATATTTCTCGACGAGCTCGGCGACGAGGCGGAGGCGCCGAGCGTCGGCGAGGCGCAGTGGCTCGGCGGGCTGCGGTTCTCCGGCTGGCTTGAGAACAGCTCTGACCCGGCGCCGATCGGGATCGAAGTCGATGGGCTGTTAGTCGATCGGGTTCGCTGCGCCAATTGGCGCCATTTAGGAACGCCGGAAAATGCGCGCCCCGTTCGCGGCTTCGATTTCCACCTTCCGAGCCGGTTCGCGGATGGCCTTGTCCATCGCCTGGTCGCAGTGACCGCCCGCGGCCAGACGCTTGACGGATGTCCTTTGAGTTTTTTGGCCTATCCGCCAGGCTTGGCAGGCGTTGAGGCCGATCGCGAGGAATCGCCATTCGATCGGGCCGATCAAGGCCTCGATCGCTCGGCTGCAATATCCGTTCCATTCTCCGACTATCGTCTTTGGCGACAGAAATACCGGAGCGCGGAGGGCGTGTCGCCCTCAATCCAAATCGCCGTTCTCTTGTTTGGGCGTGGTGAAGCGAACGATACGTTGGAGAGTTTGCGGGACCAAAGTCACCAAGAATGGGCGGCCATTTCGCTGAAGGCGGCGGCGAGACCGGCGGCGACGAGCTTTGAGCAGGAGGAGATTCGCAATTTTCTTCGCCAGGACGGAGCTGGATGCGATCTTGCGGTCTGCGCGTTGGCCGGCTCTCTTTTTGCGCCGAACGCGCTGCAACGGATCGCTCAGGCTTTCTCGAGCTTTTCGAATGCGGCGATCGCCTACGGGGACTTTGAGCTGCAAGCTGCGGACGGCTCGCTCTGGCCAATCGCGCTGCCGGCATTCGATTACGAGCGAATGCTGGAGCAAGGCTATTGCGCGCATCTTTTCGTGATGAGGCGCGCAATCCTGGAGCGCTGCTTGGGCAATAGCGCGAACAATCTCTATCGCCTTTTTAACGCTGCGCTGGACGAGGACCTATCGCTGCGCCAAGCCATCGTGCATTTGCCCGGAGCGCTCGCAACCCTGCCCGGGATCGATGCGCGCGGCATGGCGAGCGGTTTGCGCAAGGCGAGCGCCTTGCATCTGCAAAGACGGAAGGACAAAGCGTCCTGCGCTCGGGCTGAGGGGGCGATATTTCCCGCCGTGCGAATCCTTCGAAAGGCGGCGCCGGGCCGCGTCAGCATCGCCATTCCGGCCCGCAATCATGTCGACCGGCTTAGAGAATGCCTTGCCTCGGTTTCTTGCGCGACCGCGAACATTTCCGCCGAGATCCTGGTGATGGACAACGACCGGGGCGGCGAATGCCTTGAATTCTTCAGCGAGATCAAGCGGCAGGGCGTGCGGGTTATCCATGCGACTGGGGCGTTCAATCACTCGGATCTCGCGAACCAAGCGGCGAACGCTGCAAGCGGCGAGGCCCTGTGTTTGCTCGACGACGACCTTAAAGGTCTCGAAGCCAACTGGCTTGAGGAGATGCTGGGCCGCTTAAACGGTCCCGACGTCGGCGCGGTCGGCCCTCTGCTCATCTCGTCGTCCGGCGTTGTGGAGCATGGCGGCGCGGTCCTAGGTCCGAATTTCGCGCCGGCCGACGCTTTCCGAGATCGTCTTTTGGGGGATTGCGGCTATGGCGACCTTTTGCGGGTCGCCCATGAATGCAGCGCCGCGCCTTCGGCCTGTCTGCTCGTCAATCGCAAAGACTATTTGGCGGTCGGGGGAATGGACGCGGTACAATTCCCCATCAGCTTCGGCGCTGTCGACCTTTGTCTCAAGCTCCGCGCGAAAGGCAAACGGATCATTTTCACGCCCCATGCAAGACTTCAGCGAATTTCGTCCAAGCCGTCCCGGCGAGGCGCTCTCAACGACGCGGTATTTGAGCGCGAGCTCAGAACATTGCGGGCAAAATGGGGGAGCAGTCTCGCCGCCGATCCGTATTACAATCCCACATTGTCAGTCGATCCCGTTCCTTATTCCGCGCTTGCCTCGCCGCCGCGTTCTTTCGCGCCAAGGACAAATGGTCCGTCGGGCGAAAACGCCGTTCTTCCTGGATTCTGAAATGCCGCGAAGCGTTCGGATCGTCTACGTCCTACAGCCGCTAAGGCGACGTCGCCGGCGCAGGATGTTCGCGCAGCATTTGTTCGACAAAAGCGTACAAATGCCGAATTTCGGCATCGGCGACACTGCCGCCCGCATGATCGGCGACCGCAAGGCCGAACGCAAACGCTCTGACGAAGGAGGTCCGATGGCCGACGCCCGGCGCGACCGCTTCGCCGAAATTCGACAATTCTTCAGAAAATTGTCTGCCTTCCAGGGTGCGAAGGTCGACCCGGTTTGGAATAAGCGCCGTCATCGGCCAACCTTCTCGGCGGGCGCGGGCGGCGTTTATGATCGCCAGCGTTTGCTCGGTGGCTTCGATGTCGAGCCCGGATGGGGTGCATGGCACCAAAACCAGGTCGGCGAGCGCGATCGCCGCGCCGAGCGCGCGATCGCTTGGCGTGGTGTCGACAATGATCAGATCGGCCGCCACTTCGTGAACTTGCCGGACCCAGCCAGCGACGCTCTGGCCTTCCAGCGCAATTTGATAGACCGGAAAGCCGAGATAGCCCGGTTCGGCCCATTTGCCCGCCGAGCCCTGCGCATCGCTGTCGATAAGGGCGACGTCCAGGCCGCGGTTGCTCGCCTCGCCGGCGAGACATACCGAGAGCGTGGTTTTGCCAACGCCGCCCTTACGCTGCGCAACGGCGATTCTTCGGGTCAGTCGCGTTCCGTCGCTTCGAGCAATCGTCGCGCCTCTGGCGTTCGTGTCGCCGCTCGATGGGAAAGGCGGCAATCCCATTTATCGATTCCGCTGCGCCGTCCGAGGCCAGCCTTCGATTTCATAAGGATAGACGCCGCCCCCGAAAGGTCAACCGGCCCGGGCCGAGATCTCGGCATCGGCGCCAGCTGGGAAAATCGCTGATCGATGAACGTCCTGTTCGTACATAACAGCTTTCCGGCGCAGTATAAGCACCTCGTCCGGGCTTTGGCGCGCGACCCGCGCGTGCGCCTCGCCGCAATCGGGGCCGCGCGCAGCCGCCCGCCCGTCTCGGTGGATTATCGCCGCTACGTTCTGACGGATGGCGATGTCTCGGCGACTCATCCTTTTGCGCGGCGCTTCGATCTTGAATGCCGCCGCGCCGAACAAGTGCTCTATGCGCTGTCGTCCTTGTCGTCCTCGGGTTTCGAGCCCGATGTCGTTCTGGCTCACCCTGGCTGGGGCGAAGCGCTGCCGCTGAGGCCGCTTTTTCCGAAAGCCCGCATTCTCCTTTATTGCGAATTCTTTTACAGGCCGACGGGGCAGGATGTCGGGTTCGACCGGGAATTTGCCAATGTCGGCGCGGACGGTCTCGTCGGCCTCCACCTTAAGAACGCGGCGACCTTGCTCTCGCTCTCCGATTGCGACCTCGGCGTGTCGCCTACCGCCTGGCAACGCTCGACATATCCGCAGGAGTATCAAGAAAAGATCAAGGTGATCCATGAGGGGATCGACACCGAGGTCGTCAGGCCCCAGCCCGACGCCGTCTTCCGCTTGACCTCGGGCCGCGAGTTGAGAAGTGCGGACGAAGTGGTCACATTCGTCGCGCGAAGTCTCGAGCCTCTGCGCGGATATCACATTTTCATGCGGGCTTTACCTCGGATCTTGCGGGCGCGTCCGCGCGCCCAGATCCTGGTGATCGGCGCGGACGGCACTTCGTATGGCCGCTCGCCGCCGGAAAGCCAGACATGGCGTTCGATTTTCTATCGGGAAGTTGCCGACAAGATCGATTCCTCGCGGGTTCACTTCACCGGAACCCTCTCCTACCTGAATTTTCTTCGAGCGCTCCAGGTGTCGTCCGCTCATGTTTATCTGACTTATCCTTTCGTACTCTCGTGGTCCTTGCTCGAGGCCATGAGCGCCGGGTGTCTCGTCATCGGATCTGATACGGCCCCCGTCCGTGAAGTCATTCACGAGCGGAATGGCGTCCTGACGCCATTTTTCGATCCCGAAGCGCTCTCCGAATGCGTCATTCGTGCTCTGGCCCGGCCGCAGGATTATGCTGATCTTCGCGCAGAGGCGAGGCGGACGGTGTTGAGCGAATACGATCTGGAGCGCGTGTGTCTGCCGAGAATCCTAGATCTCGTCCATGGGGAAAAGAGAGGAACGCAGACGGCCGCGCCGCTGCGACAGAGCGCAACGCGCAAACGCTCTGCCAAAGCGAATGACGTAGCAGCGCCGGACGCGACTTCTCGCCGCCGCCATATCGCTGAAAGTCGATTAACCGAGTTGCACGGAAGCTGACGAGATGGCCGAAGATCACGTCCTCAACATCCTGAACGAATCGACGCGCCAGAAAAAAAGCTCGGAGCGCAAGAGCGGCGGCGACTCCAAGCCGCGGGGCGAAGCCGGCGCGAGTTCAGCGAAATCCGTCGCCGGGGGCGTCGACGCGCTCTGGGTGTCGCATGGCGGGGATGTGTTTTTGACCGGCTGGGTCGACGATCGCGCCGCAGCGCTCAGCCAGGTTCGCTTGGTCGGCCGACGCTGCTCGAAAACCCTGGATAAGCGCGAGCTCGGCCGCTGGCTGATCGGCCCGCAGCGCACGTCTTCCGGAGAGAAGCGCCTTGCCGGCGTCTGGGCGGTGGCTTCGCTCGGCCCCGAAGCGGTTGAGGAAGAGATGTGGCGCGTCGAATTCGGCCTTGTCACGGGCGCCGGGCTCGTCATCGAAGCCGCTGCACACTCCTGCGCGGCGCAGGAATTGAACGAGCGCCTTTCCGAATTCCTGGCGCCGCTCGCGCCCGGAGAATGCCAACCGCCGGAGAATTCCGCGCGTCTCGACCGGCTGCTCAAAATCGCCAAGGCGGAGGCGCCGCCCTTTCCCCGCCACACGGTCGAGGCGATCGTGGTGGCTGAAGAGGGTGGCGTCTTCATTGTCGGCTGGATTGACGATACGCAGGACCCTTTAGGCGAGATACGCTTGAACGGCGCCGGCTGGCAGGTGACCTTCGCCGGGGACGCGCTTGGCCGCGTCGCGCGCGAGGACGTCCAGGCGTCGCTGAAATCGATCAAGCGCCACGCCTTTGGCTTTTGGGGCTTTGCTTCGGTCCGAGGCCTTCATCGCGGCTCGGAAAAGTGCAGGGTCGAATTGTCGACTAAGGCCGGCGCGCGACAGCGCCTCGAAGCTTCATTCGGCATCGTGGATGAGATCGAGCTACGCAACCTCATTCTCGGCTATCTCGGCAATTGCCGCTATCTCGGCAATCCCAATCTCGACGCGGTCGCCAGCGTCGCAAAATCGATCGGCCGCAATGTCGTCGATCTCAATTCGCGCATCACCCGCGACATCGTCGCCCAGCCTTATATCGAGCGGTTCGGCAGGCCGCGCGCGACGGCGAAAGGCTCGATCGTCGTCTGTCTCTATGGCAAGCCGGAATATCTCTTCCTGCAAAATGCGCTGTTCGCGGACGGCGCCGGCATCGAGGACTATGAATTCATCTATGTCTGCAACAGCCCCGAACTCGCCGAGCGGCTGCTGCGCGACGCGCGGATCTGCGCGCGCACTTTCGATGTCGATCTCACCCTCGTTTTGCTTCCCGGCAATGCCGGCTTCGGCGCCGCCAATAACGTGGCCGTCAAGCACACGCGCAGCGATCGCATTCTCATCGTCAACCCCGACGTCTTTCCCTATAATTCTGATTGGGCGGCCAAGCATTCGCGTCTCATCGAAACTTTGCCGGGCGTCCAGACTCGGCTCTTCGGCGCGCCGCTCTATTACGACGACGGCTCCTTGATGCATGCCGGCCTCTATTTCGACGCCGATATCGGCGTCTCGCTCGCCGGCTCGGCCTTTAAAGCCGAGACCTATTTGCGGGTCGAGCATTTCGCGAAAGGCGCGCCGCCGATGAGCGCGCGCTTCCTGCGCAGCCGGCCGGTTCCCGGCGTCACCGGCGCATTCATCTCCTGCGACCGCGATTGGTTCGAAAAGCTCGACGGCTTCTCCGAGGATTATGTGTTCGGCCATTACGAGGACGCCGATTTTTGCCTGCGCAGCCTCGAAGGCGGCGTCGCCCCGTGGATTCATGACATCAAGCTTTGGCACCTCGAAGGCAAGGGTTCGATCCGCCCGCCGACCCTCGAAGGCGCGATGACCGTCAATCGCTGGCTCTTCAACAAGCAATGGTCGGCAAAAGTCGCGCCGTCTCTGATCGGCCAGAGGCCGAGCCATCCGCTGTTGCAGGCGGAGGTGGGCGATGCGCCGCATCATCGCGCAGCGCCGCCGGCAAAGCCCGACGGCCCGCCGCAATCACCGCGCGACCTCCCGACGCCGGGCTTGTCCAGCAATCTCTATACTGAAGTCGTCTTTGGCGGGGAGGACGCGCCGTGACCGCCACCGGCGTCAATGGCGCGAACGGCAAGGCGAGGCGAAAGCCGGCGCCGGCCGAACAGCCGCAGGGCGCAGCCAAGCCGCTGCGTGTGCTGCTGATCAGTCTGTTTCATCCCGAGCTCGTCCGCGGCGGCGCTCAGCAGGCCTGCTATGAATTGTTCTGCGGGCTGAAGGAGCGGCCCGACATCGAGCCCTATCTGCTCGCCTCGATCGACCAAAGCGTGCCGGCTCTCTTCAAGAGCGGCGCCAGGATCACCGGTTTCGACCGTCGGCCCGGCGAGTTCCTGTTCCTCAGCCGCGACTACGACTATCTCTGGCACAAGGCGACCAGCCCGCTTCTGATCGAATCCTTCATCGAGTTCCTCGAACTGATCCAGCCGGACGTCGTCCATTTCCATCACTTCCTGATCCTCGGCGTCGATCTCGTCAGCATCACCCGGCGCACCCTGCCGGAGGCGCGCATCGTCTTCACCTTCCACGAATTCCTCGCCATCTGCGCGGCGGACGGGCAGATGGTGCGTCGCACCGATAAATCGCTCTGCGATGAAGCCTCCAGCGTGCGCTGTCACCAATGCTTCCCGGAGCATCCGCCGGAATTCTTCTTCCTGAAAGAAATGTGGATGAAGAAACATCTCGGCGCGGTCGATGCGTTCACTGCGCCGAGCCGCTTCATGATCGACCTTTACGCCAAATGGGGCGTCGATCGGGCGAAACTGCATCACATCGCCAACGGGCAAGCGGACCATACCCGCGGCGCGCCGCCTTTCGAGGCGCGCAAACGCCGTAACCGCTTCGGCTTTTTCGGGCAATTGGTCGACAATAAGGGCGTCTATGTCATCTTCGAAGCCGTCGAGCATTTGCGCGCAACCGGCTTTCGCGACTTCGTCGTCGAGATCAACGGCGACAATCTGCGCTACGCCTCGGAGGCGCGGCGCAAGGAGATCGAGGCCTTCCTGGAGCGCGAGGCGCAATTGCCGCCGCACGAGCGCAATGTCGTCATGAACGGCTCCTACCATATCGGCCAACTCGCCAGCCGGATGGCGCGGGTCGATTGGTGCGTCGTCCCCTCGGTCTGGTGGGAGAGCTTCGGCTTGGTCATCTCCGAAGCCTGGATGTTCAAGCGCCCGGTCATCGCCTCGAATGTCGGCGGCATGAGGGAAAGGATCACCGACGGCGTCGACGGCCTGCACTTCAGCGTCGGCGATCCGCGCGCCCTCGCCGAGGCGATAAAGAGGGCCGCGACGGAGGAGGGGCTATGGGAGCAATTGGTGGCGGGGATCAAGCCGCCGATGTCGCGCGAGGAAATGGCGGAGGAGTTTACTCTCCTTTATCGAGAGGCGTCGCCCGCGCGGCATGGTCTGCAAGTCGAAGAAGGCGAGTACGCGAGAGCCTTTCAGCAGGCTTCGCCGTGAAATGTCGTCATCCCGACGTCATCGGAATGAGAAATCGTATTTCTTTCCGACTGGATTGTTTTTAATGTAGCGCCAAAACAATAGCGGATGAGTTTTCTGCCTACCATCCCTCGCCGCTAAGCATCGACTAGGAATCGACCGCATGTCAGACGCAATGCAATCGGCGGAAACCGAATTGAGAGAGCGCTTGAAGGGACTTATCATAGACAGTCTCAAAGCCGACTATATCAGCACGTCCGGACATATGGGATATAGGACCGGGAATCTCTATCAGTCGGTTCGGCTTGGCGAGGAGGTCCAACTCGGCTTCCGGAGAGCCGATCGCAGAGCTTTGTTCAATAATTTTCATTTTTATGACAAAACAGTCGTCGACTATGGGTGCAACATTGGCGAATTAAGTCGCCTCGCTCGCCAATGTGGCGCTAAATATGTAGATGGAATAGAATATGATCGGTACTTTGTGAATGTCGCGCGGCTGATCAATTCTTATAACGGCTGCACGAGAGTGTCAGTGAAACAGGGAGACCTTACTGACCCCGAGACTTTTAGCGAGCGCTACGACATCGCCCTCGCGTTTTCGGTGTTCCCATACATTCTGCCAACCCTCAACCATCTGTCAGCCTGCGTACGGGAGATTTTAGTCCTCGAAACACACAATACCACGACCGATATTGGTAAAGTGTACGTGGAGCCGGTGAGGCGATTTTTCCCGTTTTATACATTTGTTGGACTGACGGACTTTAGCAAAGGCGAAGGCGATCGCGCCGTGCTTGTTTTTGCTAAAGAGCAAGGCTATTTAGAGAAGGGCGGCTTTGTCTCGCCTCAGATTGATCTGCGGCAATCGAGGTTAGACTTCGCCGACGCCTTTTTGAGCGTGGCGAATACCGTCTCTCCCGCCGGACGAAGAGGCATTTCCGATTTAAGAAAAGTAAGCCAGACTCTCTCCTCTGGTCATGACGACCAGGGACGCATTGTCGAAGGCGTCGCTTATTGGATTGACTTCATTAAGGGGTATTTGGAGTTCGTCGACAGCCAAATTATCGAAGAAAACAACTCGTACGTGCGATCTTTGCGAG
>Ga0070735_10001514_pt1 | contig 22422 bp, 20 predicted proteins | sample Coa_R1_FD_66443 | JGI IMG/M metagenome (GOLD analysis project Ga0070735, IMG submission 66443) | Surface soil microbial communities from Centralia Pennsylvania, which are recovering from an underground coalmine fire - Coalmine... | ecosystem: Environmental > Terrestrial > Soil > Unclassified ...
CCATGCCAGTAACGCGATCAGCGGCACCGCGCAGAACCCGATGCCTTGCTGATAGGCAAAGGCACGTCCGCGCACGCGCTTCGGCACGAGCTCCGAGATGTAGGTATCGATCGTCACCAGCTCGACGCCGATGCCGACGCCGCCGATGAACCGCCACAGGTTCACCATGTCGGCCGAGTTCTGGAACGACAGGATCAGCGTGGCGACGCTGTACCACACCAGTGAGAACGTGAAGATCGCGCGCCGTCCGAACCGATCGGCAAAGTAGGAGAACGCGATAGTGCCAACGAACAGCCCAGCAAACAGCGCACCGATGAACGATGCGATGCCGGTCATGCCAAACAATGATACTGTCGTCGCGGTGAAGATCTGCGCCCGGAACAGGCCCGGCGCCACATATCCACTGAAAAATAGATCATAGACCTCGAAACAGCCGCCAAGCGAAATCAGCGTGACCATGGTCCAAAGGTGTCGTGTCATGGGCAGTCGATCGAGGCGCGCGGTTATTTCCGCCGCCGTAGACGGATGCGTCATCACGTCCATTCTTATTTCCTCCCGATGCCGTAATATTATTTCCAGCCTTTGCTGGTTTATCCACCGGCCCGAAGCACCGAACCAGCAGCAATTACGCGCTATTTAGTCGGCGATGTCGAGTTTCTGTTGCGTCACTTCACGACGATGCGTGTCGCCAGCGTACCGATGGCCGGCGCTCTGATCTCGACAGTATCGCCCGGTTTCAGGAAACGCTCCGGAGCGAACTGCCCATCAGCCATGCGGGGACTCGAATCTGCGGCGGTACCAGCCGCCGTTCCGCCACTCAGGATATCGCCAGGATATAGCGTCAAATCACGCGACAGGTATTCGATGTATTCCCAGTACGAGAACACCATGTCGCGCGTATTGAACTGCTGCCGACGTTCGCCATTCACCCATGTCTCGACATCGACGTTCTCCGGGTCCAGTTCGCCGACAACGATGCAAGGTCCGAGCGAGCACGAGTGATCGAAGTTCTTTGCCATGCCAAACTTCAGCGGACCCTGCGGTTCGGCTGGTGCGCGAATGCTCCAGTCGCCCAGCAGCGTGACGCCCCACACCAGGCTTTTCGCCTCGCTTGCCGGCACGTCCTTCGCGCGCCTGCCAAGCACGATCGCCACTTCGCCTTCATAATCCAGTCGTGTCGCACGGCTCGGATATGGCAGTTCGGCATCGGGATCCGCGGCCTCACGACCTACTTTCCAAAAGCCCCATATGCCGCTCTCCCTGATCCGCGTGGCGGCTTCCGGGATCGTCATCGCTCCGGCGCCAGGCAGCAGGCCCATCGCCGCCATACCCGCCAGATGATCGGCGAAATTCCCGCCCGCGCAGGCAATCCGCGCCCCGTCGGGACGCGGCGCGTGCAGGCGTACCTCGGAGGCGGCGCGCACGATAGTCTCACCCTGCGCACCCAACAGATCGTGGGTGTCGCCGAACAGATGGTCCAACGCCGCGGCGGCATAATCCAAGGTGCGCTTACCGCCATCGATGAACATCGCCAGGTCACTCGGCACCAGCGCGGCGGCCAGCATGGTCGGATGCTGTTCGCCCTGTCGCTCCTTCAAGAGCTTTGCATAGGCCAGCGACAGATCCACCACCTGCTCACCGCGCAGCGCGCCAACCCGCTTCTCCGGACCAAACACCACGATCTTCATGCTTCCCCTCCCCTGCGCATTGCACGCGCCCTAGTCATTGTTAGATTAGTGGCGTGAACCTGCGAATCGCCACCTGGAACATCAATTCGTTGCGCCTGCGGCTGCCCCTGCTCAAGGAGCTGATCGCCGCACTCGAACCGGACGTGATCTGCCTGCAGGAAACCAAGGTGCCGGACGAACTGTTCCCGATCGATGGTCCCGCGCAGCTTGGTTATCCACACGCGTTGTATCGCGGCATGAAGGGCTACAACGGCGTGGCCATCCTGTCGCGCCTGCCGATCGTCGCGCACGACATCGCGCCGAACTGGTGCAGCAAGGGCGATTGCCGCCACATCGGCGTGCTGCTTGATGTGAAGGGCGAGCCGATAGAGTTGCACGATTTCTACGTGCCCGCGGGCGGCGACATCCCCGACCGCGAGCAGAACGTGAAATTCGGCCACAAGCTCGACTTCATCTCCGAGACCCGCAACTGGTTCGCCGCTCGCACCGGCCTCGCGCGCAGCATCATCGTCGGCGACCTCAACATCGCGCCGCTTGAGCACGACGTCTGGAGCCATAAGCAATTGCTGACGGTGGTAAGCCACACGCCGCCAGAAGTCGAAGGCCTCACCGCCTGGCAGAGCACAGGCTTCGTCGATGCGGTGCGCCACTTCGTGCCGTCAGACCAGAAGCTCTACACGTGGTGGTCCTACCGCAACCGCGACTGGCGCGCCTCGGATCGCGGCCGCCGCCTGGATCATATCTGGGTCACGCCCGACCTCGTCGGCAGGCTCAAGCAGCAGATCGTCTTCAAAGATGCTCGCGATTGGCCGCAAACCTCTGATCATGTGCCGGTCTGCGTGGAGCTGACGCTGTAACCTACCAGGAGCGCAGCGCTCTCAGCCGGGCCGTCTTCTTCGACTGATGCTCCATCATCCGGTGCAGCAACCCGCGCAGCGCAGTGATCGCATCCCCCACGTTGGGCCCCTTGTTCAGCATCACGCACTCCGCGCGCGCTGCCATCGCCGCGTCCGTCATCTCGCCGCGCGTCGGCAAACCGGACTTCACCATCTCTTCCAGAACCTGGGTCGCCCAGATCACCGGCACATGCGCCGCCTCGCACAGCCACAGGATCTCCTCCTGCATCTCGGCCAGCCGCTCGAAGCCAATCGCCACCGCCAGATCCCCGCGCGCGATCATAACACCGAACGGCTGCCGGCCGGCCGCACAGACGATGATCTCCGGCAGGTTCTTCACCGCCAGCGCCGTTTCCACCTTCGCGACAATCCCCACCCGCCGCCAGTCCGCGCGGCGCTTCGCCAATTCATCCTGCATCTGCGCGATGTCGTCAGCGCTCTGCACGAACGAGAAGCCGATCATGTCGGCGTGCCGCGCGACGAAATCGAGATCGGTGAGGTCGTTCGCCGTTAACGGATCCAGTTTCAGATCGGCACGCGGGAACGTCAGACCACGTTCGGGCTTCATCTTGAAACCGCGCAGTTGCGTACGCTGTACCGCGATCGTCACAGCGCCCGGCTCCATCGCACGGACCATGCCGCTCAGCTTACCATCGTCAAATGCGACCTCGGTGCCAACCGTCAGGTGGTCCAGCACATCACCTGGTTCGCAAACCGCTTCAGTCCCCTCGTCGCGGCTGAACATCGTTTCGTCGCGCACCAGGCGGAAGCGATCGCCAGCCGTAAGCCGCTCGCCCGCCTGCCGCTTCACCTTGCCAACGCGGAACTTCGGTCCGGCGATATCCATCAGTATAGGGATGCGCCTGCCGACAGCGTCGCTGGCCTTGCGTGTGTTCTCGATCATCGCTGCCCAGGTATCGACCCCGTCATGCGCGCAATTGATCCGCACCACATCGGCGCCGCGGCGCGCGATCTCCAGCAGGAAACCAGGATCCTGTGCCGCCTCGCCAGAGAGAGTGACCAGAACGCGCCCCGTCCCGTGTTCGCTGGCCAGGCCAAGCAGCGCCTCGGTATTGGCTCTCAGATGCGCTTCGCCACCGAAGAAGTCGTCGGCTGACGGCGGCCAGCCTGGTGCCGGAGGCTTGCCATCGAGCAAACCCTCCAACGCCGCCTCCACACAGCTCAGCGTGACCATCACACGGCTTTCCAACCGCCCTAGCGACGACAGCCCGTGGCGCATCAGTTCGCGTTGCAGCGTGCGCAGGTCGTGATGGCGGAATGCGAGATAGTGAGCGAGGTTGTCCGCGCTCGCCGCGAACGCCTCGCGTTCGATGAACGGGCGCCAGCGCTCGATGCGGCCGGATGCCTCGTCGCTGATCGAACCGCGCAGTTCGCGCAGCGATTGCAACAATTGGAGGCTGGATTCAGGCATGGCGGGACTCCGCTGTCCTGGGTGTCTACGCGGCCCGCTGACCCTCCGGTGTGACGCTTTGCTTATGAGTCGCGCGCGGCCAGGCGACTAGAGGGAGTCGCCCAGCGGGCGCCAGTCCAGCAGATCCTCGGGTGCATCGAGCCGGCAGCAGTCCCAGGCGGACAGGCCAGACTGGTGCCGAGCGACCGCGCGCGCCGCCTGATCCGGTGACGGCCAACGTCCCGCTCGCCGCCCCTGAAAACGCAGCAACCAGCGTCCGTTGGCGCGAATCAGCTGCACGACGCCAGCCGTGCTTGGATATTCGTACGCCATGGCCAACCGGTGCCCTGCTACCATCCCGCCTTAGCCCCAGAGCGTACCGATGAGAAGGGTGGTTGTCTAGATTGGTCCTGTCTGGCGTCCGGCGCATGACATGAGGCCTTTTAAGCGACGTCGGCACATTAGCGTTGCTTCCGCTCGCCCGGATTGATCCAGGTCAAGCTCTGTATCTCCGCAATTGCACCTGCAACAGCACCCCGGTAAACCGGAGCCAGTGCGGGTGTAGCTCAATGGTAGAGCTCCAGCCTTCCAAGCTGGCTATGCGGGTTCGATTCCCGTCACCCGCTCCAGCGACGCGTGCGTGCCGACACTTGGCATGACCGCCCCGTGAGCCCTGATCGTGCGTCAAGCTATGTGTTAGGCCTGAAAGGCACGGTTCCCCTTGACACCAGCCCGTCCACGCCCTTTCTACGCCCCCTGCGCGAGCGGCGCCTGCCCGCCGTGCAGGGGTGTAGCTCAATTGGCTAGAGCGCCGGTCTCCAAAACCGGAGGCTGGGGGTTCGAGACCCTCCACCCCTGCCAGCGGCGCGCATCTTCGCTATACTTCCCCCAATTCGACCTTGGAGAGCAGTAGAGTGGCGTTCGATCCGGCGAAATTCGTGCGTGAGGTGCGGGGGGAGATGGCCCGCGTCACTTGGCCTACCCGCAAGGAGACCCTGGTGACCACCGGCTTGGTCTTCGCCATGGTCGCGCTGACAGCGATGTTCTTTTTCCTGGTCGACCAGTTCATAAGCATGGGCGTCCGTGCACTGTTCGGCATGAACGCCTAAGGAGAGTTTTGCGGCAATGGCCAAGCGTTGGTACGTGGTGCACGTCTATTCGGGCTTCGAGAAGAAGATCGCCCAGCAGCTCAAGGAGCAGGCGGCCCAGAAAGGTCTTGCGGACCAGATCGACGAAGTGCTGGTCCCCTCGGAGCAGGTGGTCGAGGTGCGCCGCGGCCAGAAGGTCAATGCGGAGCACAAGTTCTTCCCTGGCTATGTGCTGGTGAAGATGGAGTTGTCCGACGACGCCTGGCACCTCGTGAAGAACACCCCGAAGGTCACCGGCTTCCTCGGCAGCAAGACCAGGCCCAGCCCGATCAGCGATTCCGAAGCCGAACGCATCATGAAGCAGACGCAGGAAGGCGTGGAGCGTCCGCGTCCGGCAGTGCTGTTCGAAGTTGGCGAGCAGGTCCGCGTCGCCGACGGCCCGTTCACCAGCTTCAACGGCACGGTCGAGGAGGTGGACGAGGAAAAGGGCCGCGTGAAGGTCAGCGTCTCGATCTTCGGCCGTTCCACACCGGTGGAACTGGAATACGCCCAGGTTGAGAAGGTCTGAGCCACTACTCGACCGCTATCTGAACGCCTGGGCGCTCGAGACAGCCGGGCAACTGATCGAGACCCACACGAGTTGGCTGCTGCCAGTGCGGCACGCTGATGGGCCGGCCATGTTGAAGCTGCTGAAGCCAGGCAGCGATGAGCACGCCGGCGCCGCCCTGCTACGCAACTTTGCGGGCACCGGCGCGGTTCGCCTGCTGGCGGACGACGCAGGTGCACTCCTGATGGAACGAGCCGACAGCGACCCGTCGCTGGCGGCCATTGCTCTCGGCGGTCACGATGAAACCGCCGCGGCCATACTTGCCGAATGCGTCGCGCAACTCCACGCCCCGCGCGCAGACCCGCCGCCAGAAGGGCTGATCTCATTGCGTGACTGGTTCCACGCCTTGTTCGCGCAAGAGACACAGACGCCGCTCCTCTCGCGCTGCACCGCTGTTGCACGACATCTCCTGGCGACGGAACGCGAAATCACCACACTCCACGGCGATCTGCATCACGACAACGTCCTCGCCAGCCCAAGCGGCTGGCTCGCCATCGATCCAAAAGGCCTTGTAGGCGAGCGCACCTACGAGGTGGCCAACCTGCTATGCAATCCGCAGCCGCACGGCGACATCGTCTATCATCCTGACCGGATGCGACGCCTCGCGAGGCTCTATTCAGAACGGCTGGACCTGGACCCGCAGCGGGTTCTCGGCTTCGGGCTGGCGCATGCTGGATTGTCGGCGGCCTGGTCGCTCGAGGACGGCCGTGATCCAACCTCCCGCCTGCAATGCGCCGCCGTCCTCGATCTTTTGGTTGATTGATGCAGCGCCTCACACCAACGTTCTGTGGGATTCAGGCACAGAGAGGCAGATGGAACGCTTCTATGAAGGCGCAGATTCGCTATTCGTCCGCGCCTACGACGCATTCTATCACGAGGCGCCGCCCCAGATGGCCGGCGACGTCGCGTTTTACCGGCAATTCGCGCAGCGGACTGGCGGACCGGTGTTGGAGCTTGCCTGCGGCACGGGCCGCATCGCAGTGCCGCTTGTCGAAAGTGGGCTGGATGTCACCGGCGTCGATGTCTCCGATGGCATGCTGGCGATCATTCGCCGGAAAGTCGCGGCACGCCCTGTTACCCTGATCGCGCAGGATATGAGCACATTGCAACTCGACCGGCAGTTCGGCTGCATCATTGTCGCCTTCCGCTCATTCCAGCATCTGCTGACAACCGAACTGCAACGACAGACCCTCGCGGCGATCCGCAGCCATCTCGCTCCAAACGGCCGCGTGGCCCTCAATCTGTTCGATCCACGCCTCGACCTGCTGATCGACGAGACGCCTCGCCAGCCCGCCCTCCGCGGCACCGATCCCGTCACCGGTCATACATTCACCGGCGAGTTGCTGAAGGCGCGCTTCGACCATCTGGCACAAGTCCGCCACGACCTTTGGCGCTACCGCGAATACACTCCACACGGTGCGCTGCTCGCCGAGGATACGCGCGACATGGCGCTGCGCTGGACTTGGCGCTGGGAACTCCTCCACTTGCTGGAATTGTGCGGCTTCACCGTGGAGGCGCAGTACAGCGACTTCACCGGCTCTCCGCCGGCATACGGCAAGGAACTGATCGTGGTCGCGCGCATGCGCGACTGATGGGTCAGCGGAACTCCCGCAGTTTGCTTGCAAAAGTAAGGCCGCCTGTTGTCTGCTCGCAGCATGGACGGCGCTTCTCCAATCCAGGCCTACCTCGCCGGCACTATCGGTGAGGATGAGCTGTTGGTGCAGGTCGATCGCGTACTCGCGGATGGATCGGTCATCGACAGGGCAGCGTTGCTCAATGATTGGAGGACCAAGTCCGGCCGAATTCGCACCTCCGGAATCCGCGAACAGCTAAGCGCCAGAGTGCAGGCCATCTCGTGGTCGGAGTCGGATGTCGATGATACGATCAATGAGCCGCCAACTCGGGCGCGGGAATTGAAAGCCGGCGACGTTCTCGCCCACCGGTTCGTTATCGAAGAGAAGATCGGCTCCGGAGGCATGGGCAGCGTCTTCAAAGCCCGTGACCTGCGCCGTGAGGAGGCACAGGACCGGCGTCCCTATGTCGCGGTGAAGACGTTGAACCTCGATCTGCTCCAGCGCGAGGACTCGCTCAAAATCCTGCAGCGAGAGGCCAGGAAGGCCCAAAGCCTTTCCCATACGAACATCGTGCGCGTCTACGATTTCGACCGTGACGGCCAGATCATGTTCGTCACCATGGAACTGCTTGAGGGGTTGTCCCTCGAGGCGACGATCCGCGCGAACGGCCTGACCGGTACGCCGTTACAGGAAGCACTGCCGATACTCACGCAGGTGGCATCCGCCTTGGAGTTCGCGCACGCGGAGGGAATCGTCCACTCGGACCTGAAACCAGCGAACATCTTCGTCCTGAACAACGGGCGCGTGAAGGTGATCGACTTCGGCATCGCGCGAGCAGTACCTACACCCGGCCTCCTCACCATGGATCGGACGACTTTCGATATCCAGGCGCTCGGCGCGCTCACCCCGGCTTACGCCAGCCCGGAAATGATCGAAGGCCTGGATCCGGATCCACGCGACGACGTGTTCGCCTTCGCCTGCATCACCTACGAACTGCTGACCGGCATGCATCCGTTCGGCAGGACGCCCGCCCTGGCGGCGCGGGTTGCCAATCTGCGGCCGAAGCGGCCTGCACAGCTGTCAGCCAGCCAGTGGCGGATGCTGCAGAGTGGTCTCGAACTCGAAAGGTCAAAGCGCGCGGCGCGCCCGGCACGCCTTGTTGCGGGAATGCAAGCCAATCCCCCGATCTGGCAAAGGGGCGGTTTCGCCATCCAGGCAGGCGTGGCTTTTGTCGTATTCGCGACGCTGGTCGGTCTGTTGCTTCACTTCGCGCATCAGCCAGGAAGCACACCCGAGCAAAATGCCCCACCCATGTTGGCTGACCGGCAACAGCCGCACGGCGAACCCGAGGTGACGCAGGGCCTGGCACAGCAGCAGGCAGATGAGGCTGCGCAACGGCTGGCCCAACAGCGCGCGGACGAGGACGCCGCGCAAAGGACTGCTCAACAGCAGGCGCAAGAGGAGGCAGCCGCGCAGAGTGCCGCCCAACAGCGGGCGCAGGAGGAGGCAGCGAAACGGCAGGCGCAACAGCAGGCAGACGAAGAAACGGTCAAGCGTCTGGCACAACAACAAGCCAATGAGGCAGCAGCCATGCGGCGCCTAGCCCAGCAGCAGGCAGAGGGCGTAGCGAAGGCACCTGGGCAACAGCCGTCGGCCGAGACTTTGGGCCCTGCGGACATCGCTGAGTTGCAGCGGCTGTTGAACGCAGCCGGGCTGAATGTTGGTGCGCCCGACGGCAGAGTCGGACCACGAACGCAGGAAATGGTGCGAGCTTTCCAGTTGGCAACTGGCGAACCAGGAAACGGTGGTTTGACGCCGGGGCTGCTCGCGGCGTTCCGCCAAGCGAAGCCCTCAGCTGATGCAAAGGCGAAGGCGGTATTCAGCCTGGCGGCGGGGGCAAGCCGTTCGGGACGGACCGGCGAGGCTATCCGGCTCTATGAACTTGGATTGACATTCGCGCCTGCAAATTCTGATGCGCTGCTCGCGCTTGGCGGTCTCTACCGCGACAAGAATGACTACGATGCAGCGCGCCGGGAGTATGAACAGGTGCAGAAGAGCGGCGGCGCGGCAGCCGAAACGGCGCGGCAGCAATTGGCGGCATTACCCAGGCAGCAACAGTTGCCGGCAAGTCAAACCGGGCCTGCTGCTCCGGGCGCATCCGTGTCAGGAATGCCAGCCGGTTCGGCCGCATCGCAGGCCACAGGACACGCCGTGTCCGACCGGCCACTGGATGGCCTCTATGCCGGGACAAGCCGGGTATCGGGATACAGTTCCCCCAACTGCATCGCGGGCCAGGTGCACCTGGAGGTGCGAGACGGCAGATTATTACTCGGCGGGGACAGACAGGTCGCCGTGGCAAGCGACGGAAATTTCGATGGTACGACACCGATTGGCCATCCCCCAGTCGCGCAGTTCTGGAGCGGAAAGATCAGCGCAGACAGTATGGAGGTCGACGTCAAGGACCCGGCGTGCAGGTTTCATATCTCGCTGAAAAAAGTTCCTCGATGAATGGGGCTTCGCCAACTCCGGCTCCACAACCCTTCTCCGCTCCTCGTTGCGTGGCTGCTCGAGGCACAACTCACATCATCGCCCAAAATGGGCCACGAGCGCCCGCCACAGCGCGGTCAATTCCGCCGCAGCCGGATCGGCCGCGGCCTTCAACCTCACCGCCGTGTGCACAAGCACCAGATGCAACGTGGGATCGATCAGGATCACCTGGCCATGGATCCCGCGCAACGCGAACGCGCGGTGCCCGCCGGACAGCAGCCAGATCTGGTAGCCATAACCATCGCCCCGTGTCGCGACACCAGGCGCCAGATACGGCGCCTCCACGCTGGTTGCATCCAGCACCCATTGCCTCGGGACGATCTGCCTGCCGTTCCAGGCGCCGTCATGCGCCAGCATCAGCCCGAAACGAGCCCAGTCGCGCAGCGTGGCGTTGAAGCAGCAATTCGCTACTTCATGTCCCGTGCCATCGACCACCCAGGTCGCATCCGCTTCCGCGCCCATCGGCTGCCAGATCCGGCTTTGCAGGTACTGCGCAAGCGGCACGTGCACGGCATTGCTGACCACCAGGCCCAGGGTCTCCGTTTCTGATCCGGCATAATGAAACCGCGTGCCAGGCGGAGCCTCGCGCGTATTGAACTGCGCAACTGCCTGTTCTGGCGGCACGCCTCCGACGAACAGCATCAGGCCAAGTTTCGAGCTATCGTCCGCGCCGTCATAGACCTCGTGGAACGCCACGCCGGATGCCATGTGCAATAGGTTGCGTATTGACGTCCGGCCATACTCGGTGTCCGCCAGAGCCGGCACATAGTCGGCGGCTGGTTGCTCGATCGCGCGGATCGCGCCATCGGACACCGCCATACCAAGCAGCATCGCGGTGATCACCTTGGCCATCGATTAGGACAATAAGCGATCTCGATCAGTCCGATCGTATTGGTAGTGTTCGAACAGGATCGTATCGTCCCGCGCGATCAGCAGCCCAGTAACGGGGTTGCGGCGGAGATAGTCGTCAAGCGAGTATCTACCGCCTTCGTAATGATATATCAGCGCCAGTTCATTGGTCGCGCGCCGCAGCAGCGATGGTGACGGCGACTTCGCCACGACGTGCGGCGGCCACAGCGTATCGAACCGACTGTAGTCGCCGACCATGTAAAGCTGCGGCAAGAGCGCACCGCCTCGACGGGTCGGATATCCCGCGTTGACACCATAGGCCACATCATCTGGACCGCCATCTGAGAACATCGGATCGGCCGCTGCCCACGCCCGCCACGGCAGCAGCAGGAACAGCAACAGCAAAATCCGCATCAGCGAGCCCGGCCCCAGGCACGGCGCCCAGTCGCAGCTGACCTGACGCTCGGTTGCGCGACCTTTCACCGCACCAATGCCGCAAGCAGCGAGTCCAGCCGCAGTCGCCCCTCAGCCAACGCAATCAGCCGTCCCTCGTGGCACGCAAGGTAGCCCTCCGTAATCGCCTGCTCAAGCACTGCCGCGTCGAGTGCCTCCGCCAATCCCATCCCTGTCCGCGCCGAGAACCGAGCGGCATCGATGCCCTCGGACAATCGCAGCCCCATCAGCAGCATCTCCCGTGCGCGCTCAACTGCATCGAGCGGCGTCTCCTCGACAATGCCATGACCATTGTCCTCGACCCGCTCCGCCCACACTTCCGGAGCGCGATGACGACGCATGGCGAACAGTTCGCCGCTCAGCGTCAGCCTGCCATGTGCACCGGGACCGATGCCCGCGTAGTCGCCATAACGCCAGTAGGTAAGGTTGTGCCGGCTTTCGCCACCTGGACGCGCGTAATTCGAGACTTCGTAGGGCAGCAACCCGTACCGCGCCGCTTCCTCCGCTGTCGCCTGATAAAGCGCCGTGGATGTCTCGTCATCGGGCAGTGTGAGAGCGCCACGCTGATAGAGTGTAGCGAATTGCGTGCCCGGCTCGATGGTCAGTTGATACAGTGACAGGTGGTCCGCGGCCAGTCCTAGTGCCTGCCGCAGCTCCGTCCGCCATGCCGCCAATGTTTGGCCAGGGCGCGCATAAATCAGATCGAACGAGATGCGCGGAAAGGTGGTCCTCGCGATCTCGATTGCCCCGATCGCCTGCGCCGCCGAGTGCTGTCGCCCCAGCATACGCAGATCATCTGCTTCGAGGCTCTGAACGCCGATCGAGACGCGATTTATGCCGGCATCGCGAAACGCTGCGAATTTCCCGGCCTCTACGCTGGTGGGATTCGCCTCGAGCGTTACCTCGACATCGCTTGCCGGCTCGAACAGGTGCTTTGCGTCATCTATCAGCAGCGCAGCGGTTTCCGGCTCCATAAGGCTAGGCGTACCGCCGCCAAAGAAGATCGACGTCAGTTGCCTGCGACCGAGCCGTTCTGCTTCCCACGCCAGCTCACGGCGAAGGGCGGCACGAAATCGTTCCTGGGGAATGCTCTCACGTACATGTGAATTAAAGTCGCAATACGGGCATTTGGCCAAGCAGAACGGCCAATGAAAATACAGAGACAACGTTGCCATGCGGGCAACTAATACCGCCAGCGATGCGTCCGCGTCGATGTACGCCCTCACCGTCACGCGCCCGCCATCAGACCTGCGCACGTGTAGTCACTCGTCTAGCTTCTCAACATCAGAACCCAACAAGAGGACTGCATCGTACCAAGGCCGTCCACGATCGCGCTGCGCGGCATTCTTGGCTTGCAAGACCGGAGACGCTACACCCGGTGACATGTCGGGACAGGAAACTGGCGGATCTGTAGAACGCGTTCGCGCGGCGTTGCTCGCTGCGGGACACCCCGACACGATCACCCAGTTTCCGGCCGGAACGCGTACGGCAGCCGACGCGGCGGCGGCAGTCGGCTGCTCGGTCGCGCAGATCGCCAAGTCGATCGTGTTTCGGTGCGGTACGCGTGCCGCCGTAGTGATCACCTCAGGCGCCAACCGTGTGGACCAGACGAACGCGGAAGCCGCGCTTGGCGCAAAGCTTGGCCGCGCTGATGCCGACTGGGTCCGCGAGGCCACTGGCTTCGCCATTGGTGGCGTCGCACCGGTCGGCCATGTCAGCCCACCCATGCTGCTGCTGGATGAGGACCTGCTGCTGCTCGACCCGATCTGGGCTGCCGCAGGGTCGCCCAGCCATGTCTTTCGGACCTCCGCCACTGATCTGGCACGCATCACTGGCGCGACCGTCGCGAGAGTGCGTGCCGGCTGAGGGCAGCCGGCGCACTCTTTATCAGCCTCTGGCCTTTTGCCGCGATCCGCGTAGACAATCCCTCATGTCCGCACACGGGAGCCGAATATGGCACGCGCGCTGAAGGTCGCGGTCCAGATGGACCCGATTGAGTCCATCAACATCGACGCCGACTCCAGCTTTGCCCTCATGCTGGAAGGCCAACGCCGCGGCCATGCGCTGTGGCACTATGAAGTACGGAACATGGCACTGCGCGAAGGCGTCAGGCGGCAAGGTGAACGCCGCGAGGAGCGTCTGTTCGCCCGTGCCCGCCCGGTCATCGTCGAGCGCAGGCGCGGGGCACACTATGCGTTTGGTGATCAGGCCGAGTTGGACCTCGGCACGATGGACGTGGTGTTGATGCGCCAGGATCCGCCCTTCGACATGGCCTACATCACCGCCACACATTTGCTGGAGCACATTCATCCGAAGACGCTGGTGGTGAACGACCCAGCCAGTGTGCGCAATGCGCCCGAGAAGCTGCTGGTGACGCACTTTCCCGATCTTATGCCACCCACGATGATCACCTGGGACTTGGAGGCGATCCGAGCGTTCCGCCTCGAGTACAAGGACATCATCGTCAAGCCGCTTTTCGGTAATGGCGGCGCTGGCGTGTTCCGCATCAAGCCTGACGACGAGAACCTCGGCGCGTTGTTGGAAATGCATTTCGCCCGCTCGCGCGAGCCGCTGATGTTCCAGCGCTACGAACCAGCCGTCAGGCAGGGCGACAAGCGCATCATCCTCGTCGACGGCGAGCCGGTTGGCGGGGTGAACCGCGTGCCCGCGCAAGGCGAGGCGCGCTCGAACATGCACGTCGGCGGCCGACCGGAGAAATGCATGCTTACCGCGCGAGACCGCGAAATCTGCGCGGCAATCGGCCCCACGCTTCGCGAGCAGGGAATGATCTTCGTCGGCATCGATGTGATCGGCGACTGGCTCACCGAGATCAACGTCACGTCGCCCACCGGGATCCAGGAGATCGACCGCTTCGATAATATCAGCATCGAAGGTATGATCTGGGACCGCATCGAGGCGAAGCTCGCCGGCAAGTCACAAGTCTAACTGTCGTCCACATCGACAGCATTCTTGCACACGATCGCTATCGCAATCAACGCATAAGCAACGACACGGATGAGGTAGAACCAGCTACGAATCTCGTCCGGCTCGGGGACCAGGATGACGACAGCAACATTCAACGCCAGCAACCAGAATGCGGCTGCGAACGCGAGGAACAGGAAATCACGGCTGCGCGACCAGAAGCGCAGGAAGAACAGTCCGCATGCAAGGAAGCCTGCGCTGACGATCCCCGAGAAGAAGCTGATGACATCCCGGTAGTGCACTAGACTTCCCAGATAAAGCCAACCAAAAGAACTGAAACCGCGAGCAAAGCCGTAAATGTCCTGATCAATGACAAATCATTATAGGGCAAGAACAGTATATCGAACGCAAGAACAAGGTTGTTCAGCGCCAGCAGCCAGAAGCAGACCGCACTCCAGATCAGCAGCCTGGTGCCACTGCGGTAATAAGCCCGCTGCAACATGTATGCGCATAACGCACTGGCGGCTACGCAAGCCAAGTAGATGAGTCCCGCCGTCGGCGAGCCGCTCCACTGGACAATCATTATGCACGCCCCCCGTGTTGCTCCACGACCGCGCACCAGTCAGCGGTTCGATCCCGCGAAGTGCCGGCCACCGCCACCCTTGTTCAGTCTCTCCGCGCCTGTGTGGATCGCAACTTGAATGCGTCGCCGAATGCCTTTTCCACCGACGCGGCGCGCCGGACAGGTTCGCGAGCGCCTGCGTAGGCTCTCAGCCGCGACACGTCGTGCAGCGTGACGCGGGACCCATGCGTTTCGACACCGTAGGCACGCAGCGCAGTGAAGGCGCGGGAAAGGTTCTCGGCGCGGCAGCCCAGCCATGGGGCGAGAAGCCCCTTGCTGACAGGTAGCCGGAAGTCGGCCTGCGGGGCGGTTGGCTCATCCACGAGGCTCAGGAGGTAGGTGCCGAGGCGCTGGGCAGCGACACGCACCTTCAGATCGACAACCTGCCTCGTGAGCTCGGACAGCTCGGCCGACATCGCTCGGACCATCGCCATAGCCGCTGCCGGCTCTTCCTCAACGAGCGCGCGTACCGGCCGAGCCGGAAGCCGCACCATCCGTGAAGAAGTCACCGTCTTCGCGCCGACCATATACGGTTCGTCAGTCAACACGTTGGCAAGCACGAAGCTGCTAGATGGTCCCAGTATGTCTATCACCGTGCTGGTTGCGTCGGGTGCCGTACCAGTCAGGCTGACCCGGCCATCCAGCAGGACGTAAAGCGAATTCGGAAGATGGCCCTCTTCGAACAACACTTCGCCGGCCCCTGCTTCGGCCACACTGCCGACCGCCGCCACGCGTTCCAGCACGTCGCCATTCAGTTGTGCGAAACCCGGCACAGGTCGCAACAGTGCTTCTATGGACCGCATCGCTACTCTTGGTTCCAGCCCGAGATCATCAGCATTAACTACACAGTTAACGTCCGGGAAGCGATTTGGCCAGCCAGAATGCGTTCAGTACTGGAACTGATAGGTAAGCCCGACGCTGGTACCATTTGACGCGCCGGCGGCGCCAGTCGCCGAGCTGCTGCCGGTCCCTGCCGTGCCCTGCAGTTTAAGTCCCTTCGTGATATCCACTTGAACGACGGCCTGGCTGCCGCCGCCGGAGGCGCTCTGCTGTGCTCCAAGATACACGCCAGGGGCAACGTAGCGTCCCGCCTCCAGCGTGGGGCTGCCCTTCGCGCTGTTGCCCACCGACAGCCGGTCCAGGCCCAGCCCTTGCCGCACCGCATTGAGCGGATCGCCGACCGCACCGCCCGTCCCGGTCAGCGTCGCCAGCCCGGCGGCGATCTCCGCCACCTCCAGCGCCCCCAGCCGGCCCACGCCACTGCCGAACAGCAGATAAGACAGCACCTCGTCCTGCGGCAGCGCTGGCACGCTCGACAGGGTGATCTTCGGCGCCTGCGCGGTGCCGTCGATACTCAGCGTGGCAGTCACGCTGCTCGTGCTGCTCGTCGCCACAAGATGCAAGGAAGGATCGCTCAGGCTGCCGCCGTTGAAGTCGATGGTGCCCTCGGTAAAGGTCAGCGTGCGGCCGGCGAGGCTGATCGAACCGCGCCGCATGTGCAGCGCGCCGATCGTCCGTGGCGCAGAGGTGGTGCCGGTGACCCGCATCGAACCGCCGAATTCGCAATCCAGACCGCGTCCGCGGACGAACACCTGCCCAGGCGCCTCGATCGCCAGGTTCAGCGAAATAACCGAGATGGCAGCAGGTGCGGGCGGGGGCGGCTTGGTGCCCGCCACGCGAACCGGAAGGACTGCAATGGAAGTTGGCAACCTATCCGGCACGCGCGCCTCCGCGCGCTGGACATGAATGGATCCGCCCACCGTGAGTGCGCCGGCCGCCTGTCCCCGAATCGTCATGTCGGCATCCAGCGTGGCGCTGATCTGGTCGCTCGCCAGCGGCCGGGCATTGCGCGCGGTAAGCGTCAGGTCAACCGGCAGTCCGGGCGCCATTACGCCGACAGTGCCGCTCAGTTTGATCGTGCCCGCGCCAGCCTTGGCTGAGAACCGGGCAATCGTCAGCGTAGTGCCACTGCCTTGCAGCAGGGCGGTCATGTCGGTGAGGTGTACGCCGCTGCTGAAGTCCTGCACATCGCCATCGACAAGCTGCGCCGAACCGCTGACTGCGGGCGCGGTGGCGGAGCCTGAAATCGTCAGGTCCAGCGTGACCTTGCCCTGCACACGCCGTCCGGATGCAGTCAGGATCGGATCAGCCACCGCCAGATCGAGAAGTCCGTTAGCGCGCAGCGCAAGCGTACCAGACGCGCTGAGCGGTGCCCGACCGGTTACCGCCAGATGCGATTGGCCAGCGACCAGCCGCGTGTCGATGTTGGCCGTCGTGCCATCCAGTGTGGCGGTCACCGTAATGCTGGCGGGCGGCGCCGCCCGGCCCGGACCAGTTCGCGCGCGCAATCCGGTGGCCTTCAGGCTGACCTTTCCGGTCGGACGCGCGGCTGTGCCGGCGATGCGCGCGTCCGCCTCTATCATCCCGTCCGCGGCATAGGCAGGCGAGAGCACGGCACCGACATCCGCTGGCAGGTTGTGCAGCGACGCGGTGACGTCCAGCGCCGAACCGACGCGACCGGACACATCCAGCACAGCCTGGCGTAATCCGAGCCGGAGCCTGTCGATGGCAACGCCATTGTTGATGCTCACGCGTGTTGGCGCGAGCAGGCGTATCGGCTGGCCGTGCCACTCGCCAGCCAACGATGCGACACTGACCGAGCGGCCCGTGGCATCGACCGTAGCGGCGGCAGTCAACCGACCCGGCGCGCCGGACAAGTCCGGCAGCGAGGCGGAAAGCTTGACCGCGATCGCATTCTCGGGGCCAGACGCTGTGGCCTGCAGGGAACCAGCCACACCACTCGCCTTGATGCCATCAGCGCTCAGGCGCGCGTCCAGGGTTGGATGCGACTGCGGCTGATCTACATCGGCCACCAATGCGATGCGCGACGCGGCGGCGGTGCCCGCCACAGCGGCTCCGTCCACGTTCAGCGTCAGATGGAGCTTGTCGGGCGTCGCATTCAGGGCAGCCTCCACGCTTCCCGCCACCTTGCGTCCCAGCAGCGGTTCGAGATCCGCCAGCCGCGTCATGCTGAGATGCAGATCGCCCGCCGGAACCATGGTGGCCGTCGGCATCTGCAATGCGCCGCTTGCTTTCAGGCTCTTCCAGTTCGCCTTCTGGATATCGACAGCCAGCCCGTCGCCGGTGCGGCGCATCGCCACCGCCAGGTCAACCGGTGCATCGAGCAGCGTTCCCTGCATCGAGATCGTGCCATTCGGATTGTCAGGCAGCCCGTTCGCCGCGATGTGCGCGGTCAGTGCCCCGGATGAATAGCCACGTGTCGCAACGCCGCCATCGATGTCGGTTGTCAGGCTGAGATTGTCGGTTGCACCGCTGACCTTCCCGGTCGCCTGCAATTGTCCCTGCAGGTCTGGCTCAGCTGCGGCAAGGTCGTCGACACCGAGCGTCCAGACCAGATCAACCTGGTTCTTCACCACCGATCCCTTCGCAGAAACCGAAACCGACTGACCGGTGAATTGCAGGTCTGACAGCGTCACGTCGTTGCCACGCAACGCAGCCGCAAGATGAAGCTTGCCCGTGTTGCCGACCAGCGCCCGAGCCTGTTGTATCCCGCCGGTCACCCCAACCGTGCCGTCAGCGCCGAGCGTCGTGGTATCGCCCTGGGTTGCCGCATGCAGGGTCAGAGTCATGCCGCCGGCCAGGTCGATCTTGTTCATCGCCGCGAAAGGCGACAGGTCGGGGGCAGTCAGAGTGGCGGTGAGATCTCGTCTGGGCCCGGTCAGCGCCGTCGCATGCAGGGTGAACAGCTTGTGCTGCACGGTCAGATCGACGGGCCGATCCGGCTGATCCAGCTTGGCGTCAGCGTCGAGCTCCAGAGGCTGTGCGGCGAAAATGTCTGGGTTTGGCAACGGCACGCGGAGCCCGGCCACCTCGCCGTTGACATGCAGATGGCCGGCATTGCCTGCGATCTCAGCGGTGACGCTGCTTGCCATGACACCGCCCGCGGCCAACGCATCGATGCGCAATTGTCCGGCCGCATCCAACTTGTCGAATGGACCGCGCACATGCGCATCGAGCGACACCGCCTGCCAGGAAACATCCGGACGCGGATGCATTGCCGGTGCCGTTGCAGACACCATCAGGTCGGCCGCCTCGTGGTCGATATCGAGCGTACCGCCGACGGTGGCGTGCAGAGGTCCTGCAGTGAGCTCGACTCGCGTTGCTGCCGCTGAACGTGGCCCCCGGAGCGACGCGTCGAGGTTCAGACCGCCGATATCCGGCAGTCCCGCGACACTGGAAATCAAGCCGCGGGCCGGCTCGTTCGCGGTGATCTTCACATTCAGGTCGCTCTGCTCCGCTTTCGCCATCAGACTGTAGCGGCCGGAGCCGCCGATCTGGCGCACCTCCAGCGCAGCCTGGAAATCAGTGGGGGAATTTGCCTCGCCTGAGCCGCTGACAGCTATCGTTGCCGCCGTGCCGGCCACGGCCGGGCCAACGTCGATGCGCCCAACCATGAGTTCGCGCAGTTCGACCGGCGCCGGCAATCCAGTACTTCCAGATGAAGACGATGAGCTGGCCGGTATCCGCAACACGTCGATCGCGTCGGCAGCCAGCCGGTCGATCACAATGTGCCAATGTAGCAGCTGCAACGGTGACCAGTCGAATGTCGCATTCTCGATCGTGGCGTAATCGCCTGAGGCATCGCGCAGTTCGATCCGCCTCGCGCGCACGGCATCGGGAAAGCGGCCCGCCAGCCCTGCGAGACGCACGGTGTCGCCCGTCACCTTCGGCACCAGGGACTCGAGCGCGTCACGGCCAGGACCGGTGTTGGCGGCAATCAGCGCGAGCGCGACCAGCAGCACCGGAACGCCGACGATGATACCAATAATCCATCCGAGCCACTTCGCCACGCGCCGCATCAGAAGGCCTGCCCGATGCCGATGTACAGCTCGAAAGCGTCGCCGTGGGGCTCGCGGTTCAAAGGTACTGCGACATCGAGACGAATTGGGCCAATCGATGTGTAATAGCGCGCTCCCAAGCCCGCCCCGATACGCCAGTTGCTGGTAAAGGGAGCTCCGTTGGCGGTGACCTGGCCGGCATCGACGAAGCCGACAGCGCCCCAGTTCCCGAGGATGCGCTGGCGGAGCTCAATCGAGCCGGCACTGATCGCGGTGCCACCCTGCGGATTGCCATCCGGGAATTGCGGCCCGATCGATTGATAGCGAAAGCCGCGCACCGTGCTGGACCCGCCGGCGTAGAAGCGTTGATCCGGCGGCAGGCTGAACTGCTGCGCGCCGAACGCCTTGCCAATCAGACCGCGCGTCGCCAGCACGGTGCGGCCCCCACCGCTCAGGTCGAAATAGGCCGAACCGGTGATCTGGCTGATCATGAAAGTAGCGTTGACATGCCCGAGCGATTCCGTCGGCGTCAGCAGCAGCGCCGCGCGGAACCCGCGCGTTGGATTGAACAGATTGTCCGTGTTGTCGAACTTGGCCGATAGCGGAATGCCGATCAGGTTGTAATTTGCCCTGACGCCTTCCTGGGTGATTTCCTCCTGCTCACCGCTTAGCCCATAGCCAATGGTCCAGTGTTCGAAAAGCTTACGGTCGATTTCGATCTTCTCCATCAGCGCACGCTGATCGTACGCCTCAAGACTTTGCTTGATCGCCTCGAGATTGATCTCTAGCGACTGGTTGCGCGCCAGGAAATCCGGTTTGATGAACTGGATGCCGGCATTGTATCCGGGCTTGGTCACCGCATTGCCGCCAAGCTCCGTGCCAGCGGTGATGTTGAGCTGCTCGCCGTTGCCAAACAGGTTGCGGTCGTGCCAGGCGGCTGTCGGGTTGAGACCCAGGTCGGTCGAGTAGGCAATGCCAAGTTCCACCGCGTGCAGCGGTCGCTCGGTGACGTCGATCTGGATGGGGATCGTCCCGTCAGGTGCCAGATGGTCCGCGGGCGAAATGCGCACGACAGAGAAAACACCGATCCCCGCCAGATCTGAACGTGCCGCCTCGATCGCCTCCGGGCTGAACTTTTCACCCGAATGCAGCAGCAGCCGACGGCGCACATAACTTTCGTTCACCGTCTTCAGTCCGCTGACGGTGATCGTGCCGATATTGGCATAGGGGCCGGCGCTGGCATCGAAGGTCACGTCCATCACGTTGGCAGCCGGACGCAGCGTGACCGGTGGCAGGTCCACCTTCGCCAAGGGATGGCCGGCTGCACGAATCGCACTCAGTAGACGCTGCTGCGCCGCCAGTACGTCGGACGCCACGGCCGGTGCCCCGGGCGCGAGCCCGAGCGCGGCACGCGCCCCTTCGGGCACACCGCCCTGGATGGTGACGGCGCCGAGGTGGAACAGAGGCCCGAGATCGAAACTGACCACCACCGGGACCGGAGGCTTAGCCGGCGCCTTATCGAGTGTATCCGCCAAGGTGGCGTCATCCAGCGGATGGCCGTCGATCGTGAGGGTGGCGGTGGCCTTGTAGTAGCCAAAGCTGCTCAGTGCGGTCTGAAACCGCCCCGCGTCTTCCCGCGCCCGAGCCACGAGTGCGAACGGACCCACCGGCGCATTTTCGCGCAGCGACACAAGCTGGGAAGCATCGTGAAGCGCCTGGTCCAGGGCCGCGTTGCCCGTTGGCTTCAATGTCACCACGTAAGGCTGTGGGTCGGCACCCCATGCCGCACCGGTCCACGTCAACAGCACAAGGAAAAACAACAGAGTACGGCGCATTAGCGACACGGTAGCCGGTGCAGTGTTCCCCCAAGTGTCACGGTTGCGCCATTGTTAGGAAACTGTGAGCGAGCTATCCGGACCCATCATGAGGGAAGCCTCCCGTCGTCCGCGTCGCCTGAAAGCAGGCCGCCCGGTGCTGGCCGGCCAGGATGTTTCCTATAATCCCCTGTTCGCCGAGCGCAAACCCGGCCTCTTGCGGCCATTCCGCGTGGTCCGCAGAGCGAGTGGCATCGTGTTGCTGACACTGCCTTGCATGCTGGTTCAGGCAGTCTTTATCGTGCTTCCTGGCCGGCTGAAAGTGATGTTTGCACAGCTTTATTGGGCTATCGCGTGCCGCCTACTTGGTGTCGGCGTGCGGGTGATTGGCGCGCCCGCCAGCACCGCCGGTCGCCCGGTGATCTTCGTCTCCAATCATTCGTCCTGGTTGGATGTGCCCGTACTTGGGGGGCGAATCGACGCGTGCTTCGTGTCGAAGGACGAGGTGGGACAATGGCCAATCGTGGGCACCGTGGCCCGGCTGGGCCGCACGATATTCGTGTCGCGTCAGCGCCAGGCAACGGGACGCGAGCGGGACATGATGCGCGAGAGGCTGGCGGCCGGCGACAACCTGCTGTTGTTCCCCGAAGGGACCACATCGGACGGCTCCCGCGTGCTGCCGTTCCGCAGTTCGTTTTTCGCCATCGCCGAGGGCCCGGATGCACCGCTGATCCAGCCCATTTCGGTGGTCTATGACCGGCTCAGCGGTCTGCCGACCGGGCGGGCGTGCCGCCCGGTGTTTGCCTGGTACGGCGACATGGACCTGGCATCGCATTTCTGGCGGTTCGCACAATACAAGGGGCTGCGGGTCACGGTGCTGTTGCATACGCCGATCGATCCCACACGCTTCGCCAGCCGGAAGGCGCTGTCGCACGCAGTCTGGCAGACGGTCGCCGACGGCGCATCGCGATTGCGGCAAAACCGGCCGGTACTGGCAGAGGACCCGATGGCGCAAGGCGGGGTAGAACCGGGCTATGCGTGAGTGAACTTGTGGTTGACAGGATGACCGCCATGCCTGCCAGATTGTTCCAT
>Ga0070735_10001515_pt1 | contig 22420 bp, 14 predicted proteins | sample Coa_R1_FD_66443 | JGI IMG/M metagenome (GOLD analysis project Ga0070735, IMG submission 66443) | Surface soil microbial communities from Centralia Pennsylvania, which are recovering from an underground coalmine fire - Coalmine... | ecosystem: Environmental > Terrestrial > Soil > Unclassified ...
TCACCGTGTGGCCGTCGCGCTCGAGGCGGCGCTTTACGGCCACCCGCACTTCGTCCTCGTCATCGACGCACAGAATCCTGCTCATCCATCGCTCCCGTCAATAAGTCTGCCGTCAGTATGGCGGCGCGGCCCCTCAAGGTCTGCTGGTGTTCTCAATCCGTGAAGTCGGCGCAATCTGTGGATGGAGTTCCGAGTCCGCGGCTCAATCAGCCAAAACCGGCAGGAAGATCGCGAATCGCGCGCCGGCGCCTTGCTCGCCAACCTCCCGTATTGCGCCCCGGTGTGCGTCAATGATACCCTTCACGATTGAGAGACCGAGGCCCATGCCCTTGACTCGCGACGAAAAAAACGGCTGGAAGATCCGCTCCTTGTGCTCCACGGCGACACCCGGCCCGGTATCCTCCAGCACGATCTCCACGTAGGGATTGAGCCGCGAGAGGCGCGCGATCCGGGGCAGCCGCGCCGCGGCGGCCATGCCCGTGCGGACGGTCAGCGTGCCGCCCTCCGGCATGAAGCTGATCGCGTTCTCTATCAGCTCGGACAGCGCGCGCTTCAGCTTCTCCCCATCCAAGGGGAGCGCCGGCAGGTTCGTGCCGTAATCTTCTATCAGCGCGACGCTGGACCTGCGCGGCATCGTCTCGTTGACCGATTCCCGCACCATCTGGTTGACATCCGTCACACGGATTTTGAGCTGCGTCGCCATTACGAAGTCACGGAATTCGCGCAGGATGTCCTCCAGCTTGAACACGCCGCGCTCGACGCTCTCGACCAGCGACGCGATCTCGACGATGCGCTTCGATGCCTCCGCGGGATCGGCCTCGGCGGCGCCCTTAAGCAGGTAGCGCAGCTCGTTCAAGTCCCCCTTGATCGCGAAGGTCCGATTGCCGATCATGTGGGCGGATTTCGCGGAGAGCTCGCCCCATGCGGCCATCCGTTCGGAGCGGACGAGGCGGCTGAGGCTCCGGGCGTTGTCCACGGCGTTTCCGAGCTGGCTGGCAATGGTGCGCAGGACGCGTTCGTCGCTCTCGGTGAATCGCGCGCGAAACCATGCTGGCGCACTGCGCGGGCGCGACGCGCGGATGACGCCGAGAATGCGCTCGCCGCCGGGAATCGGTACCGCGAGGAAGGCGCTCAGCTCGTCCGGCGAGAACTCGGGGTACCGGCCGCGCCACCGCGGATCGTCGCGCGGATCGTCGAGGCGGATGGCTTCGCCGGTCGCTGCCACGCTGCCCGTGAGGCCCTCGCCGAGCCGGTAGGAGGCCACGCCGATCTGGCTGCGCAGCGAGCCGCTGGACGCCTGAAGGACGAGCGACTCGCCAGGCTCGTCGAGCAGGAAGACGGAACAGGCCTCGCATCGGAGGGCAAGCGCGGTCACGTTCACCACCCGGCGCGCCAGCGCGTTCACCTCCGTGGTGGCGGAGAGCTCCAGCCCGATCTCCACGAGGAGCTGCTCGCGCTGGCGAAACTCCTCAAAAGCAAGCGATGCCGCGATTCCGTTTGCGAACGTGGTCAGCATGGCGACGTCGTTTGCAGAGAACGCGTCGAGAGTATCGCTGTCCACGTTGAGCACGCCCCGTACGCGCCCCTCTGCGTCGAAGAAGGGCACGGCGATCTCGCTCATCACGTCGTCGAATGAGAGGATGTAGTGCGGATCGGCACGCACGTCCGGGCAGCAGTACGGCTCGCCCGTGATGGCCACGTAGCCCGTGATCCCGCGCTCCGTGCGGTTGTGCGGCTTGAGGCGCAGGAGACGCCGCTCGGAGGTCCAGCCGTCTCCCGCCGTTTCGCCCACGACCAGCTCTCCCGTTTCCTGCTCGATCCGCGCGAGAAAGGCGCGCTTGCCCCGGGTTGCGCGCAGTGCCTCCTCGAGCGCCTCGTGGATAAAATTGGGAGAGTGGCGCTGCGTGAGCGCGAGGGTGAGCAGGCGGTTCGCAGTCTCCAGGAATGCACTGCTCGCGTCGCGCGGCCCGCCGGCAAAGCCGGCGCCGCGCCGCCGGGAGGTCTTGCTCCGGCCGGCCGGACTTGAGCCCGGTGGATCGGGTCGGTGCGTCCGGAGCCCGCTGGCGGCCCGCGGGTACAGGGGCTCGGGCCGGTCGGGCGGCGCCTCCGGCCCGGCAGCCGCGTCCGCATCGCGCGCTCCCTGGCGCCGCGCTGGCGGCTGCTGCCCGAGCGGGGAGCGAGTACCGCCGCCGCCATCCTCGTCGCGCACGCCTTTTTCGTGTGACGGGGCCGGCTCGCCTGCGGACGTTCCATCCATCATTCGACGTCCTCGGATCCCGCTGCCGCCCTGCTGTCACACTCCGGCTGCAGATCGAGCCGCATCAGGCGGTGCTCGATGTTCGCGTCCAGGAATACCGGCCCCTCCGCGACGTAGCCCAGCTTTTCGTAGAAGGGAATGGCGTAGCACTGCGCCTCCAGCACGATCTGCCGGCAGCCCTGCGCGGCGGCCTGGGAGTGGATGTGGCGCATTAGCGCGGCGCCCACCTTGCGGCCGCGATGCGCCGCCGCGACCGCCACGCGTCCGATCTTGCCGACGCCCGCGCCCTTGTCCACCAGCCGGGCGGTTGCTATCACCTCGCCGGGAGCATCCGTCCCGACTGGCAGGCAGGCGACAAAGTGGGTCGCGATCACGTCGTAACCGTCCATCTCTTCGTCCGGCGGTACGCGCTGCTCCTCCACGAAGACCGCCATTCGCAGTGCGAACGCCGCTTCGAGCTCCTCGTTCGTGGCGGCGATCCGAATTTCGACCGAACTGTCCGTCAAGCTGTTCGTCCCCCGGAAGGCGTCGCTCTTCGCCGCGCACTCCCGGATGCATTTCGCCGCGCCGGGCTCCGCTTCCTGCCCTGAAGGCCGGCGGGCAATCTCCCGACTAGTATATCGATTCAAGAAGTTTTTTGGGATGATGTAGACATGCGTTCAGTGTAGGTGTTATACTGCTGACCTGTCACAGATAGTGGACATCATTCCACATTTAGCCCGCGTTGCGGGGATTGACGGGACAGCCGGCTGCGACCGGCAGGCGACGAGATACAGGGAGGGAGAGGCGGGAGATGAGCGCGAAGAATCAGCGGAGCAGCATAGGAGACTATTCTACTAGCCCGACCGGCCAGGGCTGTCTGTGGACTGCGGCGATAGGCGTGATGGCGGTGCTCGGATTCTCCTATCTGAGCGCCTACACGGGAGTTGTCCGCGACCCGCTCGACCGGGTAGAGAGCGGCATCGCCGGCGTCTCCAAGCCCGGGATCGGCAAGCCGGTCGGCGCTATCCACGCGCATCGTCGCGCCCGGCATCGCCGCGTCGCGGCGAAGTACGACGAGTAGTTTTGCCGCGACCCACGCGAGTTTCTTGAAGCGGGCGATCTCGATTGAACCTTTATAGTCAGCCGCGACCCTAAGCAGTAAATGGGGTCGGTCTGAATGGCGATAGAGGAGGATCGGGATGCGATCGGATATACCGCTGCTGCAAAACGTTCGCGTCGCGTCGCCGTGCCGGGCATCGTGGGAGGAGATGGACCCGGTCGATGGCGACCGGGTTCGGTTCTGCGCCGGGTGCCGAAAGCGCGTCTACAACCTGTCTGCGCTCTGCCAGGCGGAGGCCGAGGGTCTCTTGAGGGAGCACGAGGGCCATCTGTGCGTTCGGTACTATCGCCGGCGCGATGGAACGATCCTTACGGCGGACTGCCCCGTTGGCCTGCGCGCGGCTCGGCGCCTTGTTCTCGCGCGGACGAAGGCCTCGTTCGGCGCCTGCCTGGCGCTTGCCGCCGCCTTCGCGATGTTCTGGGCGAAGCGCCAGACGGATCGCCCGACAATGGGCGGCGCGCCGGCCGTAGCCGAACCAGCTATGGGCCAGCGAGTGATAAGTGAGCCGCCGCCCGAGGTGATGACCGGCGCTATCGCCCTGAAATCGCCGGACAGGTCGGCCGGCGGGAATTGGGAGGAGGGCGGGCCTGCGATCAGCCCTCGAACACGTGAACCGATTCGCGGCGAGGACGTGATGGGCAAAATCGCGTGTCCGCCGCCGGAGCGTATCGGCTCCGTGGAGGTCGGCGAGATGGGAGCGCCGACTCGCGCCGCAAAATAAGTGCGGCCGCTGGCCGCGCGCCGGGCGCGCGGCGAGGATCGCCCCGAACTGGCTGTTCGCAAGAGCGACCGCCGCCTCATTCGAGAGTCGCTCGCCTTCGGCCGCTGCGGCGCGCCGCCAGATAGGCGAAGAGGCAACGGTCTTCTGCGGTCGGAACCTTCCCGCCGCGGCGCCCCCCCCCGTCGAACCGGGCGCCCAATCCACCAGGCAGGCTTGCGTGCCGCGATTCCAACATATCAACTCTTCCAGCAGGTACGGGAGGTGATTGCCGATCCGGAGCGCGCGGTTACTGTGCGAGGCGGGAGTGACAGGGCGGGACGCATGGAGCGAAGAGTGCGTATGGCGTCGGTGAGGGCCGTGTGGTTGTTCGGTCTACCTAGGCTGCACGTCCAGCGGGAACGCGGTAGCCTTCCACTTCGCGCCGATCGTGCTGGCCGCCGTTGCGTCCCGCGTGGTCGCGTTCGCGAGCAGCCGGCCAAAGGGATCGTTCAGCTCGGAGCCGCCGCGGCTGCCGGCCGCCGGAAGGCCACGGGACCGGATCGCGGGCACATCGAAGAGCGGTGCGAAATTCGCCTTGTTTTCCGTGGCGATCAAGATGAACGTCTCATGGCCGATCGGCTCCGTGAACTCGTATACAGCGTAGACGCCCGCGTCCTTCTCCAGAGGTAACCAGCGCTCGTTGACCGGAATCAAGTTGTCGATCGCGGCGGACGGTACGGGCCACAGCGGGCCTATCGTGCCGTCCGGTCCGAGGTCGGCAATCGTCACGTACGCCGGCTTTGGTCCCCGGTTTCGGAGCTGCAGCCGAAAGAGCTGGCCAACTCGGGGCCGCGTTTCGCCGACGGCATCCGGAGCCAGCACGCGTATGTCGCGCTTCCACGCGTAGGTTCCCTTTTCGACTGGGTTTTCCGTTCCTTCGATCAGCACGATCTGAAGCTCGACGTGAATGTCCTGCCCGGCCTCCCAGCCGGGCCGGCTTGAGATGACCGGCAGATTGGACATGAGGCGGCGGCGAGTTTCGCGCCGCAGCGTCTCCCCGATGAGGTCCGCAAGCTTTTCATCATTTGGAAGCGACTGGATGAACGTGCCGTCGCCCGCCTCCGCGCTGAGAAGGCCGCCATCGGCGCGCCGGAACAGGACGAGACTCTCACGGGCCGCCGGGTCCGCGCCGCGGAGCGTCATGGAGCGCGGAGCGCCGGCCGGGTTCTTGACGACGATCGTCCAGCCGCCGCCGGCAGCCGCCTGCGGCCGATGGTCCAGCCGGCCGAACGCCTCCGCGGCCGGGCAGATCTGAACGTCCCACGCATCGCCCACCGCGAGTGCCGCCAGACCGGTCTTGGTTAGCTCTCCGAGCGACTCGGCGATCTCTTTCGCGCGTGGGTGCATGGGGATGCGGCTGGTGTCGACGCGGATCGGCTCTTCGCTATATACCATGCGCGTTACCCGCGCCCGTCCGGCGGCCAGATCGGCCAGGTGTTTGCCGGGCGCGTACTGGACGTTCAGCGACGACTCGAAGGCGCCCGGCGCGCTGACGGTCGCCGTGGCGATCGGCGTCCGGAAAGTCGTGTCTCCACTGGGGTAGATCGAGACTTCGGCGCCCATTCCAATCCCCACGAGCGTCCCGCCTTCGAGTAAGACGGCCGGCGGGCTCGCGTCGGCGTCGGTTTTGATCTCGAAATACCGCTTGGGCTCCAGGAGTCTGCCTCCCAGCAGCGAGGCGTCGAGCGGGCCCTCGATCTGCGGCGTCTGGCTCAGGCCCATGGTGCGCATCATCGTGGTGATCTGGTAGAAAAGGTCGCGATACGTGGTCTCGCTGGTCGCGGGGGCCAGCGCCTGGACCAGCGCATGGCTGAGCGAGCCCATCCGGACGCGTTTCACCTCGGTCTCGAAGTCCGATTCGTCGCTGCGGCACGCCGAGATCGCTGTGAAGGGCTGGTCCGCGAGCGCGTTCGCTGGCAGGAATGGGCCTCGCCGCTCAAGCCGCGATTCATAGTCCGGGACGAACACGCGCTCGAACCCGCGCTTCCTGGGGCCGGGGTCGCGCGTGACCGTACCGGAGTGACAAGAGTCGAACGTCAGCAGAAAGGCAGTGAGCTGCCTGTCCCTGGCCGACGCGAGCGTTCTTGCCAGCTCTTTGTCGCGGATGTCGTTGCTGCCGTCCTTTATCGACACGTAGTCGGAAGGCACAAGTGTCTGATCGAAGCCGAGGATATCCGCGTCATCCTTCACCTGCGAGCCATGGCCGGAGTAGTGGAAATAGAGGATATCGTTCGGCCGCGAGCCGGCGATGAACGACGCGAGCGCTCCCAGGATCGCGCTCTTCTTCGTCAGCTCCGCGGTATCCAGGACCCGCACCTCGTCGAACTTCAACACGCCCTTCAACAGATCACCGAGCCGCTTGACGTCCTCCAGCGTATTGAGATCCTGCGCGCTGTCGTCGTCGCCGTTCCGGTAGTAGCCCTGGACGCCGACGATCAGCGCCCGCTTCCTGGGCGCGAGCTGCGCCTGACGGAATGCGGCGGCAGAGTGCGCGCCGAGCGTCAGCGACGCCGCGGCGCCTGCCACAAACGTTCTGCGAGAGACGGGACGGTTCATCGCTTTGCTCCACACGCGTTCGGGAGCCGACGCGCACAGGTTGGCTGAAAGTGTCTTCCGGTAGATGTTCGAGGCACGGTGCTGAGCCATCCGCTCCGTCGGCGTCGCCCTTTCCCTGCTCATGCGAGTAGATTGGAGGCTGCCGACTGTTAACAAGACATTCTACCAGCAGAACAGGGAGATGGAAAGGTTAAAGGACACTCTGTTGCGGTTGTAGAAATGCGATGCATACCGCGCATCGTAACCGTGTGATAGTATTGTGGTAGTCATCCTCTTGCACCTGGGAGAAACCGTTGACCATGCAGATAAGTCGCAGAGCTCTTCTCGCTGTGGGCGCAGGCGCATTACTGGTCCCGGAGGTCGCGGTCGCCCGGCGTGCGCCCGCGGCCGGCGCGCCGGGGCGGAAGCGCGCGCTCATTATCGCCATCGACAAGTACGCCCGCGAGAACGACCCGCACTCGGCGCGCGACCTGCACTGCCAGCGGGATGCCATGCTCCTCCAAAAAGTGCTGGAGTTCCACGGCTTCGCCGTGACCGCCAGGCGTAAACCGGAGGAGACACAAGGGCAGGGGATCAAGGATGCCCTGGCCGGCTTCCTGGCCGATACTCAGCCCAACGACGTGCTGTTTGTACACTACTCCGGCCATGGCTCGCAGGTGGAGGATCCCGGCGACCCTCTGGGCTTCGATCAGACCCTGGTTCCCTCCGACTACAAGTCGACGAACGACGGCGCCAATGACGTTCCGGACAAGGTGCTTGCCGGAATCCTTCGGGCGGGTCTATCGAAAGTCAGGCCGGCCGCCTTCCTCCTCACATTCGATTCCTGCCACTCGGGCACCATAACGCGCGACAGCGGCGTCGGGGAGCGGCGCGGGTTCGAGCGGGCCATCGCGAAGGGACTGCGCCGCGCGCTCGACATGAAGCCCGGCCTCTACGCATCGGAGGCGATCGCGCAGCAGGGCTTCACCGCAATCTCCGCGTGCCGAAGCGCCGAGTCGGCGGTCGAGATCGACGACGACGGCGAGCAGATGGGGGCGCTCAGCTACGCGCTGGTCAAGGCGCTTGGCGCCGCAACCGAGCTGACGACGTACCGCGACCTATTCGAAAACGTCACCTGCATCATGCGAGCAAAGGGCACGAGCCAGACGCCGCAGATGGAGGGTACGCCCGACCAGAAGCTGTTTTCCGCCGGCACGATCCAGCCGCGATCCTATATCAAGATAGAGCGCGTCGACGACAAGGCCGTTCTGAAAGCCGGAAAGCTGATGGGAATCGAGGCCGGGACCAAGCTGGCTGTCTTCGCGCCGGACGCCGACCTCAAGACCGGCAAATCGGTCGAAGGGGTGGTGAAGAACCCCGGCCTGACGGTGTCGGAGATCGAGGCGCCCGGCATGACCGTGACGGAGCTGAATGGCTGCCGCGCGGTCGTCACGGCGCTGGCATACCATGAGACGCCGCTGAAAGTCAGCGTCGCCCGGATCAGGCAGCATCACGGGTATGCGGCCATCGCGAAGACGCTCGACGATATGAAGTCGCGCGGGCTGGTCGTGACGACAGAGGCGGACAAGGGCTGGGACATCCAGATTTGCCCCGCGGCCGAGGCGTGCAAAGGCGGATTGCAGGGCGCGCAGCGCGGCGCCGGCGAGCGATGGGACGTCGAAGTGGCGCCCGTGCCGGGATCGGGCGTCGCGGAGCCGCGCAAGATGACGCTCGTGGGCGCGGACCCGTCGCTCAAGGAGAGCGTGATACTGCTTCGGGGTGATTCGTCGCTCCTCGCGTGCCAGGTCCGGCGCGTCACGCCAGACGGTAACAAGAAGGTCTCGCTCACCTCGCTTGCCGGCGACGATACGCTTCCAAGGAATATCGAGATCGCCCTGACGCGCGAGACGCGCCATCGCCTGATGTCGGGCCTGGTAGAAAAGCCGGGCGACGCCGACATCCATATCGAGATGCGGCTGTTCGAGTGCAACACGCAGCCCGACCTTGATCATCCGGGCAAAGTGGTGTACGTGTCCGACAAGGGCAAGGGACCGCTTGCGTCCAGCCGGGACGCGATGCCGACGCTCAAGCTGGGCTCGCACTTCCGCATCGAGATGCGCAACACCGGCACAGTCAAGGCGCACGTGGCGCTGGTGGATCTCAATCCGCAGGGCGGAATCGGCCCGATGTGGCCCAATCCCGAAGCCGCGTCGATCGACAACGACTCGAACGTGATCCTTCCGGCCGAGCAGGGTAAGGAGGCGCCCTGGATCCCGCTCACCATGGGCAAGGGCGAGCCGTACAAACTCTGGACGGTCAGCGAACCGGTGGGGGTCGAGACGCTCGTCGCCATCGCCACGCGCGAATTTGCGGACTTCGGCCCGCTGTTCGACCTGCCGGCCGTGGATCGCGGCATGAGCGGCAAGCGCGGGCCGGGTCCGGAGATCAACTCGCCACTCGGCAAGCTCTTTGCGAACTACACGAAGCGCGACGCCGACTCCGACAGCGAGGTACCGAATAACTGGACCGCAAGCGCTTGCCACGTCGCGTTTGCGGCGCCGGAGCGGCCGGCGCAGTGAGTTTGGAGCGTCCGCGAATGGAGGATGGGAACGGCAGACCGGAGGCGGGCCACGATAAGACGGAACGCGGCGAGAGCCACGGCCCGGACGGGCTTGGCCCTGTCTCCGCCGCCGGCGCTGCGGCGCCGGAGAGCGGCACGCCGGCGGTCGGCGACGGCGCGCCGCCGGCATCCCAGGCCCGCCATGGCGGCGTACATACGCCGCCGCCGCATGCCGCGGAACGCCCGGCGACTCCGGCCGGGTCGGGCGATGCATCGCCGGCCCCTGCCGCAGATGCCGAGGCGAGCGCGGCCGCACCGTCGCCTGCCGCGGTACAGCCTGACGACCTCGATACCACCGCAATTGCCGGCGAATCGCGGTCCCGCAGCCGCCGCGCGCACCGGAGCAATCGGCAGCCGGAAACGGTCGCCGAGGCGCGGAGGCGCCGCCTGGACGAGGTGATCGACGATGTCAAGTGGGCGGTTGTCGTCATCTGCAGCCTTCTCGCCCTCAATTTGCTCCTTGAACAGACTGAGCTTGCGGACCGCCTGAAGGTGCTCGTCTTCAACGCCATGCAGCGGCGGCTTCCCTCAGGCGCGCGTGCGCCGGTCCCGCTCGTCCAGGTAGTTGACATTTCATCGCTTCCCGGAACGATCGGCCACAACCTGACCGATCGCAGGACGCTGGCAAGGCTCATCGAGAAGATCGCCTCGCAGCATCCGATCGCGATCGGGCTGGACCTCGACTGCTCGCCGCAACTACCGTCGAACGCGGACGAGCTGCCGACCATGACCGCCGACGAGGTGCAGTTCCTGGATACTTGCCTCGCTCTGTCGAAGAGCACGCCCGTCTTTCTCGGCGCCGATCGCACCGCGACGGGAAGCTCGAGCCAATGGCTCTACGATGCGCCGTACACGGACATGGCCGCGGCGCTGCGCACTCCAACGGATGAGCGGTTCACGATGTGGCGGTCGATCCGCGTCAAAAGCGCCGATCGCGAGCTGCTGTCCATGAGCGGAAAGCTGGCAAGCGCGGTGCCGGCTCCCCTGCGGCCGCCGACATACGCGGTCCCTCGCGCGCTGAAATGGGCGCTTACGCCGGAGGTGGATCGCGATCTGTCGCCGGCGATCCGGGTCGAGGAGTTTCTGGTCGATTACAGCCAGATCGAGGCGCTGGGTGAGCGCTCGATAAGCATCGATGACGTCATGGCCGCGCCCGCCGGGGATAGTCGCCTCCGCGACCGGCTGGTGCTCATCGGCAACAGCAGCAGCGAGACCACAGACAAGATGGTCGTCCCGGATCGGACGCGCGCATTTCCCGGCGTGCTGGTTCACGCCTCCGCCGCCTACACGATGCTTCAATCGCCGCTCTTTCAGCCGACGCTTCCGGGCCGCATCGCCGGCGACCTGCTGCTCGGCCTGCTCGGGATCGCGATCGTCGTCGGGCGGCGCCTGTGGCACATTCATCGTGGGCTCGACGAGCCGTCCGAGGCGCATATAAACACAATCCACAATGTGACGACCGCGGTCATCTTCGTCTCCGTCATCGTGGCAGGAATCTTTCTCGTCCAGAAGACCCACGTTATTTGGGACGACTTTCCGCTCGTCGTAGTCGGGCTCCTGTTCCATCGGCCAGTCGAACGCCTCTTCAAACACTTGTCTGGTAAGATTGTGCGCCAGGCCTCGCACGGGACCGGCGCGCCAGCGCGGCCGGCGCACGGCGTCGGAAGCGGGAAGGGCGAAACATGAGGAACCTGCTTGGCGCTCTCGCGGCCACGATCACGGTGGCCCTGGCAAATCCAGCCGGCGCGTCGGCGCAGACCAAAGCGGCGGTCATCGTCGCCACGGTCCACTCCATTGTCGGCAAGGTCTACTGGCGGCCCACGATGGCCAGGCCGGAAGTGCTGCTCGACCCTGTGAAGGATCGGTCCCGGCCGATCTGCTTCGGGGAGTGGGTCAAAGCATCGCCAGGATGCAAGCTCAACGTATGGGTGCCGCATGGCAGCACGGCGATTGTCCAGACGATTGCGACTCCAGCGAATGAGACCGCGCAATGGAGGACGTTTGCCCGAAGGCCGACCGCGGCGCAGCTCGCCCTCCTGAAAATCATAAGCGAGGCGTCGCTGCTCGGCGGCCGGCCGCGGGACGCCGGGCCGCTCTATGCGCCGGCGGACCGCTCGGTGCAGCGACTCGACAAGCTTGAGATTCGCTGGACGCCGACGCCGGCCGGCGTAACGACGCGTCTCGCGCTTACGGACGATACGACGGGCGCCTCGATCCTGGCCCCGCAATCCGTGGACGGCGCGGTTGGACGGGCTCCGTCCGAGCCATTCGTGGCCGCGCTCCGCGCTCTGCCGGAACGGGCGCGGCGGCATCGCTTGTCACTCTCCATCCGGACGAATGGCCGGGAGTTCGCGGTCCATTTCACCCTGATGGATGCCGTCGCCGAAGCCGCGCTCGCGGCGCAGCTCGCCCAGACGGACTCGCTGCCGGCAGGTTCGCGGCGACTGGGCCGCGTCGGTGAGCTGGCCGCAGCCGGCCTTCTGAACGAGGTCGCGGCCGAGTGCGAGGCCGCGCTCGCGGAAGAGCCGGGCAATGAGACGGTCCGCGTGACGGCGATCGTTGCCGACGAGCAGATTGGCTACGCCGAGCGAGCCCTGGAGCTGAGAAAGAGCCTTCCGCCGGGAACCAGCGTGCCGGACATACCGTGACGAAACCGGCAACCCGCAATCGCGCAATCAACACCCTGTCACCGACTGCCGATTGCCGATTGCCGATTGCCGTCCCAGTGCCAGCTATAGCTACTTCTTCGCCGGCAGGCGGGCCAATTGAAAGTCGTTCTGCAGGTTCAGCCGGCGCGTGATGGGCCGCTGCCGATGGTCGGTCCGCGCGTCCACCTCCCGCGCGACGTAGGCATTCAGGCCGGTGACCGTCACGGCGCCGTCGGGGCCTGCCGCCTTGCCGCCGAGGCCGTCCAGCAGGCACTGCGTGAAGATGCCGTGCGCGCGGTCCTCGGCGGCTGTCTCGATTCCTCGCGAAGCGGCGATCACCGTCGCGCCGCTGCCATGCTCCACCGTGAAGAACTGCTCCTGCAGAATGTCGAACGCGCTCTCCTTGCCCCTGTCCGAGTTGACGAGCCGGGTGCCGCGCCCGTTCGAGCCGCCTGCCGCCACGGGCTTTGCCGATCGGTCGACCTCGCCGGCATGGCAGGTATCCATCATCAGCAGCTTCTGCCGCGCGTCTACGCCGTCCAGCAGTCCTTCGATCGCATCGTAGGAGAGACCCTTGGCGGCTGGCGCTCCGAAGTCCACGTCGTGCGTTGCGAAGTAGTAGTCGAGCTTGCCGTCCAGAAGCCCGTGGCCTGCGATGAAGACCACAACGGTGTCGTCCGGCTTCGCAGCCGCCAGGAACTCCCGCGCGGCGACGATGTTGTCGTGTGTCGCCTGGTCGTTGAGCAGCACCTTGCGATGCGGCGGCCCGGAGTACCCGCCTGCGCGAGAAGAATCGCAGAACAGGTCCGCCACGGAGGTCGCGTCGACGTCCGCCGACTTCAGGCGATAGGCGTCCCCGGCTGCATATTGCGAGATGCCGACCGAAAGGACATAGAGCTCGCGGTGCGGCTCCGCGGTGCAGCTCACAACCGCTTCACGCGCGAGGCTCTCCGTGCCCTGGTCGTTGACCGCGGACACCTGCAGGCGGTTCACGCCGGCGGCCAGCGGCACGACGATCTCGCCGCTCCATCGTCTCGCGCTCTGTGCCGAGATGTCCATGCCGGCCGAGCCATGGTTTGCTCGCCCCGCTGCCGTAAACGTCGCCGGAACCCCGTTCGCAACGACGCGAATTCGCGAGATAGGGTGGCCGTCGTCGGAGATCGATACCCGCAGGCGCGCGTCTCGCTCCGGAGTGGATAGCGAGAGCGCCCTGGTATCGAGCGTGAGGTCCGGCACGTCGACCGCGCCGCCGACCTGCTGCTCGGAGACGCGCGCCAGCTCCAGCCGCTTTTCGTGCGCGGTCCGATAGGTGGCGAGCAGGCCTGTCTCCGCCACACCCATCGACTCGAGCACGCGATCGGGCCGATTGTACCGCAAGTCGAACTGCTCCAGCGGATAGGCGCGGCCCGCCAGCCGGAAGGCGACGCCGCCGTAGGCCCCCATCGAGGCCAGATAGTCGCCCGCCGGCGTGGCCGCCATATACTGGTCGTCGTCCACCCCGATGAGACGGACCATCTCGCGGCCCGTGGCGGCGTCCCATAGGCGGGCCTGGGCGTCCGCGCCCGCCGTCGCGATACGACGGCCGGAGGGGTCGAACGCGGCGGCAAAGAGGGAGTCGCCGGAGCCGCGGACCGTGCGGACGAGGCTGAAAGTCTCGGCGTCGAAGACCCGGGCCGCGCCGTCCGAGCACGCCGCGACGAGCTGGCCGCCGTCCGGTCGCCAGGCCACGCGAATCCCGTGCGCATCACCAAGCGGGACGCTGCGGATGCGCTCACCGGACGGATACTTCCAGACGGTTATCTGGCCGCCGAATATCGACGCGCTCGCCGCGGCGATGCGCGCTCCATCCGGGCTTATTGCGAGCGAGCGCGTATCCGGCGGCGCTTCCCACTCCGCGACGCGCGCTCCGGTTTCGACGGACCAGACGCGTATCGCGCTCGGCTTCTGCAAGTCCTTGCTGTCAATCGTCGCCAGCGTCTTCCCATCCGCCCCGAACTCGATCACGTCCGCCGAGTCCTTCGGCAGGTGGAGCGTGCGCACGAAGCCGCCGGTGTCGCTGTCCCAAATCTCGATGCTGTCGCCCTCGGTCCCGTCGGCGATGAAGCTCTCCAGGTTCCGGTGAGCGGTCGCAATTCGGGAGCCGTCGCGCGACCAGGCCACGGAGTTGAGTCCGCCGCCCCGGGAATAGCCCTCGACGACCTTGCCGCTCTCGAAGTCGATGCGAAGCAGGCTCCAGGCGTTGCCGACGAGCACCTGCCGGCCGGTCGGGTCGAAGGCGATCGAGGCGATAGCCTCGAACCGGCCGCCAAGCGGAAGCTGCCGCGTCTTGTTCGTGGCGGCGTCCCAGAGCGTCACGATGCCGCCGCCGCCGTACGGCGGGCTGGCGACCGCCGCGATCGCCTGGCCGTCCGCGCGCACAGCCAGGTTCTGCGCCGGGATGCTGGCCTGCCGGATCTGCCTGCCGCTCTTCGGATCCCACCACCGCACGGTCCGGTCCGCGCCGGAGCTGATCACCGAAACGCCGTCCGGCGCGAACGTTACGGCGGCCACGGCGCCGGCATGGCCCTTGAGCACCGCGACCGGCTGTCGCGTCGCCACGCTCCACAGGCGGACGGTCCCGTCCGTCCCTCCTGCCGCGAGCATCGTGCCGTCACGGTTGAAGGAGACTCGGTAGACCGCGAACTGGTTCGCGGACGGGAAGTCAAAGCTCGCCGACAGATCTCCCGAGGAGGTGTTCCACACGTCGATGTGGGAGCCGCCGCCGGATGCCGCGAGCAGGCGACCGTCCGGACTGAACGCCAGTCCGGATCCGAAATAGAAGCTCGATCCCTTGAAGCTGCGGATCGTCGCTCCGGTTGCGGCGCTGTAGAGCGTCACTTGCTCGCTTTCCGAGAGGGTCGCGATGATGTCGCCGGCCTGTGTGAACGCCACGGCGTCGATGCTGTTGGCCGCCGGCGACCAGACGCGCGCCTGCTGGCCGGTCGCGACATTCCAGAGCGTCACCGTCGTGCTGGGGGTCTTCGGGTCGATCCGCCCGGTATAGCCGTTGACCATCCACTGCGCGTCCGCGCTGAAGGCGGAGGAGTGCGCGCGCTGACGGAGAATCTCCCGCGGCTCGACACCCAGGGTGCGGACCGCCGCGCCCGTCCGCGCGGACCAGATTCGCGTCAGGCCATATTGTCCCTTGAGCGGTCCTGCGAACCTTTCCCCGGTCGGGTCGAACGCGAGCATGTGTCCGAATCTGCCGGGACTGCCCCCGTTGTCGGCGCATTCCGTGACCGTAACGGACGGACGGGCGGTCTGGAGATTCCACAGCCGCACGCTGCCGCCACGGTCTGCGACGGCGAGCGTGTCGCCCTGCGGCGCGAAAGCCACCGTCGAGCTGACGCGCGCGTGCTGCCCGAGGTCCGCGAGGAGCGTTCCGGATGCCGTATCCCAGGCCTTCAGCTCCGAGATGCCGCCGCCGCCGCCTCCCGCGATCAGCACGCGTCCTCCCTGCACGAAGGCCAGAGCGTCGACGCTGTGCTCGACACCGTGAAGCTGTCGCTTCCGCCTCGACTTCAGGTCCCACAGGTCCAGGCTCTGTTCGGCCTTCGTGATTCCCTCATGCCGCACCGCCAGCGCGGACCCGTCCGGCGAGATCGCGAGGGCGACGGCGGCCCGAGCCCCGCTTCCGATCTCGGCCGCGGGCCGCATGTCGGCGATCGTCCAGCAGCGGATGTGGCCCGGCTTGTCCTCGAACCGCTTGCCGCACCCGGCGATCAGAGTGTCGCCGGCCGGCGTGAACACCAGCGCGTTGATCTCATCGCCCTGGCTGGAGAGCTCGCCGGTACGCCTCCTGGCGGCCAGGTCCCACACCTCGATCGCGCCCTTCGCGCTGGCTACCGCAAGCGTCTTGCCGTCGGCCGTCACGGCGCAGGGCCCCCGATAGACGCCGTCTGCCGCCAGTGCGGCGGTCTGCTGGCCGGTCGCGATATCCCACAGACGGAGCGACTGTCCGGCCGTAATGAGCATGTCCCGACCCGGCACGACCGCCATGTCGTCGCAGTCGGTATTGATCTGGAACAGAGGCTGCAGGCTGGCGGTCGACCAGATGCGGATGCTGCTTTCACGCGTCATGAGCCGCGTGCCGTCTTTGCTGTACAGCACCTGCCGCACGCCGCGGGAGAAGCCGCCCAGCGTCCGGATAGACCGGAGGCTGTGAACGTCCCAGAATACCACCTCGTGCGGCCCCTGGTCCTTGCCGGACGCCACCGCCATTTCGTCGCCGGAAGGGTGGAGCGCCACGAAGTTGATGCCGTCCGCGTGGCCGGTCTGAGGAACGAGCACGGGTGTGGCCGGGTCCTCGGCAATCGCGCCGCCGGTAAGCCGCTGGGAATTCGCGCGTGACTTGCCGGCCTCTTGCGCCAGCGCCAGCGCCTGGTCCTTCAGCGTGTTGGCCTCCGCGAACCGGCTCGCGCGCGCCAGCACATCGGAGGCGCGCAGGAGCAGCGCGCCCTCGAACCCGGGGTCCCTGTCCTTGGCGCGCGCGGCCGCTGCGCCGCGCTTGAAGGCGTCCACCGCGGCGTCGACGTAGCCGAGCCGCTCCAGGACTCTCGAGGCGTCCAGGACCACGGATACGCGTATGGGCGCCGTATCGAGCGTCACGGCGAGGGCGATGGCGCGATTGAGACGCTTCCGCGCATCCTCCTTCGGCGTTGCGGCGTCGGCGGCCCAGAGTATCTGGACCTTGAAGCTCTCGCGCAATAACAGCTCCATGCCCTGCGCATCGCGCACCACTTTGAGCTTTCGGTCGGCGAGCTGTGCGGCCTCGTCATACCGCTTATCGTGTAGGTCGAGCTCGATGAGGCCGAACACGGGGGTCGCATCCTCCGGAACGAGCTCGGAGGCTTGGCTGAGCAGGTCGCGCCCGGCATTGAGGTCCTTCGCCTTCAGGGCGGCGGTCGCCCTCTGGATCAGGTCGGCCTCGCGCTTGTGCGCGTCGTCCTGCGGTGGTTGAGCCGCCACCGGCGCGGCGATGAGAATGGCGAGCGCCGCGGCTGGGGCTGCGCGGAGGATCGAGATCATTTCGGAAAACCCCGGGCGAAAACGTTGCGCGCCGTTGGGACGGCGCTAAGATGCGCGACCCGCAATTATACCACCGCGAGAACTCACCATGCCGGCTCCGGTGCGCGTCCTGCCGGCCGTCCGGTCCGGCTCGGCGCGGATTCCGGTTTGCGGGGGCGCTGTTTTACGGCGCCGCGGTGGGCGCCAGAACGTCATTTCGGCGCAATTCAAGCTGCTTCGCTAAACGATCGATCTTTTTTCTGAGCGGCGTCCCGTAAACGTTGCAAACGGACAGGTTATTAGGCTAAAATACGTGGTGCTTTCACTGGAGATTCGGGCGGCGGCGACCAATCATGAGAATCGGGATGGTGTTCCCATTTCCAATTCCACGCGGCGTCCGTCCAACCAACCTGTCCGGCACGGTCGACGGTCCGCTAGCAGCATCAGCAAGCGCACGATCGAACGTAACGCCGGATAGGTCAAGTCGCAACGAATCGACAGTTGGAATCACGGGCCGGCAGAGACTCGCGACGGCCCTGCCCCTTCAAAACTACGCACCTTCTTTCAGTGCAGCGATATGCGACTGGACATAGCCTGATCGTACACCCGGACGTGCATGATCGATGGGTGAACTTCGACGAGCGAAATCACGCGCGTTAGCGCGTTCATTATGCTCGCCTCTTTACGAGTGAGGAAATATCCATGCGCATAGAACGCTGGTTCTGGCTGCCCATATTCAGCGTCCTCTCGCTCATACTGCATTTCTCGGTGGTATTCGTTACGCGCGGCCTGGGCCTTGGGGGACCGATGCGGACGCCGGAAGCGCCGAGCATCGAGGTAACGTTCGAGGCGCCGGCGACGCCTCCGCAGCCAAAGCGTATTGAGCCGTCGCCGAAGCCGAAGCGCGAGCCTGTTCACGCTCCGCGACTCGCGGTCCACACGACTCCGGCGCCCGTGCCCGCGCGCCACGAGATCACACACGCCGTGGTCCACGCGGCGCGAAGCCATCCGGTCGCCGCGGCGCTGCCTGCGCGCGTGAGTCACGAGTCGCCCGCGCCGAGAGAGGCGCGAGTCGCCCCCGTCCGCCGCGCCTCGGCGCCTGCGGTGGCCGCGAGCGACTCCGCCAGCCCGTCCCGTCCCGTCACGCGCGCCTCGGAGACTACGCCGGACTCCCCGCGAAATGAGGTGCGCTATCCCGCGGCCGAGAACGTAAGCCTTACCGACATTCGCCGGCCGGCTGGCGGCGGCTCCGTAATGCACGACCGCGCCGCGAATCCGCTGGGCGACGGCATGCCGAACGATGCTCCCGAGATGGGCGTTCGCACTACCATCGTAACTGCCGCGAGGATCAAGAAGAATAAGCGGGACCTGCGGCTGGCCGCGGGCTCCGCCAGGCAGGAGTCGACGACGCGCGCAAGCGAGATTTCCGCGGATAGCCCGAGCAATGACGTGGCATACGCGTCCGGTGGAAGCGGCGGCCCGGCAGCGGATACGGGTCCCCACGACTCGGCGGCCAATGCGTCGGTGCTCCACGTCACCAGCGATAACCCGCTAGGCGACGCGATCCCGGACGATCGACCGGGCGGCGGGGCCGTGGCCTCGGCCGCGCCCATGGCGGGGATACATCGCGGCGGCTCCGGCGGTGGCCCGATCGTCGGCTCCGGCGTCCCCGGGCCATCAAACGTTCGCGGCCGTGCGGGCTTCTACGCGCCGGATTCGCCCGCCGGCAACGGCGGCTACGGCGGCAGCGGCGGACCGGCCGTCGCGAGCGACGGGCCGGCGCCCGGAGGCGCTGGGCGCGGCAGAGCGTTCCATGGGCCGGGCAGCAACCCGCTCGGCGACGCCGTTCCCGAAGATAAGCCCGGCGCGGGGCCGGGTTCGGGCGGCGGACTAGGCGGCCCGGGGGCGGGCCAGGCGCTTGCCGGCCTTCGACGCGGCGGCGCGCCCAGGCTGGGAGCGGCGGCGCCCCACCCGGAGTTGAGAGGGCGCGGCGGCGGCGGCGCGCCGAACCGCGGACCGGACCGGCCCGGCGTCCAGACTGTAGCCTCCAATGCCCGCGTGCAGGACTCCGGCGACAGCGATCCGCCGCCGACCCATCATACGGCATCGGCTACGAAGATCAACAACGTCGGCAGGATACTGCGCGATGCGATTGGAGCGCCGGGGCGGGGCGCCTTGTTCGAGCTGCGGCCCACCAACGGCAGTGACACGCCGGTTCACATCGTCTACGCGATGGACACGTCGAAGAGCATGGCGGACGGGGCGAAGATCCTGAAGGCGAAGGAGGCGCTGAAGAAGGCGCTTGGGGAGCTTCGGCCGACCGATACCTTCAATATCATCACCTTCACGCGCGAGACGGCGCTCTTCCAGGACGACGCCGTACCGGCAACTTCGGACAACATCACCTACGCGCGCAACTACGTCGACGACATACGCCTCGGCCCAGGTACCAACATCTCCGGCGCCATGGAGCTCGCCCTCCGAATGCGCGGCGTAACGCACATCATGGTTATGTCGGACGGAGAGCCGAACGGCGGGATCGAGGACTTCGCCAAGCTGCGCAGGTTCATCCGTGAGCACAACACCCACAACGTCAACATCACGACCTTCGCGTTGGGCCTTGGCGAGAAGTTCCCCGGAATGAAGCTCCTGAAGGCGGTTGCGGACGAGAACGGCGGCACCTACGACTACGTCAACATGAACAAGATATCGAGGCCGCCCGGCGTGATCCAGTAGGGCGCAAGCGCTTCACAACTGCAATAGGCCGGACGGCATTCGCCGTCCGGCCTATTTAGCGTCTGCTGTTCGGTTCGAGGGGAATGAGATGCCGCCTACCGGACTTGAACCAGTGACACGTGGATTTTCAGTCCACTGCTCTACCAACTGAGCTAAGGCGGCTTGAAGCGAGGATATTGTACCGGCAGGACCGTCCTTTGTCAAGCAGGCTCGAACGGCCCGGCCAGATACCGCGCCAGGAGTTCGGCGGCGCGCGACCGCGCTTCGCGCTCAGCGGGAATGCGCAGATATCCCAGGCGCGCGAAGTCGATCAAATAGCGAACCGGAAACGACAAGGGGCCGCGCCGGAACTGACCCACGTGTACAAGCTCGTGTAGCAGCAGCTCAATACTTTCCGGCCGCTGCGGGTCGATCTCGCAGCATCCGCGCTTGAGGTAGACCGTGTTCCAGAGCGTGAGACCCTGCACGTTCCGCAGGAATCCGGGCGCCCATGTGAACGGCAGCCGATCGCAACACCGGAGACGAACACCGCGCATGCCGCCAAGTTCCGGCATGTTGAAATCGATCCAGTGCGCGAGCCCTGCCGGCAGAATCACCCCGTTTGCAGCCATACAGATAGCCTACGCCGATTCCGCGGAACCGTTCCGCCGGCACGGCCCGCCCCCGACCGCAAGTGTCAGGATCTTGGCCACGCCGTCATCCCACCTAGATAACATGTTGACAGTATAACGTAATCATGTTATAGTAATTACAGTGCAACTGTCAATATTGCACCCTGCGAGTCGAGTGCGGGTGCGCATGGCACCGGAAAGGCGCGCAAAGGCATGGCCAAGACAATTCTGACGGTGGATGACGAGCGGAGTATCGTTCGCCTGGTCCAGGTGAATCTGGAGCGGCAGGGGTACAATGTGCTGACGGCATTCGACGGGCGCGACGCGCTGGAAAAGATCGCGAGCAGCCGGCCGGACATGGTGATTTGCGACGTGATGATGCCCTACATGGACGGACTCGAAGTGCTTCGCCAGGTGCGTCTGAACGAGGACACGCGCGACCTGCCGGTCATTATGCTGACAGCCAAAGCGATGGACCACGACGTGTTCGAGGGCTACGTCCGCGGCGCCACCTGCTACCTCACCAAGCCGTTCAGCCCTCCCGAGCTGATCAGCTTCGTGAAGCGAATCTTCGCTGCCGAAGAGGAGGGGGATTCGGGTCGCTACGTGCTCTAGCGCCGGCCGCAATGTAGGCCGTGCTGCCGGTGGAGCGTCGAGCGGTCCGTGCGAGTTATGGACGAAGAGCGATTCTCCATCGGCGAGCTTGCGACTGCCGCCGCAACCACGCCGCGCACCATCCGGTTCTACACGACGGAGGGGCTGCTGCCGCCGCCGCTGACCGAGGGCCGCAACGCCATCTATTCGCAGGCGCACCGGCGGCGCCTGCGCCTCATCCAGCGCCTGAAGGCCGCCTTCCTGCCGCTCTCCGCCATTAAGGACCAGATGGCCGGCCTTACCGACAGTCAGGTCGAGGGCCTGCTGGAGCGCGCGGGGCCTCACCGCGTCGAGAACACCGGTCCGCCGCACGTCCCCCGGGCGGTTCGGCCGCCCGCGGGGCCGGAATCGGACGCGGTGGCATACGTCGCGCAGGTGCTGGCGGTCGCGGAGCAGGCGCCGCCGGTCGCGGATGCGCGCGCCGAGGCGAAGCGCGTGCTCCTGATCAGTCCCGCGCTCCGCGCCAATGGCGACAGCGACGGTGTCAGCGCCGATCCCGCGCCGCTCATCCGTTCCGACCGCTGGGAGCGCATCGCCCTGGCGCCCGGCATCGAGCTTCACGTCCGCGAGGACCTGTCGCCGGAGCGGCGCGCCGGCCTTTACCAGCTCGTTCAGCTTGCGCGCCTCGTCCTGCCGGAGTCGGCCGAGTGATCGTTCCGCATCGCCACCCGTGCAGCTTCCGGCTCGTCCGAACGCTCGACCGCGGCTGGGGCGAGCTGGCCTGCGAGTACGCCTGGGAGATGGCCGCCGCGCAGCCTTGCGCCGCCAGCCGCGCGACGCTCGGCGCGTCAAACGTCGAGCCGGCCCGCTGCGCGATAAGCGGCCCCTTCATTAACGCGGCTCACCGCGTGCAGCACGGTCAGGGGTGGCACGATTCGAGTGCGCCAGCCTTCTGCTTCCTCTTCGAGCACACCGTCTACGACTGCGCCGATTCCGCGATGGACGGCAGCTGGCTCCTGCCGCCCGATCCGCCCTTCCGAGGCTGGCGGCTGCGGAATCCGACCGATGGCCGCACCGGACCAGTCGGGCTCGAGCGATTCGACGCCGCGATCGGGCACGCCTGGGACCGGCACAAACTGGCCGGTCCGCTCGTCGGGGAGGGCCTGCGCGAGGCAGTCACTATCCGCGCTACGCAGCAGTACCGATTCCACTGCGAGATTTGCGGCGCGGACTCGCCCATCGCCGGGCCGGCGGCCGGCCCGCACCAGATCGTCCGAACCCTGCGGCCCGTCGCCGGCGCGGACGGTCGCTCGCGGTTCGACATCGAGAAGCACGGCGTCACAGCGTGGATCGAATTCGCCGGCGGGCGATACGTCGCGGACAGCGTGGGAATTGGATTCGGCCCGGCCTGGTGCGCCGCCGGCCCGGAATCCGATGCGTAAGCGGGTCGCCGCCGTCGCGCTGATCGGAGTCGTTCCGCTCACGCTCTTCGTGCAGTGGAGCGACATGGT
>Ga0070735_10001516_pt1 | contig 22413 bp, 15 predicted proteins | sample Coa_R1_FD_66443 | JGI IMG/M metagenome (GOLD analysis project Ga0070735, IMG submission 66443) | Surface soil microbial communities from Centralia Pennsylvania, which are recovering from an underground coalmine fire - Coalmine... | ecosystem: Environmental > Terrestrial > Soil > Unclassified ...
GCTGCCGAGTGGGCTTCGATGGCCTGCAGATCGGCCTGGCGGGGGGCACGTACCGCTTCCTGCACGGCGCGATCGCCGGCTGTCGCCCGGCTCAGCGCGTCCGCCAGCACCACGCCGTCGACGCCGGAAGGAATGGGCAGGCTCAGCAAGCGCTCGATAGTGGGAGCGATATCCACCAGGCGGGCCGGGAAGTGCGACACGCCGTGGCGGATGCCGGGACCGGCCAGGGTCAGCATGATGTGCTGCGAGCCCCAGGAGAAGCCACCGTGCATGCCGTGGAACTTCTTCCCGGCCTGCAGGCCCGTCGTGTCTTCCTTATAAGGAAGGAGGATATCGGCGCCGTTGACGCTCGCCTCGGTGTCGGCCAGGTCGAGATAGGCGCGCAGCAGGGCCCGCGGCAGCGCGGCGGCGGTGGCCGGGGTCGCGACGAATTTATAGCCGTTGCCGGACGGAACCTTATAGAGCGCACCCTCCACACCCGGGAAGCCGTCCTTCTCGATGCTCGAGGCCACCGCGCCCGCTCTCTGCGGGTCCTTCAGCCAGATCGCTCCCACCGAGCTCTGTAGCGCCTGGTCGAGCTGCGTCGCGCCCGCCTCCACGACCTTATAGATGGAGTGGATCGGCACGCTGTGCCGGCCGGCCACCATGCCGTGGTCGGAGAGCACCACGAAGTCGGTTTTGTCGTAGATCCCGAGCCGCTTGTACTCGTCCATTACCAGCCCGATGGCGGCGTCGGCCCCCTTGACGATGGCAGTCATGTCCCGCGGATCGCTCATGCCGCCGTAGTAGTGGCCGGCGATGTCGGTGTCTGGCAGGTTGAGGAAGAGCGCCTTGGGGCGGAGCGAGGCGACGAGCTTGAGCGCGACCCGGGCGGCGAAGTCGTCCTGGGCCCCGAAGTTGGCATCCATCTCGTAAACCGACGTATAGCCGCTGCTGGTCGGCGGCGGATTGTGGCCGATGGCGGCCGGGACGAATCGGGTCTGCCCCGGCAGCACGTGACCGTACAGGACGTAGTCGGCGCCGGTGCCCATCGGCGCCGAGGCCCACAGCTTCTCCCCGCTGGCGCTCACCGTGACCTCGTGGCGGTTGTGGCTATGGATCAGGTCGGAGATGGTCGGGACACCCGCTCCCTCGATCACCCGGAAGAGGTCGCCGGCCTGAATCATCTGCACGTTGGTCGGCATGTAGGTGAACTGACCGGTGTCGGGTGTGCGCCAGCCAAAGCCGATCACGCCGTGCTTGCGCGGGTAGACGCCGGTGACGATGGTGGCGTGGCTGGCCGGTGTCTCCGCCTCGAGCTGGCCGACCGAGGCGCTGTCGTACGACATGCCCTGCGCCATCAGGTCGCGCAGGTGGCGCATCGGGGCGAGCGTCGCGTAGTCGGGCCGGAAGCCGTCGATGACGATGACGACCAGATAGGGGGGCGAGGCGGGTGTGCCGGAGGCGGTCGATACTGCGCCCCGCACCAGCGGCTGCCGCCAGATCCCAATCGCGAGGATACAGCCGAGGAGGAGCGCGAAGGCGAGACGGAGCCGCACGAGTGAGGATACCACGCTTGCCGTCCGGCACCGTCAAGAGACGGCGCGGTTCGGGCTACCCCCGGGAACGGGTAGAAGCAGGTGGCGGAGCGGTCGAGTCGCGCACAATGAGGCGGGTAGCCAGCTCGAGCCGGGTGATCTCGACCGGCTGCCCCTGGATCAGACGCCACAGCAGGCCAGCGGCGACGCGTCCCATCTCCAGGAGCGGCTGGCGCACCGTGGTCAGCGGAGGAGTGAGGCAGGCCGCCATATCGATATCGTCCACGCCGACTACCGACAGATCGCGGGGGAGACGCAGGCCGCGCTGCCGTGCGACCTGCATCACGCCGATGGCCATGTTGTCGTTGAAGGCAAAGATGGCGGTGGGCGGGTCCGGCAGGTCGAGCAGGTAGTTCGCGCCGGCGACACCGGCCTCGACGTACCAGTCGCCGTGGTAGATGAGCTCCGGTTGCACGCGCAGACCCGCCGAGGCCATGGCGGCTTGAAAGCCTGCCAGGCGCTCGATACTGGCCACCCAGGTCGGATGCCCGGTGATCACGCCGATGCGGCGGTGTCCGAGGGCGATCAGGTGCTCGGTCGCCATCCGTGCGCCCTGCCAGTGCGCCGCCGATACCACCGGCAGGCTCTCGTCCAGCGGAACCATGGGATCGATGATGACGAAGTGGTAGCCCTGCTCGCGCAGCTGGATGAGCTCGGCGCTGGTCTCCGAGGGGAGCAGGATAAGGCCCCCATCGGTCGTGCCGTGCATCATGCGGTCGAGCAGCGTCACCTCACGGTCGTGCTGGTGCTCGGTCAGGCAGAGGACGAGACGCGCGTCGCACTCCGCCAGCGCCTCGGCCGCGCCGGCCGAAATGAGGCCGAAGTAGGCGGCGTGGACAAACGGCAGGGCCAGTCCGATCAGTCCGGTCCGGCCACCAGCCAGGCCGCGGGCCGTCCGGTTGCCGGAATACCCCCGCTCCCGCATGTGGCGCAGCACGGCCTCCCGCGTCGCCGGCGACACGTCGGGCCGGCCGTTGAGGACCCGCGACACCGTCGCGACCGATACGCCGAGGTCCGCCGCGACATCGCGAATTGTCGTGCGCGCCGCCCGGCGTCCGTTGCCGTCCTGACTGTCGACCATGTGAAGCGTCCTTGCGTACCGTAACGATACGGAACAATTCCCGGTACCAATAATGACACAGGGCGGGACTTCCCGTCAATGAGCAACCGTATTCGCAGGCTGCGGACGGCATCTCGCTCAAATCCGCTATTGACTCAGGCTCACCCGTGTGGTACGATCGGAGTCGGCGGAAATGTTCCGTAACCGCTACCGGAAACACAGACAGGCAAACGTGCGGACGGTAGCGCGAGATCGTATCGGTAGGAGGTAAAGCGACCGGAGGAGTAGATTCGTTCCGTGGTGCCCGGCATGGACGCAGGTATGCCGGCTTGGGCCCTTAGAGTGAGCCAAGATTTCTTGGCAGGAGGACAGTTCAATGGCTTCCCGAACCTCCCGATGGACTGTACTGTCCATCATCTGCACGCTTGCCCTCGGCGCGACGCTGATCGCTCCTTCCCCCGCCCGGGCAAAAGCGCCGGCGGCCATCAAGTACGGCGGCACGGTGACGGTGGTCCCGAACGGCTCGCCCGGATCGTACACCCGCAACTTCAATCCCAACGCCGGAGCCGTACTGCAAGGCTCGCAGGGCATGATCTACGAAACGCTGCTGCTGTTCAACCAGATCAAAGGCGGCAAGATCATCCACTGGCTGGCGACCGGGTACCGATGGAGCAACGGCAACAAGACCCTGACCTTCACCCTCCGCCCTGGCGTCAAGTGGAACGACGGCCAGCCTTTCACCTCGGCTGATGTGGCCTACACGCTCCAGCTGGATAAGCAGTGGGGGGCCAAAGGCTTTGCCCCGTGCAATAACTGCTGGAGCTACGTCAAGAGCGTCTCCACGCCGAACCCGCTGACCGTGATCGTCAATTTCAAGACGGTCAACACCACCGGTCTGTGGTACATCGGCGGCAACATGTACGTGCTGCCGAAGCACATCTGGACGAAAGTCTCCAATCCCGTCACCTACACCGATGCCAACCCGGTCGGGACCGGCCCGTTCAAGCTCACCAGTTTCAGCCCGGAAGTGTACACCCTGGGCAAGAACAAGCTGTACTGGCAGCCCGGCAAGCCCTATGTCAACGCGCTACGCTACCCCTCCTACACCTCGAACGCCAACTCACAGCTCGACCTGGTGAACGGCTCGATCGACTGGGCGGGGATCTTCATCCCGAATGCCCAGCAGGTGTACGTGTCGGCGCATCCCTCGACGAATCATTACTGGTATCCGGCGCTGAGCCAGCCGACCGCCATCTTCCTGAACGACACCGAGGCGCCGTTTAACAACGTGCACGTGCGGCGCGCCATCAGCCTCGCGCTCGACCGCACCTCGTTCAAGAACGTCGCCGAGTACGGCTACGAGCCGGGTGGGAACGCCGGATTCATCCAGCCGCAGTTCGTGAAGACCTGGGGAGACTCCTCGGTCCTCCGGACGGTCGGACAGTCGCCGAACATCACTGCGGCCAAGGCGGAGCTCGCCCAGGCATCCGGTGTCGACATCACCAAGCCGCTCACCATCCAGGCCCCCAACGGCTGGACCGACTGGAACACGATGGAGACGTTGATCGCGAACGACCTCAAGGCGATCGGCATGAACGTCACAGTCCAGCAGCCCGACTACGGCGCCTGGGTCAACAACCTCAACACCGGCAAGTTCGACATGATCATGCGCTGGACCGACGCCAGCTACTCCCCGTTTTCGATCTACCAGAACCAGTTCTGGAGCAAGAACTCGGCGCCGATCGGCCAGACCGCGGCCAGCAACTTCGAGCGCTACAGTAACCCGAAGATGGACGCGCTGATTGCCCAGTACCAGCGTGCCGGCAAGCTGCCGCAGCAGGTGTCGCTGATGAAGCAGATGGAGAAGCTGGCTGCCGCCGACGTGCCGATTGTCCCGCTGACCATCGGCTGCCTCTGGTACGAATACAACACCAGCCGCTTCGTCGGCTGGCCCACCGCCAAGAACCCGTACGTGCGGCCATCACCGTACGCCTCACCCGAGGACGTGATTACCGCCCTCAGCATCCACCTGAAGTAGCTCGCGGCTCGATCGCGCGGAGGAGGGTGCTCCTCCCTCCTCCGCGCCTCCTCCAACTTGCCTGCGGTAGACTCAGCGTGCCCATTGGAATGCAGCGGACGGAGCGGGAGCAGCCATGAAATTCATCTTCCGGCGCCTGGGCTTCTACGTGCTGGCGTTCTGGATCGCGATCACCATCAACTTTGCTCTGCCGCGCCTCATGCCCGGCGACCCGGCCTCGACGCTCTTCGCCTCCTACGCCGGCCGGATGACACCGGAAGAGCTGACGGCACTCCGTCGGGCGCTGGGATTTACCAACCAGAACATTCTGCAGCAGTACGTGACCTATCTCGGCAACCTGCTGCACGGTCAGATGGGGCTCTCCTACTCGCACTATCCGGTTCCGGTAATGGACGTCATACGGAACGACATCGGCTGGACGCTCCTGCTGGTCGGGATCGCGGTGACGATCAGCTTCACCATTGGCACCCTGCTCGGCACGCTGGCCGCGTGGAAACGCGGTTCGTTGCTTGACAGTATTCTTCCGCCGGTGCTGCTCTTCTGCTGGTCGTTTCCACCGTTCTTCCTCGGCATGCTCCTGCTCTACTTCCTCGGCCTCAAGGCCGGCTGGTTCCCCATCTCGCACGCCTACGCCATTGACCAGCCGATCTCGCTGACGCCGCGATTCGTCGGGTCGGTGGCTTATCACGCCATCCTGCCGGCCACCGTGCTGGTCATCACGACCATCGGCGGCTGGTGCCTCGGCATGCGGAACAACATGGTGGCGACGCTCTCCGAGGACTACATCACGATGGCCGAAGCCAAGGGATTACGGAACTGGCGCGTCATGCTGATGTACGCGGCTCGCAACGCCATCCTGCCTCAGGTGACGGCGTTCGCGATCACGCTGGGTTTTGTGGTGAGCGGGCAGGTGCTGATCGAATCGATCTTCTCCTATCCGGGTGTCGGCTTCGACCTGGTAACGGCCGCCACCAACCAGGACTATCCGCTGCTGCAGGGGCTCTTGCTCTTCATCGTGGCCGCGGTGCTGCTCGCCAACTTCCTGGTGGATATCCTGTATGTCCGGCTCGACCCGCGCGCCCGGGTGGAGGCCTAGCTCATGGCACTGCCGCAGCCGGCATCCAGCATCGAGCTTCCTGCCGCGCCGGGTGGCACGCCGGCGAGCGGTCGCTATCGCCTGGGTGGCCGGTGGTCGACGCTGGCCGGGCTGTGGGATATCCTGCGCGGCAATCGCAAGGCACTGGTCGGGTTCGCCATCCTGGTCGGCTTCGCCCTGATCGCGCTGCTCGGCCCCCTGCTGGCGCCCTACGATGCCAACAAGATTGGAGTGGGGCTGCCCAGCCAGTCGCCCAGCGCCCACCACTGGCTGGGCACGACCCGGCTGGGCCAGGACATCCTCTCGCAGCTCCTGGCCGGCACCCGCGCCTCTCTCCTGCTGGCGGTGAGCGTCGGTCTGCTGGCCACCTTTCTGGCCATGGCCGTCGGCCTGACCGCCGGCTATATCGGCGGGCTGGTGGACGACGTCCTGTCGCTGCTGACCAACGTCTTCCTCATCATCCCCAGCCTGCCGCTGCTCATCGTCTTCTCCGCCTACGCCACCGCCTTCAACTTGCGGGGCTGGTGGATCATGGCGGCGGGGATCACCATTACCAGCTGGCCATGGGGAGCGCGCGCCATGCGCAGCCAGATGCTGGCCATGCGCAACAAAGACTTCGTGCTGGCGGCGCGCGTGACCGGCGAGAGCTGGATCCGGATTGTGCGGGCCGAGATTCTCCCCAACATGCTCTCGATCGTGGCCGCGAACTTCATCTTTTCCTGCCTGGCGGCGGTGGTCGCCGAGGCCGGTCTGGAGTTTATCGGACTGGGCGATACCAGCCGGGCCACCTGGGGGACGATTCTCTACTGGGCCCAGGGCGACGCCGCGCTCCTGCAGAACGAGTGGTGGTGGTTCATGCCGCCCGGCCTGGCGATCGGCCTCTTCTCCACCGGTCTGGTCCTGCTGAACTATGCCATTGACGAGATGACCAATCCCCGACTGCGGTCGGAGCGCCTGTACCGTGAGAATCGGCAGGCACGAGCCGCGGCCGGCGCGGAGCCAAGAACACCGGTGCTGGACGATGTCTCCACTGCTTGACGTTCAGAACCTCACCGTCGACTATCTGGTGCCCGGCCGGCCGGTGCGCGCCGTCGACAATGTCTCGTTCTCAATCGACGCCGGCGAGATCGTGGGATTGGCCGGTGAATCGGGTTGCGGCAAGAGCACCGCTGCCCACGCCATACTCGGCATCCTCAAGCCGCCGGCACGGATCACCGGCGGCCGCATTCTCTTCCAGGGGCGGGACCTGGTCGGCATGGATCCGGCCGAGCTCCGCGCCTTCCGCTGGCGGCATGTGTCACTCGTGTTCCAGAGCGCGATGAACGCGCTGAATCCGGTCCTCTCGGTCGGCGACCAGTTTGTGGACATGATGCGAGCGCACGAGCCGCTGAGCAAGCGCGAGGCGCGGGAGCGGGCCGGCGAGCTCTTGCAGCTGGTAGGCATCGAGCGCTCGCGCCTCAAGAGCTTCCCGCACGAGCTTTCCGGCGGGATGCGGCAGCGCGTGGTGATCGCCATGGCGCTGGCGCTGCGCCCGGAGCTGATCATTATGGACGAGCCCACGACCGCACTGGACGTCGTGGTGCAGCGAGAGATCCTGCAGGAGATCGAGAGGCTGCAGCAAGAGCTCGGTTTCGCCGTGCTGTTCATCACCCACGATCTCTCACTGCTGGTCGAGTTCAGCCGCCGGATCGGGATCATGTACGCGGCGCGCCTGGTCGAGATGGCGCCGGCCGCGGCGCTCTTTGCCCGGCCGGAGCACCCCTACACCCTGGGCCTGATGCGCTCGTTCCCCGACGTGACGGGAGAGCGTGTGGTGATCAGCGGGATTCCGGGATCGCCGCCCGATCTCGGCAGCCCGCCCCGGGGCTGCCGCTTCCATCCGCGCTGCACCCGAGTCATGGAGCGGTGCGGGGTGGTCGAGCCACGCCTGCTGGCAACCGCGGTGGATCGCTGCGTTGCCTGTCATCTCTACGGGGAGAGCGCCTGATGGTCGCGATTCCCACGTCTCTGCGGAACGAGGCGCCCGTGATCCTGGAGGCCGAGCACGTCAGCCGGCACTTCTCGGCCGGTGGCTCGTTCCTCCCCTGGACACACCGGGGCGTGGTGCACGCGGTGGATGATGTGACTCTGCAGCTCCGCCCCGGGAGGATTACCGCCCTGGTGGGCGAAAGCGGAAGCGGCAAGAGCACGGTGGCGCGCGTTCTGGCACGCCTCTACCCGCCGACAACGGGGCGCATTCTCTTTCAGGGAGAGAACGTACTGACCTGGCGGGGACGCCGGGCCCGAGCCTACCGCCGCCAGGTGCAGATGATCTTCCAGGATCCCTTCAGCTCGCTCAACCCGGTCAAACGTGTCGAGTACGTGCTGAGCCGGCCGCTCCTTGTCCACCACATCGTCCCGGCCCACCGGGTACGCGAGCGCGTACACGAGCTGCTGACCACGGTGGGCCTGGTACCGGCCGCGGAGTTCGCGGCCAAGTATCCGCACCAGCTCTCCGGCGGCCAGCGGCAGCGGGTGGCAATCGCCCGGGCGCTGGCGGTCGAGCCCGCCGTGCTCCTTGCCGACGAACCGATCTCCATGCTCGACGTCTCGATTCGCATGGGTATCCTCAACCTGATGCTGGATCTGAAGCAGCGGATGAATCTCGCCTTCCTCTACATCACGCATGACGTGGCCAGCGCTCGCTACGTGGCCGACGAGATCATCGTCATGTACGCCGGACACGTGGTGGAGCGAGGTGAGACGCTCACCGTGCTGCGCGCGCCCCAGCACCCATATACGCGGCTCCTGCTCTCGGCAGTGCCCAACCCGGCGGCAGGACTCACCCGGCAGCGACTGGAGGGCCGCGGGGAGGTACGGACGATCGTCGATCCACCGCCCGGCTGCCGCTTCGTCAGCCGCTGCCCGCTCGCCGAGGACGTCTGCGCGAGAACGACACCGGAGCTGGTGGAAAGCGGGCCCGACCGCTGGGTGCGCTGTCATCTCTATCCTCGATCGACGGGACCACAAGGGAGAGTCTCTCATGACTGATGTATCGGACATGCGCTTCCCATCCGACTTTGTCTGGGGCGCCGCGACCGCTTCGTATCAGATCGAGGGCGCGGCGCAGGAGGACGGCCGGGGCGAGAGTATCTGGGACCGCTTCTGCCGCACCCCGGGAAAGGTCTGGAACGGCGCGACGGGAGATGTCGCCTGCGACCACTATCACCGCTACCGGGACGATGTGGCCCTGATGCGCGACCTGGAGATTGAAGTCTATCGATTCTCCGTCGCCTGGCCGCGGATCCTTCCTCAGGGTCGCGGCGCCGTCAACGCCGACGGCCTCGACTTCTACGATCGCCTGGTGGATGAGCTTCTCGAGAACGGGATCGAGCCGTACCCCACGCTCTACCACTGGGATCTGCCGCAGGCGCTCGAAGACGAGGGAGGCTGGACGAACCGTGACACGGTCGATGCCTTCGCCGGCTACGTGGAGACCGTGGTGCGCCGCCTCGGCGATCGGGTGACACACTGGATCACGCACAACGAGCCGAAGGTGGTTTCCTGGACCGGCTACGGTCAGGGGCGGCACGCGCCCGGCCGCACCGGAGACACCAATGCTCTGGCCGCCGCGCACCACCTCCTCCTGTCGCACGGGCGCGCCACGCGTGCTATTCGGAGCGTCCGCCCCGATGCTCAGGTGGGGATTACGGTTGATATCGTACCGGTGTACCCGGCCAGCGAGTCGGACGGCGATCAAGAGGCAGCGCGGATTCGCGACGGACGGGACAATCGCTGGTTCCTCGAGCCGGTACTGTGCGGTAGCTATCCGGCTGACATGGTGGCGCTGCTCGAGCCCTTCCTGCCCGCGATCGTGGATGGCGACATGGAGACAATCGCCGCGCCCATCGATTTCCTGGGCGTCAACAACTACAGCCGGAGCATCGTGCGCGCCGGCCCGGAGGTCAGGAAGCCGGTGAGCGTTCGGCCGGAAGGGGGTCGTTTCACCAACATGGATTGGGAGGTCTACCCCGACGCCCTGTACGAGCTGCTGGTGCGTGTCCACCGTGACTATCATCCGCGGCGGCTCTACGTGACAGAGAATGGCGCGGCCTTCCCCGACGTCCGGGTGCATGACGGGAGCGTTCCCGATCCGGAGCGCCGTGACTATCTGGAGCAGCATCTCGCCTCGTGCGCCCGCGCCGTGGCGGATGGTGTCCCGCTGGCCGGCTACTTCGTCTGGTCGTTGCTGGACAACTTCGAGTGGGCCCACGGCTACAGTCAGCGCTTCGGCATCGTCTACGTGGATTACCCGACGCAGCAGCGCATTCCCAAGGAAAGCGCCTACTGGTACCGGGACTTCATCCGCCAGCAGGCAGCGGCCTGCCGCGCGCAGACGGCCTGAGCGTCTCCGGCTGAGGCTCCCGTGCGGCGTGGGATTCGTGGTGGAGGCGCGGACCGGGCCTTCGGTGGGTATCCGGTCCGCGCCCCGGTATCCCTGAGCCACGATCGGCCCGTGTCGGCCCGTGGCCGGGCGGACCGGGAGGGAGCCGCGGTCCCTACGAGCTGGCGAACGTGAATGATCCGGCGTCGACGAGGCGGGCAAGGTGCCTCCGAGATCGCCCGGACACAGCGGCAATGCCGTCCAGACACCGCATGGCTTGCGAGCTCCCGCCGGCCATTTTCATCTTGACCAGGGTGCCTCATTTCCTGGCACAGTGACACCGGTTACGAGCGCCTCGGCTCCGGCACCGCCAGCCGTCTCATGTGGCGGTTGCAGTAGACTCGGTATCCCAGCACATGGCGATCAATCCGCGAACTGCCAGCGCGTGCCGTCCACCAGCGACTCATCGCTCCAGGCTCGTGCCGAGCGGGGACGGAGCCGGAGAATGCCGCTGCCCGACGGATCGGGATGCAGGCGCCCGTACTTCGTATCCCAGGCCGCGACGATACGGTCTCCAAGCTCGGCATCGGTTGTGAGATCCTCGGCCCTGCCTTCCAGAATAACGACGTTGTTTCCATCGTCGAGATGTACGGACAGAGCCGGGTTGGCCCGCAGGTTGCGTGCCCAGTGGGTGGTGGGCGGGCCGTCGAAGTAGAGTGCCTCGTCCACCCAGACGCCCCAGACCGGCGTCACATGCGGCCGCCCATCCGGACGGACCGTGGCCAGCCAGTAGTAGCGTGCGGTCTCCAGTCGCCGCCTCGCATGGGACCAGGGCAGCAGCGGCGCGGAGCCCCTGCCGAAGGCGTAGCTGGGTGGCGCCTGGGGCCGGCTCGCGAGCGGCTCCTTTCGATAGTGCTCTCTCATCTCATCCGCAGTGTCACTCCCCCCGGACAGGCCTCTTCGCCACGTGATACCGACTGGTAGAAGCGGTCAACTTCATGGCCGTGGCTACATGTGGGGACAGTCGTGCCTCTGAGCCTGCCCGCCCTGCGTTGCTGCAACTAACACGGACCAGTTGGTGAAGCTCATGGCCGGGCGGACGAGGACGGAGCCGATCGTCCCTACGCTCATCGGCATCGGTGCATATTCGCGAGCTCCAGATCTCGTGTGCATCAGCTTCCAAGTCGCACATTTGCCCTATTATGATGGCGTCATTGAGCCACAGCGAAGAGGTACGAATGCGCATCGGGATACTGGGGGCCGGGGACATGGGGCGGACGCACGCTCGAGTGTTCGCCGCCATTCCGGAGGTTACGATCGCCGGGATGGTGGGGCGGAGCCGGGAGCGCGTCGAGGAGGTCGCGCGCGAGGTAGGTGTCCCGGCGCTGACCGATCCCTGGGCAATACTCGACGATGAGTCGGTCGAAGCAATCGACATTACGTACCCGTCCGCGCTCCATCGCGAGTGGGCGGTGGCGGCGCTGGAGCGGGGCAAGCACGTCTTCTGCGAGACGCCGATGGCGCTCACGCTGGAGGATGTGGACGCGATGATTGCCGCCGCCCAGGCCTCGGGCAAGATCCTGATGCCGGCGCAGGTACAGCGCTTTGGGGTAGAGTACGCGTTCGTCCACGACGAGGTGGCTTCGGGCAAGCTGGGCCGTCCCCTGGCGGCGTATGCCGGGACGCGCTTACCGCCGTACGGCGCCGGCACGAAGCGTCCGCTCGAACTCTACGGCGGACCCATGCTCGATCTCATGATTCATCCCTTTGACATGCTCAACTGGCTGCTCGGCCCGCCGGTCAGCCTTTCCGGGACGGGGCAGAGCGGTCCCAGCGGCGACATCGACTACGCCTTCGTCGCGCTCGAGTATCCTGAGGCCAGCGGTCTGGTCGAAGGCAGCGCCGTGATGCCGGCCAGCTTCCCGTTCACGCTGAATCTGCGAGTCCTCGGCGAGGAAGGCGCGATCGAGACCTCGCTCGCGCTCGGTCCGGAAGAGGCGATCAGCCTGGTGCGCTACCCGCCGAGCGGCGAGCCGGAAGCGCTCACGCTGGAAGGGACCGATCCCTATACCGCCGAGTGCCAGTACTTCGCGCGCTGCCTGCGGGGCGACGCCGATCCCGCCGCGGTGAACCCGGGGGCCGAGCGCGAGGCGCTCCGGGTGGCGCTCGCCGCGCGGCAGGCGATTGCTGAACGCACAGTGGTCAGTGTCACCGATTTCAATAGACGTCACGTGGGGAGGGCTCGGACGGGGTGAGTCAACACTGGCTGGAAAGCGTCGATGGCGCCATCCGGGAGAATATGCGGTGCCCCCTTGCCGATCAGGAACGCTAGGCGCTCGGCTGGTCGAGTCGCGGTCAGTCCGGACCTGCTGCCATCGGCCAGAGCTTTGCATATGACCCCTGATGAGCTGCTCGGTGCGACCGTGGCCCGGCCGGGCCATACCGTGCTGGAGTCGGGACACCATGGCGAGCTCTGGCTCGACCTCGAGCTGCTGTGTCTACGCCCGCGAGAGCTGGAAAGAGCGGTGGCTTTGCTCGCGGAGGAACTGCGCAGCTTCGACGTGGAGGCGGTCTGCGGTCCCCTTAACGAAGGAGCATTTGTGGCGCTGATGGTCGCCTCACGGCTGGACGTCGAGTTCACCTATGCGGGACGTTTCGAGGAGAAGGGAGGTGATCGGCTCTTTCCGGTCCAGTACCGTCTGCCGCGGGCGTTGCGAAGCTGGGTAGCGGGGAAGCGCGTGGTGATTGTGAACGACGTGATCAACGCCGGCTCGGCGGTGCGGGGAGCCCATGCGACTCTGCTCGACTGTGGGGCGGTACCGATAGCGATCGCGGCGCTGGTTGTGCTAGGAGATGCCGCGACGCACTTCGCCGCGGAGAACAACCTGCGGTTGATCAGTCTCGCTCAATGGCCCAATCGCATCTGGATACCGGCAGAGTGTCCGTTGTGTGCCGTCGGTGTGCCGCTGGATGAGGTGTAAAGGAATTGCATGGTTCGACGGGATGCCGCTCGTCCTGAACAACGTGACGGCTGGTGTCTGTGCGCTGCACGACGTGATGCTATGGCCATGCGCGAGCCAAGCGGCCCACTAGATGCCGACGATCGGGTTCCGCAGCGTCCCGATGCCCATGACCTCGGTCTCCATCACATCCCCGGGCCTGAGGAATTCCGGCGGGGTGCGGGCGAAGCCGACGCCGGCCGGCGTGCCGGTGGCGATCAGTGTGCCGGGCAGCAGGGTCATGCCCAGCGAAAGCTGCGCGATCAGCTCGTCAACCGGGAAGATCATGTCGCGGGTGCCGGCATCCTGCTTGGTCTCGCCGTTCACCCGTAACCGCACCTGCAGTGCCTGTGGATCGGGAACTTCGTCAGCGGTGACGATCCAGGGACCAATCGGACAGTAGCCGTCGATGCTCTTGCCTTTAAAGAACTGGCCGCCCCAGTTGTGCTGGATGTCCCGGGCCGAGACATCGTTGACGACCGTGTAGCCGAAAACATAATCGAGCGCGTCCTCACGCCGAATGTTGATCCCGCGTCTGCCGATGACCACGCCGAGCTCCGCTTCCCAGTCGATTTCGGCGGAGATCGCGGGATCGACCCGTATATCGGCGAACGGGCCGGTGATCGTGGTCTGTGCCTTGGTAAAGACGGTCGGGCGTTGCATGCTCTCACCGCGTGCCCGGGCCGACTCGGCGGCATGTTCCTCGTAGTTGCGCCCAATGCAGACCACATTGCCGCGGGGCGGGTCGAGAGGCGCCAGGATATCGAGCTCTGCCAGAGGCCGTGAGAGCTCGTGGCTCTCGCCGTACGCGGCGAGCCGCGAGCGAATGGACGCCAGCCCTTCCTGACCGCGGTCGATGACCCCGGCGAGATCGGACGCCGGCGGGACATCCGCTCCGCTACCGTCCCTCCGCGCGAGGGCGGCGAGGTCCACCACCTCTTCCCCAACGACCACTCCGGGACGAGCGACTCCGGCTTCCCGGTACATCAGCAGGCGCATCTCGGCCTCCTCCTGGCGCAGTGCTACTCTCAATGTACGCTGCCATGTCGCCACTGCTGCTGGGAATCGATCTCGGTACCTCCGGGGTGAAAGCTTTGCTGCTGGACGCGGGAAAGCCGGCCGGCCCCGCCGTCTCCGCTACCGTCGAGTATGGGCTGAGCACCCCCTATGCCGGCTGGAGCGAGCAGGATCCCGAGGACTGGTGGCGTGGTGTCGGACAGGTGGTCCGGACGGTGCTCGAGCGTAGCGGCCACTCGCCCGACGAGGTGGCGGCGGTTGCGCTGTCCGGTCAGATGCACGGCGCCACCGTGCTCGATGAGGCCGGAACCGTGCTCCGCCCGGTGATCCTGTGGAACGACCAGCGTACCGCCGCCCAGTGCGCCGCTATCACAGAGCGCGTGGGTCTCGATACCCTGGTCCGCTGGGTTGCGAACCCGGCCCTGGCGGGCTTCACCGCGCCGAAGCTGCTCTGGATCCGCGACCACGAGCCGGAGGTCTTTGCCCGCATCCGCACGGTCTTGCTCCCCAAGGACTACATCAACTACCGGCTGGCCGGCGTGCGAGCCACCGAGGTGTCCGACGCTTCCGGCACGCTTCTCTTCGACGTCGCGCGGCGCCGCTGGTCGGAGGACATGGCGCGCGCCCTCGAGATTCCACAGTCGATCTTGCCCCCGGTCCACGAGTCGGACGCGGTGGTGGGCCATCTCACGGCGGAAGCGGCGCGCCACACTGGCCTGGTGGCCGGTACCCCGGTAGTCGCGGGCGGCGCCGACAATGCCTGCGCCGCCCTGGGAGCCGGCGTGATCGAGCCCGGTCAGGTGCTGACCAGCATCGGCACCTCGGGGACGGTTGTCGCGCCGAGCCGGGAGCCACGGACCGATCCGCGGGCGCGGCTTCACCTGTTCTGTCATGCCGTGCCGGGCGTCTGGTACGCGATGGGAGTAGTTCTGTCGGCGGGAGGCAGCCTGCGCTGGTTCCGCGACACCCTGGCCGACGAGCTGGTCCAGCGGGCCGCGGCAGAGGGCCGGGACGCCTACGACCTGCTGATGGAGGAGGCGGCCACCGTTCCGGCCGGCAGTGAGGGCCTCGTCTTCCTCCCGTATCTCAGCGGCGAGCGCACGCCGCACGGGAACCCCGCGGCGCGGGGTGTCTTCTTCGGTCTGTCCCTTCGCCATACCAGGGCGCACCTGACGCGCAGTGTGGTCGAGGGCGTGACCTACGCGCTGGCCGATTCCATCGCCATCATGCGCGACCTCGGGATCGAGGTCGGAAGCGTTCGTGCCACCGGTGGTGGCGCGCGCAGTGCGCTCTGGCGGCGCCTTCAGGCCGATATCTTCAGGGCGCGAGTGCTCACCGCGGCGTCCGATCTTGGCCCGGCGCTCGGCGCGGCGCTCCTGGCCGGCGTCGGCGTTGGCGCCTTCGCCTCGGCGCCGGCGGCGGTCGAGGCCGCTGTTCGTCCGGGGCCCGAGGTCGAGCCCGACGAGGCGGCCGCCGTCTTCTACGGCCGGCAGCACGCCTTCTTCAACACGCTGTACCCGGCGTTGGCCAACCGCTTTGATGCGCTCGGCCATGAGTTGTGAGAGATTGACCCTCCTCGCTCACATCCGTACGCTGTCTGTGTGATTACCGCTGCCCGGCACTCGCCCCGCGTCAGGCTGGCGGCGCGGCTGGCGCTGCTGCTGGCCGGCCTGGGGCTCGGAACTGCCCTGATCGTCTTCCTGCTGCGCAGCGCCAATCTCAACCAGCTGGGAAGCGACTTTTCCCACGCCGAATACGGGTATCTGGTGCCGGCTCTTGTCGCGTTTGCCGCCAACCTCCTGCTCAAGCTGCCGCGCTGGAAGCTCCTCTACGGCGACGATGCCCCCGACTGGGACACCATGTTCGGCGCCATCAACGTCGGCTATGCCGTCAACACGCTCCTGCCGGCGCGGTTGGGCGATCTGGTGCGCGCCTACTGGGTCCGCGATCGGACGAGCCTCAGCATGGTCCGCACGCTTTCCACCATCGCGCTGGAACGGGTGTTGGACGGTCTGGCCGTCTTTGTCATGTTCCTCGTGATCGCCCCCACTGTCGCCTTCCCGGCCACGCTGCGCCGTTCGGCGGTCGCCGCCGGGACGCTGTTCGTGGTCGTGCTCCTCGCCATGGTCGTGCTTGCCTTCCTCGCGACCCGCGAGAACTGGTTCTCCCGCCGGCTGGCGCGCCTCGAGACGGGGAGGTGGGGCCTGATCAGCCGCCTGGTGCGTCTGGCGACTGCGGGGCTCCAGGCGTTGCGGAGCTGGCGCGTCCTGGCGCTCGTCGCCCTCTACACCGCGATCATCTGGCTGGCGAACGCGGTGCTGCTCTGGCTCGTGGCTCGCGCCTTCCACATCGACGTGTCGCTCGCCGCCGGCGCGCTCGGCAATGCCGCCGTCAGCCTGGGTATGGTGGTGCCCTCCACTCCTGGGTACATCGGCGTCTTCGACTACCTCATCGTGATGACGTTAGGCCTCTACGGCGTCCATCGCACGCCGGCGCTGGCGGCGGCGTTCGTTTTCCACGCCATCGCCTTCATCCCGGTGACGATCATCGGCATCGTCTACATCGCGCGGTCCGGCCTGCAGAGCACGCTCCGCCTGCTGCGGAAGGACGTGGAAACCGCGGCCGACCTCGGCAGTCCGGCCGGGCTGGCGTAACCTCGCGCCTCCCGCGCCCTCCCGGGCCAGGGGAATGGCCCGCCGACCTCTCCTGCGGAGGACGCGCTACAGACACTCGGCTGCGCCCGGCTCGATCACGGATGGGCAATCCCCACGAACCAGGTGCTGACATCGGTCGCTCCGCCGGCCACCCCGGTACTGCCGGACACTGACTGGATGGGGGCGAGGAATGGCAGAACCATGGATCTGTACTGCGATTGGTCGGCCGGCGGCGCCGTCGGGAGGATCGCCCTCTCCAGCTGCACGCGCAGATCGTGGGCATTGATGTAGAAGACGCTGCGGTTGGTCGCCCCCGGCGTCAGTCCCTTCCGGTACGCGCGCACCGTGTCCAGGCTCGACGCGGGCGGCGTGGCCAGGTTCGCGATAGTCCGGCCGATCGACAGCGAGACGACTGCCCACCCCCGCCGCACCGCGTAGCCGTAACCGCCGGCATTTGTGTGGTAGACCGTGCCGTCCACCGCCGACATCGCGCGCAATTGGCGTCCGAGCTGCATGCGCCGGACGAGGTCCTGTAGATGGGCAGTGGTCGAGCGCTCGCTGCCCACCTGCCAGAGCAAGGCGAGGGGAATCGTGGTTCCGGTCCCACCACTCAGGCTCAGCGTGCCGGCTGGCCGGAAGAACACCAGATCGGCCTCACCCGAGAGATCGGCAGTGAGATCGTTTACCGCGGACGCCACCATCGTGCCGAGCGAGCCTGCCAGGAGTTGCTGCCGGCGGAGCTGGAGGAGCGTGGTCTGCAGCGGTGAGGCGAGCCCCTGGATCGAGACAAAGGCGAGCGTTCCGGCATCGAGCTGCGTCGCCAGCTGTCCGGCGGCACTCCGCGGGGCAGAGCCTGAGCCGGCGCTGACCGCGCTCAGGCGCAGCCCGTCGGGCTCGGCGTACACGGCCGCCATTGAGGAGGAGCGCAGAACCGCGCCGCTCAACGCCGACGAGCCGGCCTCTCCCGCCGCCGAGCGGCGCAACGTCGTGCCGAGGCCCATGGTCTTGAGAGCCCCTGCACTGAAGTAGTAGCTCGCCACCGAGCCGCCGGGAAGTCGGGCGGCCAGGGCCCGATACTGCGGCGACCCGGCCAGTGCTTGCGCGCCGGCCGCTACATCGATCACCCGTTCGATTGGGTCGGGCTGGAAGCCGAGAACGATGTATCCTCGGTCCTCGGCGGCGTACACCGTCTGCGGTGTGCCGGCTCTCACCTTGCCGCACGAGGCGAAGCTCTCCCGGTAGATGGTGACACCTTTGTAGGTGATGGTCGTCGGCTGCAGCGAGAGGTTGAATCCGGAGAGGGACCGTGCCAGCGTGAGCTGAACGTCGAGCGACGCTAGAAACACCACATCGTTCTGAACGCTCCTGGGCAGCGTGCTCGCCGCCGCCGGTGACGCGGTGTTCAATCCCCGCGTGCTGATCAGGGCGACCGCCGCGGCGTGGCCCAGGTCGCCGAGGTGCGAGGTGATCTGCTGCTGTGTCTGGCGGTAGCAGCTGCCGGCATTCGTGCTCTGGTTTGTCGCGCCCTGGAACTGTTTGGCGACGGCAGACCAGCCTGGCTGATCGGTAAAGGCGTGTTGAATCGCCTCCAGGTTGTCTCTGGTCGCGCCGGAAGGATTGAGGTCAGCGGCGAGATACACAGCGGTGGCGGCTGGGAGCATCTGTGCCAGGCCGCGGTCGGCCTTGACCGACATGAAAGGAACGGTGAAGGCCGCGGCGGTCCCGCCACCGACGATCAGCAGCGCGATCAGGAGGATCGGCGTCATAATGCCCAGGCCGCGCCGGCCACCCCGCCGGCCACTACTATGGACCGAGCGAGTATCTTCTTCCGTATCGTCGTCCCAGGCAACCGTTGTGTCGTCCGATTCGTTCATGGTCCCTTCCCACGTGAGAGTGCGCTCATCATACTGCTCGTGACGGCGGCATGGGACCCGGAGCGAGATACCACGCTCGAGAAAAGGACTTGTGGACCATGCTGAACCCCCGCCTTCCGGCTATCTGGTACGGCGCCGACTATAACCCCGAGCAGTGGCCGGAAGCGGTGTGGGCCGAGGATGTGCGCCTGATTCAGCGCGCCGCGATGAACTGCGCGACGATCGGCGTGTTCTCCTGGGTACTTCTCCAGCCGGGGCCGGACCGCTGGGACTTCGGGTGGTTCGACCGGGTGATCGAGGGCCTGGCTGGGGGCGGCCTCTCCGTCATCCTGGCCACGCCGACCGCCGCGCCGCCGGCCTGGCTCTGCCGCGCACATCCCGAGATCCTGCCGGTCGATGCCGGCGGCAGGCGTCTCTGGTGGGGAAGCCGGCGCCACTACTGTCCGAACAGCCCCGCCTACCGGGAAGCGGCCCGCGAGATTGCCTGTCGACTCGCGGAACGCTACGGCGCGCACCCGTCGGTGGTGCTGTGGCACATCGACAACGAGTACGGCAAGGTCTGTTACTGCGATCAATGCGCGACTGCCTTCCGGTCCTGGCTGCAGGACCGCTACGGCTCCCTGCCGGCGCTGAACGATGCCTGGCGCACCGCGTTCTGGAGCCAGGCGTACGACGACTGGGAGGAGATTCTGCCGCCGCGCGCCACACCGAGCTTCCACAATCCGGGGCAGGTACTGGACTTCCGCCGCTTCGTGTCCGATTCCTACCTCGGCTGCTTTCTCGAGCAGAAGGCGGTGATTCGCGACCACTCACCGCAGGTGCCGGTGACAACCAACTTCATGGGCTGGTTCAAAGGTGCTGATTACTGGTCCTGGGCGCCGCACCTCGACGTCATCTCCTGGGACTCGTATCCGCCGCCGGGTGCGCCGCCGTATCTCCCGGCCGCCTGGCACGACCTGATGCGGAGTCTGAAGCGGCAGCCATTTCTGCTGATGGAGCAGAGCCCGAGCCAGGTGAACTGGATGCCCTGCAACCGCCCCCACCCGCCGGGCGCGCTGCGGCTGCAGAGCATGCAGACGCTGGCCCGCGGCGCGGACGGCATCTGCTACTTCCAGTTCCGGCAGAGCTCGGGCGGTCCGGAGCAGTTCCACGCCGGAATCGTGCCGCATGCCGGCGCCGAGCGGTCCCGGGTCTTTGCCGAGGTGGCGGAGCTGGGCGCCCAGCTCCACAGCCTGGGCTCGCGGACCACGGGGGCCGAGATCCGTGCTCGGGTGGCGATCGTCTTTGATTGGGCGAGCTGGTGGGCGATGGAGCAGCCGCCGATGATCACCGCCGAGCTCAGCTACCGCGAGGAGATCCTGCGCTACTACCGCGCCTTTTGGTCGCTGAATGTCGCGGTCGACTTCGTGCGCCCTACCGATCCGCTTGACCGTTACGCAATGGTGGTGGCGCCGGTGCTGCGAATCGTGACCGAGGAGATCGCAGGCAACTTCGAGCGCTTTGTCCGCGGCGGCGGCGCGCTCCTCCTCACCTTCGGGTCCGGGCTGACCGACGGCAACGATCGCGCCCACCTCGGCGGCTATCCAGGTTTGCTCCGCGAGCTGTTCGGCATCTGGATCGAGGAGCTCGATCCGCTCTGCGACGACGCGGCGGAGCAGGCGGGCGGCACGGTGGGCGAATGTACCTGCCGGCGCTGGTGCGATGCCATCCACCTCGAGGGGGCCACGGCCCTCGCGACTTACCGCTCCGGTTTCTGCGCCGGCCTGCCGGCGATCACCGAGCATCGGTGCGGCGAGGGCAAAGCCCTCTATATAGGAACGGCGCCGGATGATGCCGCGCTTGCCGCGCTCCTCGCCGGCTATGCCGCTCCCCTCGACATAACAGCGCCGCTTCAGGTTCCATCCGGCGTGGAGGCCGTCCAGCGCTGGAGCGGCGGCCAGCCGCTTACCTGGGTGCTCAATCACACCCGGGACGAAGCCACGATTCGGCTTCCCGAGCCGGTGCGCGATTTGCTGACCGGGCGGGACCTGGCCGGCGACGTGCAGCTCGCGAGCCAGGACGCGCTTCTCCTGGGATCGCTCGAGGATTGACCTGGCGGAGGCCGGGCTCCTCTGGTGATCCGGCCTGCAGGCCCCGTAACGGTCGGGCTGGCCCTCACATCTCGAGACTGAACCAGTAAAACCCGTAGGGCGCCAGGGTCAGCAGGTAGGGCAGCTCGCCGATCGGCGGGAAGCGAACATCGCCCAGCAGCTCGACCGGCGTGCGGCCGTTGAAGCGCCGGAGATCGAGCTGCACCGGTTGGGCGAGATGCGAGAGGTTGCAGACGCACAGCACGATGGTGGCGCCGTGCGCACGGAGGAAGGCGAAAGTCGCGGGATTGTCGGGCTGCAGCGCCTCGAAGGCGCCCTCGCCGAAGACCGGCCAGGTGCGGCGAACCGCCAGGAGCTGATGCACCCAGTGCAGCAGCGATGACGGGTTGCGGAGCTGGGCCTCGACGTTGACCGATGGGAAGCCGTACACGGGATTCATGATCGGGGGCAGATGGAGCACGTCGAAGTCGGCCCGGCTGAAACCGCCATTCCGGTCGCTCGACCACTGCATGGGCGTGCGCACGCCGTCCCGATCGGGTAGGTAGATGTTGTCGCCCATGCCGATCTCGTCCCCGTAGTAAAGAATCGGACTACCCGGCAGGGCAAGCAGGAGGGCGGTGAAGAGCTCGATCTTGGGGCGGGCGTTGTCGAGCAGCGGCGCCAGCCGCCGCCGGATGCCGAGATTCAAGCGCATCCGGGGCTCGGGCGCGTACTCCGACCACATGTACTCGCGCTCCTCCTCGGTCACCATCTCCAGTGTGAGCTCGTCGTGGTTGCGCAGGAAGATGCCCCACTGGGTGCCGGGTGGAAGGGGAGGCGTCCGCTCCAGGATCGAGACGATCGGCGACCGGTCTTCCTGCCGCAGCGCCATGAAAAGGCGCGGCATGAGTGGGAAGTGGAAGTTCATCTGGCACTCGGGACGTTCCGGCGTCCCGAAGTAGGCGACCGCTTCGTGCGGCCACTGGTTGGCCTCGGCGAGAAGGACGCGGCCCGGGAACTCTCGGTCGACCACGGCACGGAGATCGGCGAGGAAGGCGTGCGTCGCCGGGAGGTTCTCGCAGTTGGTCCCCTCTTCCTCGTACAGGTAGGGAACGGCGTCGAGTCGGAATCCATCCATCCCCAGGCGCAGCCAGAACCGGACCACGTCGAGCATCGCGGAGCGTACCTCCGGGTTCTCGTAGTTGAGATCCGGCTGATGCGAAAAGAAGCGATGCCAGTAGAACTGTCCGGCCTCTTCGTCGAAGGTCCAGTTCGAGGGTTCGGTATCGAGGAAGATGATCCGCGCGTCCCGGTACCGATCGGGTGTATCCGACCAGACGTACCAGTCACGATAAGGGCTGTCGGGACTGGAGCGCGCCGCCTGAAACCAGGGGTGGTCGCTACTGGTGTGGTTCATCACCAGGTCCACGATGACGCGCATGCCGCGGCGGTGTGCCTCGTGCAGGAGCAGCTCCACGTCGTCGACGGTGCCGAAGGCGGGCTGGACCGTGTAGTAGTCGGCGATATCGTAGCCGCCGTCACGCAGCGGGCTTGCATTGATTGGAAGCAGCCACAGGCAATCGATCCCCAGCCACTGCAGGTAGTCGAGGCGCGAGATCAGGCCGCGGATGTCGCCGATGCCGTCCCGGTTGCTGTCCTGGAAGGC